>Ga0209755_10001384_pt1 | contig 38121 bp, 25 predicted proteins | sample TergutCo191P1_FD_187301 | JGI IMG/M metagenome (GOLD analysis project Ga0209755, IMG submission 187301) | Cornitermes sp. P1 segment gut microbial communities from Petit-Saut dam, French Guiana - Co191P1 (SPAdes) (version 2) | ecosystem: Host-associated > Arthropoda: Insects > Digestive system... | reverse complement strand
GTCCGGGGGAGAACCTTTTTTTTCTTAAAAAAAGGTTCTCCCCCGGGGTTTTATCATTGTTCCGGGAACCAAATGTAATCGGTGAAGCGTTCGGGGATTTGGATGCCTAGTTCTTCTGCCATGAAGCCGTTAATCATGTATTGGAGGTCTAGGTCCATGCCGAAACGGATTGGCATTTCTGCGGGGTTTGCGCCATAGATGAGAATATCACGTGCCATGCGTCCGGATTCCCAGCCAAGGTTGAAATAGTCTATGGAGATTGTGGCAAGGCCGCCGCCCATAAGCATTTGATTTTCGCCGGGGAAAGTTGGCACGCCTGTTTCGATGGAAACCGCACCTACGATTGGCATTGCATCTGCATGGGTGTTGTCTGTGGGAAGCCAAATTGCGTCAACATTGCCGGCAAGGGAAAGCATATTTTGCTGTACTTCGCCCACGCTGGTTACGGTGCTGGTGCGCACTTCAAGCCCCAAAGACTCGGCGTATGCCCGGGCAATTTCCGCCTGGTAAACAGAGTTTGCTTCGCTGGATGCGTAGGCAATTCCCAGTACGGCAAGGTCTGGCACAAATTCGAAAATCATGTTTATTTGATGCCCAATGGGATTCATGTCGGATGCGCCGGTTACGTTGTAGCCAGGTGCTTCGTTGCTTACAACAACGCCCGCACGCTCGTAGCTTGTGATTGCCGAGCCTACGATGGGGATTTCGCTGGTTGCGGCAAACATTGTTTGCACGCTTGGGGTTGCAATTGCCAAAATAAGGTCAACATTATTATTAACGTGTCTATCTGCAATGGTGGATAGAACGTCACGGTCGCCAAGGGCGTTTTGGATATCAAATCCGGCAACAACGCCATAGTACGCAAGGGCAGTAACAAAGCCGTCTTGTGCGGCAATGAGAGCGGGGTGGTCCATAAGATTAATTACGCCGATTTGGAAAACGGTTGCATCGTCTGTGTAGGCAGGCTCGTCTGCGGGTTCGTCTTCATTTGCGGGAGTCTCCACCGGAGGTTCATCCTCGTTTGTGGCATCTGCTACAGGAGCAATCGGGTCTGCTGCGGGGGGTGTGGGGGCATCTGCTGTAGCACAGGACGCAAATACTCCAATTAGAAGTACAGCAACAAGCATAAGTACAAATTTCGTTTTCATTTTCACTTTCCTTTCAAATTTTTTTACAAACCTTACGAATTATACGCTTACGCAAAAAAACCGTCAATACTTCCATTGTTTTTCAAAACGAAATGGTTGGTGTCACTAACCGGTTCGTTTGAGAAATTTATTTTACCTGCGAAGCGTATTACAATTTTCTTACAGTTGTGGTATACTTGTCCGAAGATTACTACTTCATCTTGAGGAGGCGGTTTCATGGTACAATTTTTAGCCGGAATGAAAGGCGAAGGCAAAACCCGCAAGCTAATTGACATGGCAAATGAGAACGTGAAAAAAGCAGACGGCAACATAGTTTTTATTGATGATGACAGGCGGCACAGTCGTGATGTTAGTCGAGAAATTCGCTTTGTTGAAGCGGGCGGCGGTGACCTTGCCAATTACCGTGAATTTATCGGCTTTGTGCTGGGAATACTGGCAATGAACAGCGATATCCAGCACGTTTATGTAGACGGAATTAACAATATTTTGGCGCAGGATGTTATGTCTGACGATTGTCTCACAAAGCTAAAAAATCGCCTGGACACCTTGGTTAAAACCAATCAGGTTGCATTCACCATAAGCCTGCACTGCGAACGTGAAAATCTGCCGGAAGGCATCAAAGATGCAGTAATATAAACGCACGCAGTGCGCAGTGGAAACCGAGGACACGTCTTCAAGCATTAAGCATTCTCGCCGGATTCGGTTTTCCGGCGTAATAAAGGGGCTGAACTAACAGCCCTTACATACAGAAACATAATCGGAGGAATGGTCGCCTTGAAAAAAGTAAAACTGGTTTACAATCCTTTCTCCGGCGACAGACGCTTCAAAGAAGACTTAGACTCTATCGCAGAAATTTTTTTCGATGCAGGATATATCACAAACATCATTCGCATTTCAACACCGGATGCAATCGAACCTGTTGTGCAAAGCATCACAGATGAAGATATTTTCGTTGTTTCAGGCGGCGACGGCACACTAAACATGGCGGTTAACGCACTAAAACACCACAAAAAATCCACCCCGCTCGGGATTATCCCCTCCGGCACAGCCAACGATTTTGCATCGTTCCTAGGTCTTCCAAAAGAGCCACTGCGTGCCGCCCACGCAATAGCACATGGCAAAATAATTTCGGCCGACCTTGGTCTTGTAAACGGGCATTACTTCATTAATGTGTGCGGCGGCGGTCTTTTCATAAATATTTCCCATTCCATGGGCAACGATATTTCCAAAAGCATTTTTGGCAAACTCGCCTACTATATCAAAGGCCTTGGGCAACTGCCCAACATAACGCCGCTAAAAATGCGCATTACAACGGGAAGTGCGGTTTACGAAGAAGACTTTGCGCTGTTCCTTGTTCTAAACACCGGCGGGTGCGGCGGATTCAATAAAATTTCCCCAAATGCGTCCATTTCCGACGGGTTTCTGGATTTCGTGGCGTTTCGTGCTATGGCGATGACGGATATTGCAGGGCTTTTCTTAAAAATTTTGCAGGGCGAACACCTGGACGACCGACGGATTTTGTTCTCGCAAGAAACCGCCGTAACCATAGAAAACCTGGGCGATTCCAACGTAGACACCGATGCCGACGGCGAACCCGGTCCAAAAATGCCGCTTAACATCACCTGCGAAAAAGGTGCGTTAAATTTAGTCGTTAGCACGCCGTCAAAGTAGTGTTGCGTTTGTAGTGTTGCGCAAGCGTTGAATTTTGCATTATCCTGTGATATGCTGTAAACGGGAAAAGTTTCCGAAAGGATGGTAGCCTATGCGCCCGCTTACATACATTAGTTTATTCAGCAGTGGCGGCATTGGTTGCTATGGTTTTAAGTTAGAGGGCTTTCGTTGTGTGGCCACCAATGAAATAAATGCCCGCAGGCTTGCAGTACAAAAGCACAACAAAAAATGCAAATACGACACAGGATACATTCTCGGTGACATTACGGAAACATCAGTTAAACAGCAACTTTTTGACGAAATCACCATGTGGAAAGAAAAAGAAAAAACCTCTGAAATCGACGTTATACTTGCTACGCCGCCATGCCAGGGTATGTCTGTTGCCAACCATAAAAAATCTGCACGGGAAATAGAGCGCAACTCCCTAATTGTCCGCTCTATTGAACTAATTGCCGAAATTCGGCCAAAAATTTTCATCTTCGAAAATGTTCCCCTGTTCATGAAAACGCTCTGCACAGATACAGACGGCACAGACCGTCCAATAGGCGAAGCAATAGACCGAAACTTAGGAGCGGGATACTCAACCTATTCTCAAGTGATGAACTTGAAAGACCACGGGGCGTGTTCAAGCCGCTCACGTACGCTTGTTATTGGCGTGCGCCGTGATTTGGCGGACTTTTTCTCGCCAATCGAACTATTTCCGCAGTACAAGCCCGAAATTACGCTTCGCAAGTGCATAGGCGATATGTCTGCACTCACACGTATTGGTGAAATTAATCCGGAGGATATTTTCCACAGCTTCCGCCAATACCCGGAGCATATGCGGGACTGGATTTCAGGTCTTTCCGAGGGCGAGTCCGCTTTTGACAACAAAGATGAAAGTAAAATCCCCCACCAAATAATTGATGGCAAAATTGTAATAAATCAACGCAAAAACGGAGATAAATACCGGCGGCAATTGTGGGACAAGGTGGGACCGTGCGTCCACACACGAAACGACCAGCTTGCAAGCCAAAACACAATTCACCCATCCGATGACCGTGTTTTCAGCATTCGTGAACTTATGATGATGATGACCGTACCTCACGATTTCCGCTGGACAGACACAGAAAGGATAAATGAAGCGAGCGAAGCCGCCAAACGTGCTTTTTTGAAGAAGAATGAAATGAATATTAGGCAAATCCTTGGCGAAGCAGTACCAACCGAAGTTTTTCGAAGTGTAGCCGAAAACGTCAAATTAATGTTGGGCAAAACCTATTTGAAAGACGCAGAAATAAAGTCAGAAATTGAAACTGCCCAGCTTTTTTCTGCAAAAAAACTGCGTATGTATATTCGCAAAAACCCCAATAAACTTGGATTTGCCAGCCTATGTCGCATTGCAGAGCTTGCTAATTCTAAGCGCAACGAGCAAGAGGCCTACTTTACAAACAAATCTCTCATTACAGAAATCGTAAAAACTTTGCCGGAAATAGCCGGCGATGATATTAAAATACTTGAGCCATCGGTGGGTGCGGGAAATTTCATCCCATTCCTTGTGAAGCTGTTTGAAAACAGGCAAAAAACCACCATCACCGTAATTGATATAGACAGCGATGCCGTGGCAGTTCTCAAGGAGCTTCTAAAGCACACAACCATTCCCAAAAACGTGAAAATAAAATATATTTGTGATGATTTTCTCTTGCGTCCAATCAAAAAAAAATACGACTTGGTTATTGGAAATCCCCCATTTTCCAAATCTGCAAAAGGCAAACAGCTTGAAGCCTACCGCACAAATTCCACTAACAAGCAGACATCAAATACATCGGCGTTTTTTTTGGAGAAGGCACTAAATTTAGGCAACCATGTGGCAATGGTTATGCCAAAATTTCTGCTTAACACACCCGAATTTGCCGATACAAGAAATTTGCTTGCCGCACTGCGAATAACTTCCATCATGGATTTTGGCGAATGTGGCTTTAGCGGCGTACGAATAGAAACAATTGCGTTGGGCATTAATCCTACTGCAAAACCGGCATCAACCGAGATTGTGTCCATTACAGAAAATAAACGCCGCAAAGTACCGCAACGATATATTTGCGATGCGCAGTTTCCATACTGGCTAATATACCGCAACGAAGAATTTGATAGAATTTGCAATATGATGATTTTCGATGTTTTTAATGTATTCCGTGACAGACAGCTTACAAATTCGATGATGAATGACTGCGGCAACGGAATACGTGTTATAAAATCCCGCAACATTAGCGATGATGGCTCCAAAATCGTAAATATTGAGGGATATGACGCATATATCTCGCCCGAAGCCGCAGAAAAATTAAGTGTCTCTCGTTTCATTGATGATGGCAGTGTCTATTTAACGCCAAATATGACCTATAATCCACGTGTAATTCGCAAACCCAAAGGCGTACTTGTGAATGGCTCGGCGGCCATTCTTTCACTTAAAGACGGACAACCTCCACTAACCGATGAAGAAACACGATTCTTCGCCTCAGATGAATACCGCCGGTTTTACCGCATCGCAAGAAATCACCAAACACGTTCACTAAATGTAGATGTTGCCTCGGTTTTCTTTTTCGGGCGTATGGTTGCAAAAGGGAGACAAAAAAATGATTAACCTGGATTACCAAACAGACAACCCACGCTGGGGATGGACAGGAATGAAATTTACAGACTGGAACAGCTTCGCATTTACGCTGGGATTTTTGTCGAGCATTAGGCATTTTCAGGGGTATGGACGAGGGAAGACTATTTGGGATGATTCCATCTTGATTCGTGCCGAGCAAAATGATAGGCAAGGCGCATGGGAATACGAAGGTAGGATTCACTACTATAAACTGTTACCGGATTTGCAGAACACTCTTCCAGATTTATTCGCCTGTAAAAGTGCCGGGAACGGTAACATCACTTGCCGCATAAACTCGAACGGGTATATCGACTCGCTAATTTATGATTTTGGTTTTGTGCCTATAATTACCCCCGGCAGACTAACCATAGACGTTTATCCACCACAAATCGCACTTACAAGTGTTGGGAGTGCTTTACAAAATCATCTCGTGTCCATCGGATTATCAAGCGCGCAAATAAATTTTTGCATGGTCGCTTTTAATGACGGGTGGAATTTGTAATGAGAGGGTTGCAAAAAGACAATATTAGAAATTTTTTATCCTTACAAAATTACGATGTAAGAGAATCTCGAAATGCACGCTGGATAGACCAAAAATGCACGCCGGATGTGGTAACAATTGTGTGCGATTGTATACTCCAATACACCGAAAATAACTATGGAGAATTTACCCCAGAAAACATTCGACTTGCCGAATACACCGTTGAAAATGTGCAAGCCATATTCAAAAAACCAAAGACAACCGAAGAAAAAGCAATTAATGAATATGATAAATTTTTTGGACAACCCATGAAAATGCTTGCATATGCAGGCGTTCTTTCCGAAAAAAAGAAAAGGAAGCGCAATTTTTACACGATACTGGATTTTGATATGCTAAGGTATCTTTCCCTGAGAGAGCGCAACTCTCTTACTTTTTTACAGATGTACATTTCTAAAGTGCTGTCGGATTCCGGCATTAAGCATTTGTTTGACAAGTTGTTCGACAAGCAAACAAAAAAATCCTACGATGATTCAAAATCAGGTCTCACCAATTTCTTATTAAGCCATACAAAAATCGGAGATAGGGGAAGTGACGGAAAATATGAGACCGGAAGAATTTTTAGTAAAATTGTTAATCCATTAGCATTTGAACTTAACAAGCGAGGCACAAAAAATGGTCGAATATCAAAACACCGGATAACTTACGATATGCTAATGTATAATCGTGACAATTTCCGTGACGTTTACGCTGATAAGCCCAAGGAACTGACACGGCGACAGTATGCAGAACAAATCAAATTTGCTCCGTCAAGTAGATTAAATGTGTATATGTCACAAAAAGCCAAGCGGATTTTAAGGCAGTTTAACGATGATTTTAGGGGCGGGATGTCGGAAATTGAGGACGGCAAACATAACAGCGACCGTGCAACTCACATCCACCACATTTTCCCGGAAGCCGAGTTCCCGGAAATTTGCGCACACTACGAAAATCTTATTGCCCTAACGCCTACACAGCATCTTAATTATGCGCATCCGCTAAACCATACGAGCAAAATATGTCGTGAGTATCAACATATATGCTTGCTGGCAAAAGCAGAAAACATACGAGAATCATTGGAGAATTCGGACGTAATTTATGAATTTGGCAATTTTTTGTTTGTTCTGTTTGTGGGGCTGGATAACGATTTTTTCATGCAGATATCGGATGGCGGTTTTGATGAGGCCGTAACCGCAATAAATCTTGCGTATCAGGAGTGAATTCATGACAAATTTTATTTTTGTAACCGGTGGGGTAGTTTCCGGTTTGGGCAAGGGCATAACCGCCGCCGCACTTGGGCGACTACTAAAGCAACGGGGGCTTAAAGTTGCGGCGCAAAAGCTGGACCCGTACATGAATATCGACCCGGGTACAATGAGTCCGTTGCAACACGGCGAAGTTTTTGTAACCGACGATGGCGCAGAAACAGACCTCGACTTAGGTCATTACGAGCGTTTTATAGACGAAAATCTAAACCATCACAGTAGCCTTACCTCCGGTAAGGTTTATTCCAGTGTGCTTGCCAGGGAGCGTGCGGGGGAATACATGGGGCGTACAGTGCAGGTAATTCCTCACGTGACGCAGGAAATAAAAAATTTCATCTATGGCAGCGTGCGTGATGACATAGACGTGCTTATCACCGAAATTGGCGGCACAGTGGGCGATATCGAAAGCCAGCCGTTTCTTGAAGCCATTCGCCAAATTTCCATCGAGCAAAAAAGTTGCCTGTTCGTTCACGTCACGCTTATTCCGTATCTTCGTGCATCCGGCGAGCATAAATCAAAACCCACCCAGCATTCTGTTAAAGAACTGCGCTCAATCGGTATCTCTCCAAACGTGATTATAGCCCGTTCCGACGAGCCGTTAAGCGATGGCATAACAGAGAAAATCGCACTGTTTTGCAATGTAAAACCGGATTGCGTTATCGAAAACGCAACCCTGGATTCGCTGTACGAGACACCAATTATGTTGCACAAAAACGGCTTTGATAAAATCGTTTGCCGTGAATTGGGTCTTGAACTGCCAACACCGGATTTATCCGACTGGAATGCGATGCTTGCAAAAATGCGCACACGGGAAAAAACCGTGACAATAGCCATTGTTGGTAAGTATGTAAAGTTGCATGACGCATATCTCTCCATCATAGAAAGCCTTAATCATGCAGGTTTTGAAGCCGGCGCAAAAGTGGAAATAAAATGGGTAGACAGCGAAAATTTAGGCGACCTTACAGGCATTGACGGAATGATTGTGCCGGGCGGGTTTGGCGACCGTGGTGTTGCCGGAAAAATTGATGCGTGCAAATTTGCCCGTGAAAACGACATCCCGTTTTTGGGAATATGCCTGGGGATGCAGGTTGCCGTTATCGAATTTGCACGTCATGTTTGCGGTCTTGAGGGCGCAAATTCTGCGGAGTTTGACGAGATTAGTGCGCACAAGGTTATTGATTTTATGCCGGACCAAGTTGGCCGACTTGGGAGCGGCGGAACCATGCGCCTTGGTGCGTATCCGTGCAATATTCTTGCGGATTCTGCACTGCACAGGCTGTACGGCAAGGATTCTATCAGCGAACGTCACCGCCATCGTTTCGAGCTTAACAACGCATACCGAGAAACCCTATCCGAAAGCGGAATGGTCATAAGCGGCACCTCGCCCAATGGCAAACTTGTTGAGGCAATCGAACTGCCGCACCTACAATTTTTTGTGGGCGTGCAGTTTCACCCCGAGTTCAAAAGCCGCCCAAACCGTCCTCATCCGCTGTTTCTTGGGCTTGTAAATGCGGCGATGACGTAAGAACCATCCGGTTAGTGACACCAACCAGTTCAAGTTTGAAGTTTCTCCCCCCGAGAACTTAAAAAACGGAGGAAAAATATGAAAAACCTTGCAGAAAAATTAAAGGGTGGCGTAATAATGGACGTGGTAAGTCCCGAGCAAGCACGGATTGCGGAGGCGGCCGGCGCAAGTGCTGTAATGGCACTGGAGCGAGTGCCGGCGGATATCCGTGCGGTGGGCGGCGTTTCCCGCATGAGCGACCCTAAAATGATAATCGAAATAAAAGCTGCGGTTAAAATTCCCGTGATGGCAAAAGTGCGCATAGGTCATTTTGTGGAAGCGCAAATTTTGCAAGCAATCGGGATTGACTACATCGATGAAAGCGAAGTGCTTACACCCGCCGATGATGTGTACCATGTTGATAAATCGCAGTTTGATGTGCCGTTTGTTTGCGGCGCAACAGACTTGGGCGAAGCACTGCGCCGTGTGCAAGAGGGTGCGATGATGATACGTACAAAAGGCGAAGCCGGCACGGGCGATGTTGTGCAAGCCGTGCGCCATATGCGGAAGATGACGGGCGAAATACGTGCGCTTGCCGCAAAACCTGCGGACGAGCTGTACGATGCCGCAAAGCAACTTGCCGTACCGTACGAACTGCTCAAAAACGTGGCAAAAAACGGGCGGCTTCCTGTTGTAATGTTTTCTGCGGGCGGCGTGGCAACCCCGGCAGATGCGGCACTGATGATGCACCTTGGCGCAGAGGGCGTTTTCGTGGGCAGTGGCATATTCAAATCCGGCGACCCTGCAAAGCGTGCCACAGCGATTGTGCGTGCAGTGGAAAATTTCCAAGACGCAAAAATCCTCGCCGAAGTCTCACAAGACCTGGGCGAGGCAATGGTTGGCATAAACGAGAGCGAAATCGAAATTTTAATGGCCGAGCGTGGGAAGTAAGGCCCGCAGCGAATACCGAGGACACGTCTTCAGGCGTAGGCATTCTCTCGAAGCCGGGTTCAGTTTCGTTGCATATAAAAAAGCGGCACTGCAACTGCGGAAAAATACCGCAGTGCAAGGCCGCTTTCTAATGCGCCGCCAAGTTTATCCGGCGGCTGTAAAATGGGCTGTGATTTCTACATCGTTATAGGGAACAGTGAAAGTTACCCTAGTCTCATTACGGTTTGGCAATACAATGCTGGCGCAACTTGCCGTCCAGTGTGAAAACTCGAAGTTTTCTGACGGAACAGCCTGGATATCAACTACGCTTCCTGCTGTGGAATTAAGCCAACTACCGGATTGAACGGGAAGCCACTGACCTCCATGATTTCGCAGAATTTCGCCGTGTGCCGTGGCAGATACGTTTAGAGTGATGCGCCGTGGCGGCTGAGAAAATCGTGCCTGAAGAGAATGCGTACGATTTGTTGTTACTGTGATGGTTTTGTTTTGCCCAACCATATCATCTCCATCAAACCAACCGGCAAAATAGTAGCCATTGGCGATATCGGGAATAGCGGTGAGTTCCACACGTGCGTTTCTTTCAACCGAAACGGCGTTATTCGGAAGGTGCGTGGTAACTCTTAGCGGCCAAAACAACTGATGATGTGTGTCAGCTTGTTGGAGTTCTGTAAAGCTGGCGGTTGTCCATCTGCCATCTACAATGCCGCCATACCGTGGCGAAGTTGTGACAAAGAGGTCTACTTGTTGCCCCGGTGGTGGAATTTCACGAAATTTAGCACGTATTTGCACGTGCTGTGTCGCAGTAAATGACTGGATTTTATAGTTGCTTACACGACGCCCATCCATCCACCATCCATCGAACGCAAAACCATCATATGGTATGGCAGTTGCATGAACCCATGCAACGCTTGATACTTGACCGTGGCCGTCGTCGGCGGCGGTGGATATATTGCCTCCGGCTCCCGCCAAAACAATTATCGATACGAGGTCGTGAGGGGTCGTGGGTCTGTCTGCAATGGTATCATACAGATTGAACAATGCGGCTACGGTTTCTGCCGCCAACATAATGAGTGAAAGTGCCTGGCCAAGACCTCGAGGTTCTTGCACAAAACGCCATGAGAGCATAAATCCATCATACACACCTCTGGATTCAGCCCAGGGTTCTTCGTATGCAATGATAGAAACACGTACGCCTGATGGAACCGCAGCGATATACGGCATAGCAGAAGCCCCGTCCATTAACGATAGCACCGTATGCGCATTGCGTGTTGCTTCGGTGGATTCGAAAATAAACAACGAACCGGCATCTCCTTGTACATATTGTAATACATCTACCGAATCCGCCAATGCGCTAATTTCTCCTGCATATCTTACAAGCAATAGGCCGGAAGAAAAAACATTGTACAGCTTTGCGCATCCATTTTCACGGTCTACAAGAACGAAATACTCTGCTCCCGGAAGCTGGATGAATACCAAATCTTCAGTCGCACTTTCAACTATCTGGGGAATTCCCTCGAAAACAACATCGTCTAGTTCAAGAAAGAGATTATCGGGGAGTTCACGGTATGGGTTGTCAAGTTCCATGCCGTATGTTGCTACAGTTGCGGCGGCTACGAATTCATTAGTGTTGGGACTGGCGTTGGCCGCAACAGACAGCATATTAACCGCCAAAATAATGACGAGGATACTGCTTATCATTTTCATCGCAAAATTTTTCATACGGTATCATTCCTTTCATGCCGGGGGTATAGTCGTTCAACAACGAGTATTAAGCGGGAGGAAATAGAATCTGAAGCAACCTCGCAAAAACGGTAGACCCCTCTGCACGGGTTGCCGAACCTTGAGGGTCAAAGCTACCATCATCACGTCCCAGAATTATACCTGCACTGCTTATTTTGTGAACATCCTCATTTGCCCACGACGAAATGTTACCCCTGTCTGAGAAAACACGGGGCGTATATCTTGCTTCAAGTTCTGCCCCGTTTATAGAAGCGAACCGGCTTATCATGACGGCAAGACCCTCTCTTGTAACGGGGTCATTTGGCGCAAAGTTGCCACCACCTACACCCTGCACTATGCCTTTGTTGTATGCCCACATCACAGCCGGAGCGTACCACGAAAGAGAATGTACATCATGAAAAACGCTACTAACAAAACCGCCTGTGCCAACGCCACTAATGTTTGCAAGCAATTGAGTAGCCATTGCACGTGTTATAGGAGAGTGCGCTTCGAACAGATGCGCATCAACTCCACTAATAATGCCACGTTCTGTTAAAAACCGAATGTACTCGAAGTACCAAGCAGCCCAGGCTACATCTGCAAAAGTAGGCGGGTTGTCTCTAACCCTCGGGGGCGGTATCTCACCTGATGGTGGTTGCGGTGGCGGCGATGGCGTAGGTGATGGCGTAGAAGTCGGTGGGGTGGGTGTTGGTGATGGCGATGGGGTAGGTCTCGGTGGTGTCGGTGTCGGCGATGGAGACGGAGATGGGGTAGGCTGTGGCGTAGCGGGTCGCCAATATGGACTCAACTGAGTGTCCTCCGTCAATCTTGTGTCATCATCCACCAGGATGCCGTCCACCTCCCATCCACCGAATTCGTACCCGGGCGGTGGCGCAGGTGGCTCTATTGCAGATAGTGAAGTGCCATATGCAACATTTTGGGGCGGAATGTTCGTACCTACAATCGTAACCTGCACCTCAGCCAAGGCTTCGGGAGGTATTGACCTAAAGTGTGCGTGTAGCACTACATCGGTTCCACCCATGGCAAAGGTTATTTCGGGGACCTGTGTGTCTGGGATGTAAATGTCCCCGGCAGACAATTCCCATCTTACAAATTCATTTAGGAATTCTGTTGATGGGGCTGGGTGCGCTGTAACCTGAATGTCTGCCCCTGGTTGTGCAAAGATTGAGACCGACTCTGTTCTGGTTTCCGCTGTAAGAGCCTGAACCTGGCTCAAGTTTCGGACAGTTACTGCACCGTAGTTTGGATATAGCGTATATACACGTATTTCACGCCCAGGGTCGGGAGCAACTTGGAAGTATGCCACGATAACTACATCTTCAGCGGGCTGGGGAAACGTCCCTATTCCGGGAGAGAATTCATCAATATTCACATTGCCGCCCTGGATATAAAAACGGTAAAACTTATAGCCCTCGTTTGCTTCCGCAACGATACGAATCGTTTCATGTTTACGTGCGTTTACAGATGGTGGCAACTCTCGAACAACAAACACACCACTTTCATAAATCAATACACCTGCACTTCCCATTCTTGCATCTCCTACCGAGACGCTCGTATTGAACAGCGCATAGTATGATTCAAATACAGCCGTAATTTTCACGTTCTCTGACGGCATTTCGAACTCCATGGTTGGTGAGTCGTCGCTTACCGGCATCAACTCGACATCCCCGGCTTCTACAAAAAAACCGTAAAGGCGAAACCCCGGAGAAGCTGTGGCGGAAACCTTAATCGTATCTCCGTAATTCGCATCAATTCCCATAACCGCCGAGCGTGTAAGATTGCTCATATCGGCAAGTGAGACGTTTGTGATGCCAACGATGCCATGCTGCGCATCGGATGGAGCAATGACCGCTCTAAACATCGACTCGGGTGCTTCAATAGAAAATGCCTGGAGGACTGGCAGACCATCATTTACGCCGGGAATATACTCCCATACGTCACTCCAGTCCCAACTATCGAGAGGGGCATTGTTTTGGCTACGCAACTGGTAGTGGGATAAGGCAGTGCCTTGGCCAGAGATTACTACGCCGTTACGGCTTTGCCTAACAACAATCGAGCGTTCTTCCCATGCGCTATTTGTAATCGTAGAGGGTCCATGTCCGACGAAAGGAGCTTTACGGTACTGTACGTTAGTGTACAAATCGCCTCGTGCATATGCAGAAATAGGGCCTGCCACGTACGAATTGCTCACTCGCACATCACTGCGAGTAGCTTGTCCTACCATACCGCCACTAATGGCGGATACGCTACCTCGCTCTGACGCTTCCACAAAAGCAGAAATCGATGAAATCACGGAAGCGTTGTTTACTGTGAACGTCGAATCAGTTATTTTTCCAACAACACCGGCAACATAAAGCCTTGTATTTGCGGGGCTGATGCTTCTGCTCGCCGCAATATTACCGTCCTCTATCGCAGAATTTTCAAAAGCGACTGTACTATCTTCAATTGTGCCGGCCAGCGCACCTGCCCGTATATTAACGGCGTAACCAGCTTCGCCGGTTGATACGGCGATAGAGGGGGTCAAAATTTTGAGAGAGTAAACCCTCAAATTCGAATCCCTAATCGTTGAAAATAGACCGGTCTGGTATTGGTGCGTGCCATCGGCGGCAATTGTTAATACGCCGTTCCCTACAGAGAAGCTCAAAGCATTTCCATTTCCGTCTAATGTAAAGTTGGAATTTACCAGCGGAATGGGTTGCCATTGCCCTAAATGCAAATTGTTTTTAAGCCTGATTGTTCCACCATACACAACATCTTGCAACGCACCTATTAACTCTTCTCGTGTTGCTACGTCGATGACGTTTGGAGTCATGTTTTCCTCGTTAGAAGGTGCGGCAGGCCTTGTCACTATCACGCCATGCGAAGCGAAAAGCCCTGTCGGTACGTTCGCTAAAACAAGTGCAAATGCCAATAGAATTACAATTGCTCGATTCATTGTGAATTCCTCCTTTTAAGATATTTGTGAAAACTGGTTACTGTAGGCGATTCCGATAAATTTTGGTTCGCCTATTGTTGTGCAATCACCCAAAACGCTATATTCACGTTTTTTGGTGTTGCGCCACCTCTTCGCTTTCTGCCACAATATCATCTCCCCTCATTACATACCAAAAAAATCCATTAACATTCTATCACGGCTTGACCCAAAAAACATCCAGCTCATAAAATTTATTTTCCAAAAAAAAACCGCTTGACGATACAAGCGGGATGCAACAGAGTTTGCAGTTTAGTTGTGATGCAAAAATTTGTCACGACATAAGCATAAGATTTAATCTGGCAAATGAGCAGATAACGATGTTATAATGCTTTTGCCAACAAATTGAGTTTAAGAAGTGCGCCCAAAAATTTTTGTAAAATAAATAGTTACCCTTGCAACAACTCTTCCTTAAACGCATTCATTCCCACAGAGTTGGCAATGCTTATGGCAATATCTATTTGCGCTATTGCCTTGGCTTTGTTGCCCTTGGCGTTGTATAGCTGTGCCCAGCGGTGGGGAATGCAATGGCATCGTCCACCTTTGGGAGTACCGTCGGTTTTAACTAATTTTTCTGCCTTTAGAATGTACTTTTCCCCTTTAGTTAATTCGTTTATAGCGATGTAGCCCGCCGCTATGTTTGAATAAATATCGTGGTGGTTATCTTTTAGCTTTAACCCGGTATTGATTGCCTTGTTATAAGCATCCATTGCTTTTTTCTCATCCCCCAGCTTGCGGTAGGCTTCGCCAATTTGCATATAAGCGTATAAATCCTCAGGGTCATCTTCGGTACATTGGGTAAAAATGGCGATGGCTTGTTCATAATTCTTTTTTATCGTTAGGTACATATTGCCAATAAAGCCCAGCCGCCATGGGTCATCTATCCCTTCTTCATAGGCCAATTGCAAATATTTTTCACTGTTTTCTTTATCGCTAAATTCCCGCCAGTATAGCTTGCCCACATCAAAATAAAGGCTTGCGCTGTCCCGCCAGCAGTCACGGGTTTCCTTGGCTTCAATGGCCAGCAGGAAAAATTCAACAGCCTGATTGTATTGCTCCATATTATCATATAAAACGGCTTTGGCACCCAGCAGATTTCTGCTCTGGGGTATATGGGCCAACCCACAGTCCAACGCCTGTAGGGCAAGGTCATCTTCGTTATTGTCTTGGTGAATGAAAGAGATTTGGTTGTAGGATGTTTCATTCCCAGGGTCTAATGTGATGACTTGTTCCCACAAACGTAGGGATTCCTCCACATCGGTATGACGGAAATGGAAGGCCAGCTCCATCAGTAAGCGGATATGGTTTGGCAATGCGGTTAAACCTGCTTGCAATGCGCTAACGGCGGCATCTTCTTCATCTATATCCATGTGCGCTTCGTATAAATACATATAAGCCCTGTAATCGGGTGGATAGCCATTTTTTTCAAAAAAGTCTTTAAAACGAGTGGCGTAATGAATGATTTCTTCTGGGTCTCCATGATTTTCCCGATTGTAATGAAACAAAGCACCCAAGGCACGCTCTTCCCATTCCCCTAATCGAGGTTGGGTAAGCAGGTCATCAAACATTTTTTTAGCTTCTTCAAAATTGCCCATGGCAGCGGTACGGCAGGCTTTGAAATAATCCAAGCCGTTGCTTTTTACGTTTATTTCTTCAACGCGGGTAAACACTTCCCCCATTTGCTCAAAATTGCCAGTGCTGTAGAAAATCTCTGCCTGTATTTCATAAGGGAAGGGCCACATGGGCAGGCTATACAAGGCTTGCTCTGTTTCTGCACAGGCTTCTTCATAGCGACCCATGTACATTAAAACCTCTGACTTACTTGCGTACAGCTCACCCATGCGTGGTTGGGTGGTTAGGGCTTCGTTTATAATTTCTAAAGCGGATTTGAGCTGACCAGTCTTATATAAAGCATAAGCTTTGGCATTTTTGATACGGGCTATTTTAACTTCGGGCAGGTTTTCGTCATTTAACTTTTTTTCCAGGGCTTGGGTGGCCGTTTGTTGGGCTTTTTCGTACATACGTTGTGTGTTGTATATGTTGGCCAGGGTAAGGTGATTAGAATATGTTGGCTCCATTTTTATAGATTCCAATGCGCATTCTTCTGCCCGCTGTATGTCTTGCAAATTAATATAAGCCGATGCCATGGCATGGTACCCATGGCCGGTTTTTTCCACATCACGCAGCAAATCAATGGCGGCTTGAAAATCCCCTGCATTAATATAACAGTCTGCCATTTTTTCTTTTTCATTGCTTGTTAAGTTGTCTTTTGACTTGTAATCTTCTAATTGCAAGGCATTGATTTTATGCAAATAGCTTAGGGTGTAGTAGTTGGTGGGGTCCGAAGGCATCATGGTTTTAAGGATGTATTCCTCGGCTTCGTCCAGTTGCTTTTGTTTAATATGAGTATCAACAATGCCCATTTGGGCAAAGAAGTAACCCCCAACGATTTCATCTGCCCGGGTAAAGGCGGCGCGGGCGGCTTCCTGCTTATCCTCTTCCGTTTCAAAGGCTGAAAGGACAATACCCCAGACATACAGGGCATAGGGTTCGTCTTGGAAAGCGGGGATTTCCCTTACTTTTTCCATAAGGGCTTCTGCCTCTTTTGGCTGGTTGGTGATTGCTAAATGGCGCGCCCGTTCAATGTCGTTAAGGGGATGCTGCACTCCCATGGAGGTGAAGTCATCCAAAAATGTTAAGGCTTCTTCTGTGCTGTTTCTGTCCATGGCATCTACGCATTGTTGGCGTTTTATTAAATATTCATCTATAGAGACATTGGCCTCGTGTTTTATTAAGTCATATTGGATGTCGAAAGGGCTGTTGGCGTTTTTGATTAGGAATTGGATAAACCCGGGATGGTAATTTTTTTGCAATGCCTCCTCCCGTTGCGCCCATAAAAAACGTTGGTTTAACAATTTCCATACCTTGTTGGGTAAAAAATTGTTTCGGGCTAAAAATTCTAACATAGAGTGGTCTACGGCTTCTTCTGTGTCCAGTGCCACGCATACTTCGTCCTTTAAGGCATCTTCCCATGCGGACAGGGTAATGCGACGAGGGAAATCATCATATAATTTTTGCAAATTTTCAAAGAAAACGTCCACTGCTGGTATGCCACTGGTTTTCGCTTTGCCCTCCGCTTCTTCCAGTGCGGCTTCATAAGCCAGTCGCAGATTAGTAAAGCCATCTGCATCCACTTCGGGGTTAAAATTAGGTAATAGTGCCATGTAGGCTTCTTTTATCGCATTTTTGTCTGTTGTTTTTTGGATTTGCAATACATACCATGGATTCATACAAAATCGCCGCCTTTTTCATAATGGGTTAGCATATCTTTAAACTCGGGAATAAATGTGCGTATCTTCCCCTCGTCTTGGGTGTTAAGTATTTGCTCATAGGCGATAAGTTGGGTGCCGATGTATCTACGTGTTTCCCCCAGCTTTTCACGGTACAAGCGCTCGCCCCGCTCTAATAGTAGGCGGTATTCATCCTTCTCACGTGGGTGTAGTTTGTATGCTTTTAGGATTTCCATTTTTTCATCTATTTCTTGTTGCGTAAAAATGCCCGGATTTTTTTCAATAATAATGGCGCGCTTTAGCTTGGTGGATAAAATCGTTACTTCGCATTCCAAAATGCCGTTAATATCATAGGTGAAGCGTACGTCGGCCCCTTCTTGCCCGGCAGGGCCCTTGGGTATGGGTACGGTAAGCTCCCCCAGGGGGGCATTTTCTGAAGAATGACGGCTTTCCCCTTGGTATATTTGGATGTGTATTTGGTTTTGCTGTTCGTGGAGGGTGAACACCTGCTCTACCCGTGATATGGGAATGGTGGAGTTGCGCTCGATAATAGGCAGGAACACATCGTATACGTTTAACCCGTTGGGTTGCTTTACAACGGAATCAATCCCCAAAGTGAAAGGGCATACATCGGTAAGTACAACCTCTGCAATGGTTTCGTCCCGCTCTTTTAACCCTGCGTGTATGGCCGCCCCTAGGGCTACTACTTCATCCGGGTTAAGGTCGATACGGGGGAATTTGCCAAACAATTTTGCTGCAAATTTCCGTACAATGGGCAGTTTGGTAGCCCCTCCGGCCAGGATAATGGCGTCAATATCCGATAAGCGCAGTGCCGCATCGGATATTGCTTTTTTTATGGGTATACGCAGGCGGTTTAATAAAGGCTCGCAGGCTTTTTCGTATTGGTCTAGGGTGAAAGTGGCTTCATCTTTTTCTTCGATAGAAATAGTTATGCTTCGGCTTTCGGAAAAGCGTTGTTTCGCCTCTTCTGTTTGTTTGCGCAGCTTGCCATAATCCGTAGGGGACAAATCATCAAAAACAAGCCCCGTTTTATGTAAAAACATTTCCATTAACACATCGGTAAAATCCTCGCCACCTAAGAAAACATCCCCTGCTACGGCGCGCACTTCCATAATGTTTTTGTATTTTTCCAATATTGAAACGTCAAAGGTGCCGCCGCCTAAGTCGAATACCAGGTATTTGGCATATTCGCGGGCTTCGTGGAAACCGTAAGCCAGGCTGGCAGCGGTGGGTTCGTTTACAATACGCTCTACCACAAAACCAGCCAACTCCCCTGCCAGCTTGGTTGCCCTGCGCTGGGCATCATTAAAATACGCTGGCACGGAAATAATCGCTTCCGTTACCGGCGTTTTAAGATAGGCTTCTGCATCTTCTTTTAACTTTTTTAACACAAAGGAGGATAGAACCTCGGGGGTGAATGTGGTATCCCCCAAGATAAATTCTTTTTTTGTTCCCATACTGCGCTTGAATACGGCAACGGTAAACAAGGGATTGGTAATTTGCATGGCCTGGGCAATGTGGCCTACAAATATTTCGCCCCCCTCCCCGATACTTACTACCGAAGGGGTTAATGGCTCACCATGGCTGTTGGGGATAATAACGGGGATGCCGTTTTCCAATACGCTTACTAAGCTGTTGGTGGTACCTAGGTCAATTCCTACAATGGGCATAATGCACCTCAATAGGTATTTCCCCTGCGCTTTTCCTGTTTTTAAGTGTAGGGGTAATAAATCAAATTAAAAGCAAATAACATTGTAACATCCTTTAAGGTTAAATGCTATACTCTTTATTATGTTTTGCCTGTTTTCTCACAGTTTCGATGGTTTTCATTTTTAAGTGTGTGACCGTGTGTTAGGGCGTGTTCCCACTTCTGACAATGCACGGATTTTGAGGCGATTTTTCGCCAATCAAGGAGGATTTTGCGCAGCGTCCTGGAGGGACGCAAGCAAAATCTCGACGCAGAGTGGCGGAAAATCGACCAAAAGACGGGTGTTGGCGGCAGTGGGAACACGCCCTAATTGACCCTTCACAGCACACACCCTAAGAGGTGTTTGTCTGCTCTATGGGCTGGGGGAAAACACCGAAGCCCCCGGTTCTAGGGCTATTACTAATGCCAAAGTTGTCGATGGGTTAAGATGAATTGTAAGCTGTAGCGATGCGGGATTCTTTCGTGTTCCCGATGCAAACGCCGTATCGAAAGGAATATTGGCGTTAATGAGCATCACTGTGAGAGAATTATATTCAAACAAAGTGATTTGTTCGTTATTCAAAATTTTCCTAAACAATGTCCCCGAAAGCATTGCGGATATTTGTGCATCAAACAGCAAGCCAATCTCCCCTTTACTGCGACAAGCTAGGGCGTGTTCCCACTTCCGCCAACACCCGTCTTTTGGTCGATTTTCCGCCACTCTGCGTCGAGATTTTGCTTGCGTCCCTCTAGGATGCGGCGCAAAATCCTCCTTGATTGGCGAAAAATCGCATCAAAATCCGTGCATTGTCAGAAGTGGGAACACGCCCTAATCTATTTTATGCGTCAGGACTTGTTTTGTGAAACTGATATTTGTGGGCTTGCGCCCAAACGGTTTTCCAAAACTATTTCTGCCGTCCCTTAAACTCGAGCCATAGTTCCGGTATATAGCAGATTGCGCCAAACAGAATGCCGGCTAGGGGCCAAATCACCCAAAAATTCCCCACATCCATAAAGAACAGACCAAGATAGACGGCGGTAACAAGCGGCCAGTAGATGGCGGCAACAGCCCCAATTATATTGTTGGATTTTTTTCGCACGACTTTGTTTGCATAATCGCCCTCGTTAAGTAGTACGTCAAAGGCGGAGCCGTAGGAGCTTGCCGAAATAAACAGAAGCACCGCAAAACCGATGGCATTTAAGAGAGCGGATGCAGGCATTTCAAATACCGCAACTGCGCCCACCGCAAGTATAATCAGCGCAACGCCGCCGGCAATCATTAATGTGTAAAACGGTGAGAACTTTGCCCAGGCACGCTCTATTCGCTCACGGGTTATTTCGGCAAGTACGATGTGTGATTCTTCGTAATTTGCGTATTTTTTCACCACTGCACCTGCGGCGAAGAACATTACAACGGCAATGGCAATAGACGGAAACAGGAAAAGTATATCGCTGTTGACCAAGCGAGCCCCGCCTACATCGCCTATCCCGCTCATTACAATAACGCTGGATACCCCTGCGATAATCAGCCACACGCCAAACCCCACAAGAAGCCCGTACAGTTTAGACTTGCGGAGATAGCTTTGCGCATCTTCCTCCGTTACGGAAATCTGCACGCCCTCTTTTTTTTCGGCAGAAATTCCAAGCTCTGCGGTAAGTTCCTCCATGTTGCCAAAATCGGCGATAACACCATAGGCGGCTTCGTGTTCGCTTTTGCCGCTTTGGCGCAGTTGCTCGTATTTGTCCCCCATGTTGGCAAGCATTTCATTTCGAAGTTTTTGCACCTCGGCGGTTTGCGGATATGCCGCAAAAACATTGTTTACATAATTTTTAATTGCGTCCATTTTTCTCGCCCTCTCCAGCAATAAATTTTGAGATTAGCTCCTGTGTTGCGCCCCATTCGTCGCATTTGCGGCGATAGTGGGCGCAGCCTTCGTCTGTTAGTGCGTAGTATGTGCGCTCTCGACCGCCTGTTTCGGTGCCGGGATACGAGCGCAGACTTTGCTGTTTTTCCAACCTCGAAAAGGCGGAATACAGCGTGGTTTCTTTCATGGTGTAGGTTTTTTGAGAAAGTTCCGTAATTTTTTTGGAAATCTCATAGCCGTAGGAATCGCCGTCTGCAAGTACCCGCAAAATAATCAGGTCGATATACCCGCGCATAACATCGCTTCCAATTTCAATTTGTTGCACAAGACATTACCTCCTCTCACATACTACGTGTGTCGATGTAATTACTTTACATGACGTAGTACGCCGTGTCAAGTAGTTTTTGCGAAATTTTCGAAATAGTAAATTCCCAAACTAACGTCCACAGTGGACGAGGGTGTGGACGTTACTCAACGCATACATTTTGACGGGGTTGCCGAATTGCACACCTCTTGCTTTTGCCGAAACGGAGCTTTGCGTTTCAAAGCCATACATATGTAAGCCCGCCATCCTAGCCAGGATTGGCGGGCAATGTTTTTACTGCTTATTCGAGTTCGGGTAGCAAATCCACCACATCACTCTCGGACATATTCATCATGGTTGCAATTTCTATAACGGTATTGCCTTTTTCCAGCAAGGCTTTCGCTACGAATTTCAAGTGTGATTCTGCTTTATCAGCCCTGTGGCGTTCTTCCTCTCGCACTTCTCGCCGTGCTTCTTCTCGTGCAACTCGCCTTGTTTCCTGCACACTGTAAACTCCTGCGGCTATCATTTCGCTCACGCCCCTTTCGTCAATTTTTTCTACAAAATTTTTAATTTCATGCTGTGGTACATCAATTTTGGTCAGAAGCACAGTGAAAACTTTTACAAGCAATTCTTTCAAGTGTTGTGGAATATTTATGTTATCAATTTGCTCTTTCGGCAACTTTCCCAATTCGTAAAATGCTTCGGGAGTTTTCAGTTTATCAACCATCATAAACAGCGAAACAATATTCTCGAATTTCGCCAAGTCCTCAAAACTGTAGTTCTTCAAGCTAACCAATTCATACTCGAATTTGGGAATATATTTCTCGAAAATGTCGCTCATTTCAGTGCGATGGAGAAAATTCATTTCTGCCGTCCACTCGTCCTCACCATCATAAAATACAATCGGGATAACTGGTGGATATTTGAAATCCTTTGTGTGAGAAATTCGTGCGTCCTTGTTGACTTCTTTTTCGTATGCGTCAAGAATAAGCGCAATATACAGCAACATTTTGAACGGTGTGCGGAAATTTACTTTCGATTCATGCTCCACTATTGCAATAACGAAAAGCGGGGCTTTGCCTTTCAAATTGATACGTTTTATAGTATCCCCGTCTTTTTGCTCCGCTATCAAGGAAATTAGACGCTCGGTTACATCTTCAATGTCGGACGGGGAAACATCATTCAAAATTTCAACAGGAACAAAACTTTTCAAAAATTCTGCGAACAATTCATGTTCGGCTAAAATTGCTTTTACGCTGTTATCCTGTGCTTTGTGTATTGTTTCTGTCAAGCCGATTCTCCCCCTGCTATGCGGGCAATTTCCCCAGATGATTATAAATGACCTCCCCTGATTTTTCAACGAAGAAAGTTCGGTAATTTTTTTGCGAAATTTTCGAAAATTTCAAAACGAACTGGTTGGTGTCACTAACCGGTTCGTTTTGAAATCACGTTTGACATGGGAGAAATTTGTGGTATTATGTGGGTAATTGAATATTTTCCGGGAGCTTGTGTGCCAAGCTGAGAGGAGGTATGAATACCTCGACCGCACCTGATTTGGGTAATGCCAACGTAGGGAATTTTGTGTTTTTGTGTCCTCATGCGTTGGCGTGAGGTTTTTTAATTTCCGAAGAATGAACCGGCAATGGCTTCGAGAGAATGCTAACGCTTGCAGACGTGTTGTCGGTTATCGTTGCGGGTCGCACCCGCCAAGGAGGACTACCATGCAAAAAATTCCATGTAGTGTTGCAATTCAAGTTTTACCACAGGTGGAGGATTCAAAAGTTATCCCCATCGTAGACCGTGTTATCGCACACATCAAATCTCTGGGGTTGCCTACAACCGTAGGTCCCTTTGAAACCACGGTAGAGGGCGATTTCGATACCCTCATGAATATGGTGCGTGAATGCCAGGAAATTTGTATATCTGCCGGCGCACCCCATGTTCTGTCCTATGTAAAAATCCACTACGCTCCGGAAATAGGCTGCTGGAGCATGGATGAGAAAACTTCAAAGCATTCCGATGCCAATGCCAAAGTTTGATGAGGGGGGTGTTGGGGGGAGAAACTTTTCAAAGTTTCTCCCCCCAAGGTCTTATCCCTTCTCTCTCGTTGCCGGGATTTTTCTTGTTTGGCTTATTTCTACGGAGGGGGGATTTGTTTACGCTTTTATTTTGCCGTCGCCTGTGGCTGTGGCACGTGCGTTTGTGGCGGATTTTCATCTGCTTGTGCGCCACGGTGCGGTTACGCTGGGCGAAGCGGTTTTGGGTTTGCTCTTTAGTCTGCTTGCGGCGTTTGTGGCATCCGTTGCAATGGATAGGTATACGTACTGGCGAAAGGCGTTGTACCCCGTGCTTGTGATTTCCCAGGCGGTGCCGTATATCGCCATTGCGCCGCTGTTGGTGCTGTGGTTAGGCCATGGGATGGAGCCTAGGGTTGTGCTGGTTGCACTCACTTGCTTTTTTCCGCTGGTTGTGGGCTTGTACGACGGCATTCTCCACATCCGCCGAGAGTATTTGGAAGAACTGCAAATGATGGGTGGCAGTCACTGGGCCGGGCTTGTGCGGGTAAAACTGCCCTTGGCCGCACCGGGATTTTTCTCGGGGCTAAAAATTGCGGCAACGTACTCTTTTGTTGGGGCGGTTATTGCAGGCTGGGTTGGCGGCACAACCGGTCTTGGTGTGTACATGACACGAGTGCGCCGCACTTTCGAGTTTGACAAAATGTTTGCAGTAATCATTTTTATTGTGCTAATAAGCCTACTTCTTATGTATGGCGTAAAATTTTTAGAAAAGAGGTTAACAAAATATGTTATCTAACACCGATGGAAAATTTGCAAGGCTTTTGCGTACCCTTGTAGCCGGGTGCGCTGTTTTTGTACTTATCGCCGCTTGCGGAAACGGAAACGGCGACAGCGAGATGGACAACGTAACCCTTGTGCTGGACTGGACACCCAACACAAATCACACCGGATTTTATGTAGCATACCAGCGTGGATATTTTGCAGAAGAGGGCATTTCTCTCACCATTATTCAGCCGCCGGAAGACGGTGCAGTTCCCCTTGTTGCCGCAGGACACGCACAGTTTGGCGTTTCGTTTCAGGAAGAGGTTTTGCTTGCGGTAAACTCGCCCCATGCGCCGCTTCCAATTGTGACAATTGCCACCCTTGTGGAACATAACACAAGCGGCATTCTCTCCCTGGCAGAGCATGGCATAACCCGATTCCGTGACCTTGAGGGGCGCACTTTTGGCACATGGGGCATTCCTATGTTTGACGAAATTGTGCGGGAAAGCGTTGCCCTTGACGGCGGAAATCCGGACTTGGTGCAGTTTGTGCCAAACATGGCACTGGACAGCATCACGGGTATCCAGCGGGACTTTGACGCTGTGTGGGTTTTCGAGGGCTGGGACCGTGTAATGGCAGAGCAAATGGGGCTGGACGTAAATTATTTTGCATTTCGTGACATAAGCCCCGTGTTTGACTATTTCACGCCGGTGCTAATTACCCGCTACATCGACAGATATGCGGACGAACGTGCCGCAAGAGAGCAAGCCGCCCTAACAGAGCGTTTCATGCGTGCGTCACAGCGTGGATATACTTTTGCCCGTGACAACCCACGTGCGGCGGCAGAAATTTTGCACAGTTTTGTGCCTGAAATGGATGTCGAATTGCTGGTTGCATCCCAAGAATTTTTAAGTGCGGCGTACTTCCCCGGCGGAAGATGGGGCTATATCGACCAGGCTCGCTGGGTAGCGTTCTTCGAATGGATGCGTGGGCATGAATTTATCCCGGCAGACAGCGAAAATCTCGGGCTTAGAATGTGGCAACAGAGCTTGCAATGAAAATCACAATTTTAGCAAATGGCGAAATAAACGATTACGCCACCGCAAAAGCCGCCATGCAAGGCACGCAGTACATTATCGCTTGCGACGGCGGGCTTCGCCATGCCCGGGCTATGGAAATTTTCCCGGATATAATTATCGGCGACCTGGATTCTGCCCCGGGCGAATATCTTAAAATCTGCAAGATGAAAGGCATACCCATAAACATCCACCCCACACAAAAAGACGACACAGACCTTGCCCTTGCAATGAGCCACGCCCTGGAAATTGCATCTTCTGTGCTAATCCTGGGCGCACTTGGCGGTCGCATAGACCACACCCTCGCAAATTTTCACGTACTTGCGTCATCCACTGTCCCGGCAGAAATCCGTGACGAAAACACAAGCATTCATGCCGTTCGCAATCATCTTGTCATCGCAAAAGAAGATTACCAAACCGTAACGCTCTTGCCCCTGTCCACAAAAGTAACAGGGATAAGAACCGCCGGACTTGCCTACCCATTAAACGGCGAAACCCTGCGACTGGGCTTGGTGCGTGGCGTAAGCAACTACTTCACAAACAGCACAGCAGAAATTTTTGTGGAAAGCGGTGTGTTGCTTGTAATGCGTGCAAAATAGCGCATTATGTAGTATTTTGTGATATACTGCTTTTTGTGAGCAAGGTTTTGAAACGGCGCATCTCCCTCTGCTATCGGCTTCCATCACGGAAAGCCTGTAACAAGGAGGTGAAATGTTATGGGTATTTTGTATTTCCTTGGCAACGTACTGCTATCTATTGCCGCATCAATCGTTGCAAATATAGTAGACAGATATGTACAAAGCCGGAAAAAGGAAAAGAGCCCTCACCCGCCAAAGTAGGAGCTCTTGTGTCACAAAACATTGGGAGGGGTTAGCCCCTCTCTTTGTTTATTATAACGCCATTATACACCCACTATACCAATTTGCAAACTTTTTTCGCTAAAGCGGCACATTGCAATTTTTAATTGAATTCCCACTGCGGCTTGTGTATAATAGTTATCGGATAATTGGGTGGTTATTCTTCATAGCTTCAGTATGGAGAATAGCCGCCTTTTAAGCACACAAACCCCGGGGGTTCTCATATGAAAATGCACACCAAAATCACAGGTGGCTTGTTCCTGGTTTTTTTAATGGCAATAAGCATCTCTGTGTACGGATTTTATTCCATGAACAGAATCTGGAACACGCTAAACCGTATTAATCAAGTTGCAACAACAGGCAACCATATAGGTGCAATCGTGCATTCGCACAATATGTGGATATACAGCCTGGGGCAATCGTTTTTGTTTAACACCCCCTTTGATGGCGAACTAGACCCTGCCGAATGTAGCTGGGGCATTTGGCGTTATTCCAACAATGCCCTGGATGACCCCCATCTTCGAGAGCTTATTTATGCAGTAGACCATCCCCACGCCCGCCTACACCTAGACGCAGCAGAAGCCCTGCGCCTTCGTGAACAAGGCTTACACCAAGAAGCGTTTGCCCATTTCCAAAATGAAGTTGCCCCCCATGTAGTGCAGTTTACTACCGCTATCGGTGCCCTAAGTAGCCACCACCAGGGGCTTCTTGTGCAACATCACTTGTATCTGCGGCAGGTTGTGGGCGAAATTGTTGCCACCATTATATTAATTTCCGTTACAGGGTTTCTCGTCTTTCTTCTGATGGCGGTGATAATCCCAAAAAACATTCTAAAGCCAATTAGAGGGCTTGTTTCCTTTGTGGAAGATGCCGCAGACGGCAACGCAGATTCCGAGATAGACAGGAAAAACATAACCAACGATGAAATAGGCATCATAGCCCTATCCATACAAGATATGCTGCGAGAAATCGTGACTGCGCAAAAAATGAACAAAGTTATTATGGAAGCGGCAAATATTTTGCTAACCTCCAAGGAAGAAACCAACATGACTTCCCTGCTAAACGGCATAGAAGTTATCGGGCGATTTTTGAACGTAGACCGCACGCAAGTCTGGCACCAAGAAGACAGAGACGGCGAGCTGTGTTTTGTTTTGCAGTACGAATGGGTAAGCGAACTGGGCAAACAAAAAAGAGGATACCCCCCGGGCTTCGTATATCGCCGTAGCAACGATGCCAAATGGTTTAACAGCACAGTATTAAACGGCAAAAATGTTAACAGCCCCATATCCGAGCTTCCCCCCGTAATTGAAGCATATTATGCAAGTTTTGATGTGGTTTCCACCGCAATTTTTCCAATGATTTCAGATAACGAAATCATCGGCTTTTTTGCCGTGCAAGATTGCGACAAAGTGCGCACGTTCACACCGGCAGAAATGGACATTATGGCATCTGCCGGGCTTATGTTTACAAGCGTGTTTAACCGTATGCAACAAGCCGAAATGCTAAAAAAACAGCAAGCAAACGAGATGGCACAAACATATTTAGATGCTTCGCCAATGTGCATTGAGATTAGAGACGCAAGCTCAAACTTACTTTACTGCAACCGGCAAGTGCTTGAAATGCTGGAGCTATCCAGCATGGAGGAATATAACCAACGCTTCGCAGAGTTTTCTACCGAATACCAGCCATGCGGCACCCCCTCCGAAGAAAAGTTTGCCCAGCAAATTGAAATGGTGCTTACCGATGGTTCTGCCAATTTTGAATGGACGCATCTTAACTCCAAGGGCGAGCTTCTTACCATGGATGTTGCCGTGGTGCGCATAATGCAGGAAAACGAACCTGTGATTGTAAGCTACAGCCACGATTTGCGCACAATTAAATCCTCCATGGAACGTGAACGTGAAGCTGAAATGGCACTGCACGAACAAAAAATGAACGAACGAATGAGATTAATTTTGGATGCAGGCCCCATAAGCATTTCCTGGTATGATGCCGAGCGCAAGCTGATAGACTGTAACGATGGAGCCGTAAATTTATTCGAATACTATTCAAAAGCGGAACTGGGCAAAGCACTTTCTCAAGAATTTCATACATTTTTCCCAGCCAACCAACCATGCGGGATTTCATCGTTAACCAAAAGTGCCAACATGATGAATACGGCGGAAAATACCGGCTACGTAAGGGATGAAGTCACATTCCGAACCAAACACGGCGAAGACTTTCCTTCGGAAGTGGTGCTTGCCCGTGTAGATTATGACGACACATTTATGATTGTCGAATACATCATGGACCTACGCAAAGAAAAAACGGCACTTGAACACGAGCGTGAAGCCGGCGAACTGGCAAAGCTCTTTATGGAAACATCCCCAACATTTATTGAAATATGGGACGCAGACGGCAACCTGATTGAATGCAACAACCAAGTTGTAGACTTTTTTGGTCTGTCACACGCAGATGAATTTATCGAAAAATACGAACAGTTATCGCCAAAATATCAGCCCTGCGGCACCCCTACCATGATAAAAGCCGCCGCATATGTAAAAGAAGCCTTCGAAAAGGGAAGTGCGAAGTTCGAATGGATGCACCTTACCCTAAGCGGCGAAGAACTGCCGGTTGAAACATCTTTTGTACACAAACTGCTAAAGGGCAAAGATATCATAATCGGATACAGCCACGATTTGCGACCTATGCGAAAAATAGTGGCGGAAATGCAACGCTCCAAAATTGCAGAGGAAAGCAATCTCGCAAAATCCCGCTTCCTTGCCCGCATGAGCCACGAAATTCGTACGCCAATCACCGCCGTAATGGGCGTTGCCGAAATTGAACTGCAAGGCAGTAACATTCCGCCCCGCACAGAGGAAGCCTTTGTAAAAATCCACAGCTCGGCAAATCAGCTTTTGGCATTGGTAAACGACGTGCTGGACCTATCTAAAATCGAAGCCGGCAAAATGGAACTTTTGACGGAGGAATACGAAGTTGCAAGCATGATTGTGGATGTGTCCCAACTTCATGCTGTGTTTGGCGAAACCAAAAACATCAAGTTTAACCTACACGTAGACGAAAACATTCCCACTTACCTTGTGGGCGATGTTATGCGAATCGGTCAAATTCTAAATAATTTGCTGTCTAACGCATTCAAATACACCGAGTCCGGTGCGGTGGATTTGTCGCTACGGTTCGAGGGTGACGTGCTGGTTATTTCCGTAAAAGACACGGGCTACGGCATGACACCGGAGCAACTGCAAGACCTCACAAACGAGTACACACGCTACCACGAGTTAAGTGCAAGAAATATCGAGGGTACGGGGCTGGGTATGCCCATTGTGTTTAGCCTGGTGCAAATGATGGACGCAAAAATAAACGTGGACAGCCAGGTTGATGTTGGCACAACGGTTGAAATTCGCATTCCACAGCAAATTATAGGCACCCAGGTGCTGGGCAAGGAACTTGCGCAAAGTCTGCAACGGTTTGACGAGGTAATGAATGCGGCGGGCAAACGCTTCGATTTCGAGCCGGAGTCCATGCCATATGGTAGCGTGCTTGTAGTAGACGATGTTGATGCAAATTTGTACGTTGCAAAAGGCTTGCTGGCATTTTACGACCTAAAGATAGAAACCTGCACCAACGGCTACGATGCGATTAAACTAGTAGAAAGCGGCAAAACATACGATATAATTTTCCTAGACCATATGATGCCCGGCATAAACGGCACAGAAACCATGAAGCAACTGCGTGGGCTGGGATATTCTCAACCCATAGTTGCACTTACCGCAAACGCAATGATTGGTCAGGCAGAAGAATTTATGCGAAGTGGCTTTGATGGATTTATCTCAAAGCCCATACAAACCAAACGCCTTAACGAAACACTTATGAAACATATACGTGACAAGCAACCGCCGGAAATTTTTGCGGCGGCGGGAGCAAAAGTTCTCTCGAAACTAGACGAACTTTCCGAAGATACGAAGCCGATAGGCAACATACATGATTTCCAAAGCGACCCGCAGTTGGTTTTGCAATTGCGGCAAGATTTTGGGAGACGAAATAAAAATGCCTACGCAAATATCTGCCAGGCAATAGAGTCCGGTGATTTTGATACTGCGCACCGCATGGCACACACCGTTAAAGGCTTGGCAGGGATGATTTTAGAGCCACACCTGGAAGATGTTGCCCGCATTGTGGAAGAAAGCCTTTCCGCCGACAAAGCTCCTCCGGCGGCACAGCTATCCGCCCTGGGAGACGAACTTACCCGCATACTGGCCGATATTGGCGATACCGAAATGCCAGCACAATCCGGCGAACAGCTGGATACAGGCAAAGCGTATGCACTGCTTGAAGAAGTGGAGCCGCTGTTGGTTAAAGGAAACACAGCCGCCGTGCGAATGCTTGACGAACTGCGAAAAATTAAAAATTCGGAAAATTTGTGTGCGGCAATTGATGGATTTGATTTTAAGGCGGCGTTAAATGCTTTGCAGGTTCTAAAAGAAAAATTTGAGGGGCGATAGCATGAAGAAGAACAGCATTTTAATTGTTGATGACGACACCACAAGTTTAACTGCGCTAATGCACATCTTGGACGAAGATTATACCGTTTACGCAGAAAAAAACGGTGAAAGCTGTTTGGATACGGCAAAATCTCTTATGCCTGATTTGATTTTGCTGGATGTTATGATGCCCGGCATAACCGGATTTGAAGTAATTCGCCTGCTAAAAAAAGATGATGCCGTAAAGGATATACCCGTGCTTTTTATCACGGGGAAAAACAACCCCGGCGACGAAGTTAAGGGCTTTGCCCTGGGTGCCGCAGATTATATTGCCAAGCCGTATCACACACAGGTTGTAAAAATGCGAGTGCAACACCAAATGCGCATTATTAACCACGCCCGCAAAATAGAACGCATGAAAGAATCCGAAGAAAAATCTAACCTGCCGTGGGAGCTTATATCTGCCGCATCAGGCATTGCCCACTGGGATGTTGATGTTGACTGGGACTTAGGTCTTCTTAGCCCTTACTCGGAAGTTAGGTGGAAAAAAAGTTTTATCGCCATGCTGGGGCTTAAAGGCGAGCATATAAACGAAAGAGGGGAGACGGTAAACGATTTCCCGGACATATTAAAATCCTGGACAGACCTAATGCACCCCGACCATGCAGAGCAAACCGGCGAAGAAATACTAGCCCACATGACAGACCCCACAGGCGAAACCAAGTACGACTCCACATACTTGGTTAAGGTAAAGTTACCCGATGGAAATTTTGAGTGGCAGTGGTTTAGGGCAACAGGCACAACTTTTTTTGATGCCGAGGGCAAGGCGGTTAAAATCGCCGGCACATTTGAAAACGTGGACAAAGCAGTAAAACTTAACGAAGCCGCCGAACGCACACGCCTTGAAGAAGAGTACAGAAGTTTTTTGGGGGCTACGGAAAACATAATTGGTAATCTATTAAACTCGATAGTGGACGATTCCAGTTTTGACAATGTAATGAGCCTTGTTATGCAAAAAGCCGCCGAAGCATTAAACGTGAGTGCTGTATTTGTGATGGAAGATGATACGGTTGCAAAAGTGCCGCCTATGCGCACGTTTAATTCCGTTGAAGAGAGAATGATTGAACGTGTGCGCACCATGCTTGTAAGTTGCCATATGCGCAACAAACTGCACGTGCAAATGAAAGAAGCCTGCGAACGTGCAGACATGGCAAATGCGGCAAAAGGCGTTTTTCTCGCACGCATGAGCCATGAAATACGCACGCCAATTTCTGCGGTTATGGGCATATCCGAAATTCAGTTGCGCGGCAAAGAAACGCCGCCGGGCATTGAAGAGGCTTTCGTAAAAATTTACGAATCGTCAAAAACTTTGCTAAACATTGTTAACGGCATTTTGGATTTTTCAAAAATTGAAGCCGGCAAAATGCCCCTAAGCAACAGCGAATACGATGTTGCAAGCCTGGTTAACGATGCGGCGCAGTTACAGCTTCCCTTTTTGGAGCATAAAGACATTTTGTTTAAGCTGCAAGTTAACCCAACCACCCCTACAAAACTTGAGGGCGATGCACTTCGCATTAGGCAAATAATCAGCAATTTGCTGTCCAACGCATTTAAGTATACCGACGAGGGCGAAGTTGAGATGTCGTTGGAATACATTGATGGCTCGCTAACTGTTTCTATCAAAGATACCGGCACCGGTCTTTCCGACACACAGCTAAAGGAAGTGAAAAACGAATACGTGCGCCTGCCAAAGCATGAAAATTCTTTTGTAAACGGCACGGGGCTTGGGCTTTCTATCGTTTCAAGCCTGGTGCAAATGATGGACGGCAAGCTGGAATTTATAAGCTGTGTGGGAAAAGGGACAACGGCAATTGTAAAAATTCCGCAAAAAGCATTGGGGTCGGAAGTGCTGGGCGAAGACGTTGTAAGCAATTTGCAAAGGTTTGAATTTGGCGCATGGAGTACGTCAAAGGAACTTGAATTTGTGCCGGAGCCTATGCCCTATGGGAAAGTGCTTGTGGTGGATGATATTGACACCAATCTATATGTAGCGGAAGCGATGCTGGAAGCCTTTGATATTTCTGTAGACCTTTGCGAAAGTGCCCAGGAAGCCATAGATAAAATTAAGCAGGGCAAAACCTACGATGTAATTTTTATGGACCATATGATGCCAAAAATTGACGGAGTTGAAGCTACAAAAACTTTGCGAGACATGGGCTACAATTTGCCCATTGTTGTGCTAACGGCAAACGTAATTAAAGGTCAAGCCGAATTTTTTATGGAGAATGGTTTTTCCGGCTTTATGGCAAAACCGATTGATATTAAGCTGCTAAGTTCGTACTTGGTGCGGTTTGTGAAGGGGCGTCGATGAGAGAATTTGTAGCGACACAGGTTTTTGACAAACACTGGGGAAAACTAAACATGGATGATAATGCTTTGCGCCAGCTTCAAACACATCTGCTCGTTTTTCCGCAGTCTGGCGATGTAATGCCGGGAACCGGGGGTGCAAGAAAAATCCGTCATACTTCCTTTGAAACGGGTAAGAGTGGAGGAGTTCGCATAATATACTACGATAGCCCCAGAACTCAAAAAATTTATTTGCTACTGTGCTATCCAAAAAGCAAACAGGACGATTTGACACCCGAGCAAAAGAAAGCACTCAAAAAACTTGTGGAAGCGTTGAAAGGGGCGCACGGATAATGGAAAAAGAACTTTTTGATGATTTGGTGTTGTCGCTGGAACAGGCAATTGAATATGAACGTGGAGACAAGACAAAAGGGCGTTCGATGTATGTAGATATGCCAGAGGATGAGTTGTTTCAGCGGCAATTGTTTTGGCAGAAAGTCGAAAGATTGTCTGAATCAAATCGCAAAAAGGTAGAGGGTTATGTTGACGGATTGATTCAAGCATCTGGGCAGTAGTGCGCAGGCGCACGGCGGTAACCGGGGGAACGTCTTCGAGGGGGGCGCGTTCTCTCGAAGCCGGGTGGGCTTTGTTTATTTAAGTTCCTCGGCTTGGGATTTCATTTCGGTTGCGGCTTGCAGGGTGGCTTCGGTTATTTGTGCGCCGCCTGTGAGACGAGCAAGCTCGTTTATGGACTCTTCTCGGGAGAGGGGCGTGACCGTGGTTACTGTACGCACCACTTCAGCAGAACCGGCTTCGATAGAATCCCCATCCTCGCAGACGCTCCCCCGGTTTTCGCCATGCAAAGTGCGAACGGCTTCGAGAGAATGCTCTCCCTCGCAAATATGTCCACGGTTATCGCCGTGCGCCGTGCGCACCGCCGGGCGCACTGTTTTTTCAATTAGGAAATGCGTGTCTGCCATGGCGGCTATTTGTGGCAGATGCGTTATACATAAAATTTGACGTGTGCGTGACACCGTTAGCAATTTTTCCGCTACTTGTTGCGCTGTGCGGCCGGATATGCCTGTGTCCACCTCGTCAAAAATAACGGTGGAAATGCGGTCGGAAAGAATTGTTTTTATGGCAAGCATAATGCGTGACATTTCGCCGCCGGATGCTATGCGCCGCAAGGGTTTTGGCGGCTCGCCCGGGTTTGGGCAAAACATAAACTCCAAATCGTTGTTACCATCGGGGGTGAATGTTGTCTTTTTGGATAGCTCCATGAAAAATTCCGCATTTTGCATTCCCAGCTCACGCAAAATTACGGTTATTTCCCGGGAAATTTCTTTGGCACGTGCGGTGCGCAGTGCTGTCATTTTGCCGCATACGTCTGATATTTCACGGGTTAGTTCTTTTCTTTTTGCGTTTGCACGGGCAATTTCGGCTTCGCTGTTTTCAATACTCTCGATGTTGCGATGAAGCTCGTCCTGCTTTTTTAGAACAGTCTCAAGAGTGCCGCCGTATTTTTTTTTCAAGCGGTAGATGGTGTCTATCCGGGCTTCTGTTTTGTCCAGTTCAACCGGGTCTGAGCCAAGGTCGCTTGCGTAGTTGCGAAAATCCCGTGCGATTTCGGAAATTTGCGCATGAATATCCACAAGGGAACTATGCTGATTTTTTTGCGATGGGTCAATTTCCGCAATTTCTGCCGCTAAAGCTACAGCTTTTGCCGCTTGGTCTGCGGCGGAAAGTTGCGTGCTTCCGCCAAAAAAACCTGCGGAAAGAAGTGCCACAATATCCCCCGTGTTTTTCGACAGCTTTTCACCGGCGGCAAGGCGGGTTTGCTTTGCCATAAGTGCGTCTTCCTCGCCGGGCTTTAGGGCGGCACGCTCGATTTCGTCCAGTTGAAACCGCCACATATCAATTTGCTCACTGCTTGCGGAGGCGGCGAGCTTTTTTAGGTCACGGTTTACTTCCTTGTACTGCGCCAGCAAGCTGGCCAGATTTTTTTTGTAGCCCCCAATTTCGCAAAATTGGTCTAACATGGCAAGCTGTTTTGCGGGGTCCAGCAGGCTTTGATGTTCGTGTTGGCCGTGTAGGTCTACAAGAAGCTGTGCCGCATTTTTGAGAACGCTAACCGTGACGGTGCGCCCATTTATGCGGCAAACAGATTTGCCATTGTCGGCGGTTATGCGCCGGTGCAGCATTATCTGCCCGTCTTCGCATTCAGGTCCGTCAATCCCCAATTGAAGAAGTCCCTCTTTCACGAAATCGAAAAAGGGACCGTCAAATTCCACTACGCCTTCAACGCAGGCAAACCCGGCACCCGCACGAATCAAATCACGGGAAACACGGCCGCCCAGCAAAAAATTAATGGAATCCACCACGATAGACTTGCCCGCACCTGTTTCGCCGGAAAGCACGTTTAAGCCGGGGGCAAAATCCACCTCTGCTTCGTCTATTAACGCTACATTTCTAATGGAGAGATGAGTTATCATACAAGGGTTTCCGCCAGTTTTTTTGCGGCGGCGTTGCTTCGCACAACGCAAATAATTGTATCGTCCCCGGCTACCGTGCCAAGGATATCAGGCAAGTTCATTTCGTCCAGTGCCGCCGCCGCCGCCATTGCCATGCCGCTTAATGTGTGCAGTACCAGCATATTTGCGGCGTAATCTACACTTACAAGCCCGTCTCGCAGTACACGGGCAAAGGGGCTTGTGTTGGCAACGGCATCATCCGGGGCGGCGTATTTTAGCCCTTTGCGTGTGCGTTCTTTCACCAGCCCCAGTTCACGAATATCACGGCTAACCGTGGCTTGCGTCACAAAGTAACCCTGTGTGGCCAAGGCGGCGGTAAGTTCTTCCTGGGTGTAAATATCCTGCTTTCGCAAAAGTTCCAAAACAACGCTCTGGCGGCTAGTTTTCATATGATTCACATATTCGCATCAAGGATGATAATGTCCACCATTTGCATCATTTCGCCCATGGTTATGGGTGCGGCCGCCTCAAGCGGGCCTGTCAAAAATCCGATGTCGGAAGCAACACGCAAGTTGCGGCGAAGCGCAGGGTCTGCGTTTTGGATGCCGGGGATGGCTGTCTCGTCTGTCATGGGGGTGAGGATTTGGCGTGTGCGGTTCTCGTACAGGCGCACCATAATGTCCAGCGCAGTTGCACGACCAAAACCGGCAGGCGCATACAGGCGTGCCCGGTTTAGAGAACTTACACTTGCGGCGGGCAAAGTCGCATTCATGGTAACGGAGGTATTTCCTGCGGCAATCGCATTTACGATATTGTTAAACTCGTTTGCGGTGATGATACGGGCAGGGTCAAACACAGGCATATCGGTGATTACAAGGCGTGTGGCAACCCGCTCCATAGGTGCGTTTGCAGGGCTTTGCGGCACTGCCGGAAGCGGCATGGTGCGTGATATCCCCGCAAAAGTCACAGGGGTTTGCACTCCGCCGGAAATGGAATTTGCCACAAAGCTAAAATCTCCCGCCATGTCACGCCAGCTTGCCGTGTTCGTGTCCAGCATAAACAGTCCGGTGGAAAGCCCTGCGGGCGTAAGATGACGCTCAACAGGAAGTTCCAGGATAATAGGGCGTGCAAATGTGTCAAGGTTTGCAGTACGGTTTTGGTTGTTGGTTGCCGATACGCTAAACCTTTGCGGCACGGTGGCAAACGCCGTGTTTGTTACAAGGGGCGGCGTGCCGGCTTGCACCGCATTTAGGCGAATACTGTAGTACGTGCCAATGCCCGGCTGTATCGCACGGGTTTGCGCCGTGTCAAAAGCCCCCGGCGGAATGGCGATGTTTTTATCACCCGCCAAAATTTCCAAGGTTATTCTGCGTCCGTCAAATGCACGCAAAATCGACTCCGGCAAAATAATTTCACGGTTGGCAATGGGCTGGCCGTGGTATTCGGAAAGGTCTATTGTGAAAACGAAAACATTGTCCTGTATCAGCCTGGTAATAAAACGCTGGTCGGCGTTTTGGTCCAGTCTGCCGTCGGCACCTCGCTGGTTTGTGCGGAAACGCCACGTAAGTGTTTGGGTTATGCGGTCGTAGGTGATTTCAAAATCACGCTCGGGCATTGGGTACTGGTCTGGGCGATGAACGCCGTCAAACTCGTCATCGGTTACACCGGTAAAAAGCTCGATTTGCACCCACACCGAGTTTGCACGCCGTGTGTTAACAGCATCTTCGGCAACCAGCGGCGGAATTGTAAATAATACAGAATCCACAAAATCTTCGTTGTCTGCAAGTTCAATTTCGTAGCTAAAAACATCGGGCTGACCACGGCGCACGGTTAAAACGGTGCGAGCCCTAACATAGTATTCACGGTTCGCAATCAGTTCTTCGAAGCGGATAATGTGAATGGCGGCGTAGGCCTCGGTTGCAGATAGGTTAGGCAAGTTAAGGGGACGTGCGCTTCCGCCCTCAACAGTTCCGCCATCGGCACGGGGCGTAAGTTCGCCCATGAGATTGCGCAAATCTTCGAAAATTCGCATGAAAGATACCGTCATTGCTTCAGGTTCATCGTTACGATATTCGGTGGAATTATAGCGGTTAAACAAGTCCAAAAGATTTTGCGGAACACGGGTAAAACTGCGTGGCGGCGCAGGCGGCTCAATGTCATTTGTGTGGATGTCCACAGGGTTTGACGGATGAGACGGGTCGCCAACTACTTCACCCTCGCTGTTCACACTTTGCGCCGTTGCCCAAATATAGTACGTTGTGGCAGGAAAACGGTCGTGTATTCTCAAATGGAAATACGGCTCGCCGTTTACCGTGCGAATGTTAAACACGGATTCAGGGTTTTCAAGTTCTACGGTTTCGCCGGCCAATGCGGCCTGAATATGCGCACGGGTAATGTTAATTACCGTGCCGCCTGTGGGATAGTCTGTGAAAAATTGCGAAACACGCAACGTATACACCATGTCTGCCTGTACACGCCAGCGCACGGCAACACGGTTGCGAGTGGTGTATTCCGGCACGGCAATAAGAACCGGGGTTGATGGATGCGGCG
>Ga0209755_10001383_pt1 | contig 38135 bp, 29 predicted proteins | sample TergutCo191P1_FD_187301 | JGI IMG/M metagenome (GOLD analysis project Ga0209755, IMG submission 187301) | Cornitermes sp. P1 segment gut microbial communities from Petit-Saut dam, French Guiana - Co191P1 (SPAdes) (version 2) | ecosystem: Host-associated > Arthropoda: Insects > Digestive system... | reverse complement strand
GTGGGGAGAGAAAAGTTGGACTTCCGCCCTCCCGGCTGCCTCCACCGGAAGTGCCCGCGCCAACTCCTGAAACCCCTGCTTGGACTCCCCCAGAGAGCGGTCCCCCCCCATGAGTAAAAATGCCCCCCCGCGAAAAAGGTATCTCTCCAAATTCCCCTCATAAAGAGAAATCATCAACTGCGGCTCGCTATAGCCAAAGTTTTGAAAAATCACCACGTCAAAACTGGCCAACTGCTCATCAAAAATCTCACGCATCGGAAAAGGTATCAGCGACATCTCCTCCCCCTCATTGCTGACTTCGGTTGGGTCGTCATGGTTGCGCAAAATATAAAAACTTATCAACTCAATGTTGGAGTCCTCCTTCAACAGCCCACGCAAAAACCGCTCCTCCCAAGAGGGACGCCCTGAAACCAACAAAACACGAATGCGGTCCCGAATCACTTTGAGACTGAAGGAGCGCTCGTTGTTGTCAACCAATACCTCCTCTGGAGAAACCTCCACCCCCACCGTGTAAACAAAACGCCCCGTCCTGTCGGGCGTCACTTCAAAAGCAACCGTCTGTACCTCGTCTTCAAGCTCCGCCTGAATCTCCTTGGAAGCCATAAGTTGCCCTTCGCTTTTGAGAGAAACACTGAGTTTCTTTCCTTTAAAACCTCGTATGCGTATGCTCGCGTCCACCTGTAGCTTGCTGCGGACAAACGCAAAACCATCGGGCTGAATGCGCTCAATGGCAACGTCCTTCAAATTCTCTTCGCCCACCAATACCGTGGACACAGGAATGCCTAACCCCTTCAAAAACTCTGCCGCCTGGGCACTTATGCCGTGGCGTAGGCGGGTGTTGTCCGCCCCGTCGGAAACCAACACCACCCCCACCAAAGGCTTGCTGCCTTGAGTCGCCTGCGAAAGCGCCCTCAACCCCGCTAACAAATCCGTATGTTCTGCCTTCGGCACCTCCTCCCCCATCCATGCCAATGTGGCAGGCATTAAACTCTCCCCAAAACCAAACAACTCCACCCCCTCGGGACGCTCGCTACGTTGCTCCAATAAAGCTTGCACCACCTTCAAAGCTTCGGCCATGCGCGTCTCTCCACCAGGGCGGGAGGGCAACTGCATGGAGGCCGTCTGGTCCACAAGCAGCGCTATTCGCCCGGGCAAGTGGGCCAAAGTCCTGCTGCGCTGGCCCGGCTCCAAGAGAAACAACAACAACATGGCCGCAGCCAACCAGCGAAGCCCCAACAACAAACGGCGCATGAGGGCACTGCGCTCTCGGCGAAGGCCCCAATAACCCGCCCCCAATGAAAGCATACAAAAGAAAACAGCCCCCCACCATAACCACGCCGGCAAAGGCGAAAAACTCACCCACTCGGAAGTATGCAGCGCAGGAAACTCCATTAGCGCCGACGCCTCACCAACGCGGGAAGGTGCGCAGCATCATCCTTGTAGTCAAGGCAAAGGGCATAAATAATAAGGTTAATGGCCAGGCGAATCGCCATCTCCCTCTGCCTCTCCCCACCGGGTATGACGGGGTATTCAAAATGCCCTGCCTCGTTGCGCGCAAATACCCCCATTAAGTCATTCGGCACCAACACCACCGCCACCCTCCTCCCCAAAAGACAAGCCTCCAAAAAGGGACTCACCCCCCCTCGCCCCGCAGCTGAGGACAGCATATAAAAACTTTTAAACAAAACATGCTCCGCACTCAGCTCAACCATAGGGGCCTGCGGCAATACCTGGGACATCTCTCGTCTGAAACTGTCTTCAAAACCACCACCGCTACCGTTGGCATCCGCCAAAATAAACCCGCCAACCTCAAGGTAACGCCGTATGTTTTGCCGCGTACCCTGCTCCAAGGGCGCAAACCCCCCCTCCCCGCCAAAATAGAGAAAGGGCAATTCAAATAGGCGAGGACTGTCCAAACGTATGGGAATGGGCTCCAACACCACCTCCGTCGCGGTGCGCCTTTGGACTTCATAGGAAAAACGCCTCAAAGCAGAGCGCCTTGAGTCCCACTTGCCCGTATATTGCGCCATGGCCGGCACCCAACGTGAGCTCTCTCCAAAAGCCCACGCCCTTGAGGCCAAAAAAGTCGAGCCCAAAAAAGTCAGCAGTTGACGACGACTCAGGGACAAGGCACTTTTCACCACATTCCTTTCAGAAAAACCGATATAAGAAAGCCATGGCAAAGTCCCCTAAAAAACGCGGTATGAAGAAGAACGCCCCGCCTTCCCCTCAGGAAACAGCCCCTCAACAGCATGCCGCAAAACAGAGCTCTTCGCCTTCTTCCCTGGAAACGGCTTTCCTCCATTATGAGGCCGGAGACATGGTGGCCACACGCGCGCAAGCAAAGGCTTTCGCCGAAGAAACCCCAGAGGACGCCACCGCACCACCGGCCTTGCTTGCCAAACTCTGGCCCTCCCCCTCACCTTCGCCTTCCCGACAGGCCATCGCCCAAGCCCTCTCTGGGCATACCCGGCCACCCTCTTCTGCTTATGCCTATGCCTTGGTGTGCCTCGCTGTCGCTGCATTCTTGGGCCTCGTCGTCTTCTTGAGGAGCTGAAACCCCCATGTCCCCCTGGTTTCAATGGGCGATGAATTATGGCCAGTGGAATCCCCAGGCCTGGCTGGAAACGCTGCTCCATTGGCCTTTCTGGGGCGCTGTCCTTGCCACTGCCCTCGGGCTCTGTTTCCTCATTGTCGGCCAGGGTTTTGCGTTTCGCCTGGTTATGGCCCTCATGGGCGCCCTCATCGGCTTCGCCTGGAGTCAACCCGTTATTCGCCTGTTGGCCCTGCCGGACTTCGCCAACAGCGAGCAGGTATATGCCGTCTTGCTGGGCATTGTGGGAATGAGCACGCCAGAGGCCGTTCTCTTCCTCATTCTGGCCATCCCCTCAGCCTTTGCTTGTGTGGCTTATCTCGGACTTAAAAACCCTTTGCTGGGGTTTGTGCCCGCCTTCCTGGTGGGTGGCGCTATTGGACTTATTTTGAAAAACCATATACGCGCTTTCATCGCCTCCGCTTTGGGCGCGTGGATGTTGGTTTTGGGCATATTGGCGGGCCTCTACCAGCGAGGGTGGATTTCTAAGCGCGTGCTCGAAAACCCCTGGGCCATCCTCACCACCATCGCCTTCCTCACCCTCGGCGGCACCTTCTTCCAAATGAGCTTCTATGGCAAAAAACAACAACGCGCTCAACGTAAAGCCGAAAAAGCTCGCCTCCAAACCTTCGCCGAAGACAAAGCTGCCTTGGAGCAAAAATGGTCCAGCTATGCCAGCAAAAACAAACTCCCTAAGGCCTAGGGAACGCACATTCAAAAATAAGGCCCCTCTGGTGAGGGGCCCTGGTGCTCAACAGCAGAGTGTTATGAACAGAGTCCTGCACATGTTGCTTCCCGCATTGCCTCACAGCTTCCGGCATTTCTCAGTGTCTTTGCACATGCTTGCATTGCAGATAGGCTTGAAAATTCTTTGCACTTAAACACGCTCGTCAAATCTTTTAAAAACGACTCTGCTCCTTGCTTGCTCTCGCAAAGCTTAGCAGTCAAATCTTCTATGGCCTGTTGTTGAGCTGCGTTAGATGCTCCGTAGAAATCTAGTTCCTCCTCACAAAGATATAGAGGAACAAGCATTTCGGCACCAGCTCCGCAGGCTTTTATCCATTCGTCGCTTCCCTCTTCCTTTTTTTCTGCTGAACACCAATCCGACTTTTCGTAAATATCCCATCGCTTATCACAGTCGTCGGTCTTTTTTAGAGCTTTGAGAACTTCCTCCATCATGGCGGCATCCGGAGACTTGCAGTATGCTGTCTCTTGTTCTGCAAACTTCTTGTCGCTTTCGCAAAGCGCAAGCTCATCCGCTAGGCCTTCCTTCTCGGCACAATAGGCAAATCTACCTATTTCAACTTCCAGCTTGCAGTGTTCAGCCGTGCTTAACTTTGTGTCTTTTTTGTCGACAACGCTACCGCCGCTGCCGCCACCACCACCACCGCCGCCGCTACTGCTTCTGCTTTTTTTCTTCCCGCATCCTCCGTCTGCCCCCGCCAACATTAGACCAGCCAAACACAAACTCCCTAATAACAAAAACTTCTTCATCTTTCGCCTCTCCCATTTCTTTGTGAATCACCTAACAACACCTTCAACCTGTTCAGCCTACCTTTCGGCAGTCTCGAATACAAAATATACCCCAAACCCAACCAACGTCAACCCCTTGTTTTAATTATAACTATCTGTGCTAGAACTTTTGTATACAGCGGACAATGCGTGTGGGCGCCCCCAACAACCAACCGCAGCGCAACCTGCGCCATGAAAAAGGGCCCCGCTCAAAAGGGGGCCCTTGGAAAGCTCAACAGCTGAGTGTTAGGAACATAATGTCGAACACGTTGTTGCGAAAACTTCCGTCAACTCTCGACAGTCCCTGGCCGCGCTTGCTGCCTCAGCACATGGCTTTATGACAGAGGCCTTCGGTGATTTGCAGACTCTCGAAAACCCTTCCAGGGTTTCTTTGCTGTCGCATTTGCTCCTCTGTTGGATAACGAGGGCATCGAAATCTTCTTCGGTCATCTCCCGGTAGCCAGAGGGATTCTCACAAGCATCCTCTATAACAGCAATTTCGGCCACAAGTCTGCAGACTTCCAACAAGTCGGTCCCTGTGCTTTCTTCTCCTTTTTCCTCGCCTTTTTCCTCGCCCTTCTCCTCGCCCTTCTTCTCCTCCTTCTTCTCCTCCTTCTTGTCGCCTTCTTTAAGCTCGCAACTCCCGCTTGCACCCACCAACATCAACCCGCCCAAACACAAACACCCCAACAATAAAAGCTTTTTCATTTCCTACCCCTTATTCCCTTTCTTTTTTGCAAAACACTTCATGTGAAACGCCTAACAACACTTTGTGGCACCTTGCGGTACCTTGTAATGCTTTTGCTTCGGCCTGCTTTCATGTAGGCCTGTTTGGCCACTTTTCGGCATGCCTGAGTACAATATAAGACATGAAGGTCTTCAGTGTCAAGCGCTTGTTTTGTCTAAACTATATGTGCTGGAACTTTTGTATACAGCAGACAATGCGTGTGGCTTGTCGCGGGGGGCGGGCGGGGGCAACACATGGGGCATGTGCCGGGCTAACACCCCACTTTTGGCCAGGCGGCTGCTGAAGGCTCTGTTGTTCGGCAGGCCAAAAAAGGCTTCAACGCATGCTCGTCAAAAGCCGCACTCCAGTGGGCAAACTTCCCCCCCTTCTCCCATGCCTCCATTGCCGCTAAACCCGCCTCCGGGCCACACTGGGCCAGCATATATTCTATAAAGGCCCAGCGAGGGCTGGTGCAGCGCAGTTGCGCTTTCCCTCGCAAACGTGCACGCAAAAGGCGTAAACGGTTTTCAAGCTCGGCAATGCCCGCAAAAGGTGCACCATCCATCGGCGTGTGGCGCTTGGCGACAAACGGGGCTATGCCCAAAACCACCGGAAGCTGCTTGGACAAGGCCACAACCAAACAGGCCAACTCCTCAATGTCCGCCGCCTCCTCCGTGGGGAGTCCCAACATAACATAAAGCTTGAGGTGGTGCATGCCGCATGCCTTGGCCCATAGGGCGGCTTGCAAAATGTGCTCTTCTGTGTGTCGGCGCTCCAGGAGGTTCCGCAAGCGCTGAGAGGCGCCGTCCATGGCCACGGTTAATATTTGGGCGCCCCCAGCACGCAGGGCTTGAGTGAGGCGCAAACTCAGGCGGTCCGCCCTCAACGAGGAAACCCCCACCTCCCTGCCTGCCAACGTGCTTTCTTCCAAAAGCTCCAGCAAATGCGGGTGGTCTGTTACGGCCGCACCTACAAAACCTATGCGCTTGGCCCACGGGGGTATGCTTTCTAAAATCCTCTGCTTGGAAACCAGGCGAAGCCCTCCGTTGGTTGTCCTCCGCATAACACAATAGTGGCAACCACGGGAGCAGCCACGCCCCGTCTCCACGAGAAACATGGAGGACAACTCCGTGTTCGGCGTCACCACCTGAGAGTAGGCGGGCAGCTGCGCATCTTCGGCTTTGCATATGTCAAAACGCCTCTGTGCCACGGAAATGCCCGGTACAAAAAAACCGGGGTGCTTTGCCAAAATACTCAACACCTCGTGCTTGGCAATATGTGCCTCACACACCCCCAAAAGTACCTCTATGAGTCCCTCTCCCTCTCCCTGCACCAATACGTCTACAAAAGGCTCCAGGGGGGCCGCATTTGAAAAACTCAAAGGCCCCCCAGCAACCACCAAAGGCGCATGCTCCGGCCGCTCGCTGCTTCTCAATGCAAGCCCTGAAAGCGCCAACATTGACAAAACACCCGTCAACTCCAATTCATAGGCTACTGAAAAAGCCAATATGGAAAACTCCGCAACGGGACGCTGCGTCTCCAGGCTAAACAATGGCATACGCAAACGCCGTACCAGCGCCTCGTCGTCCGGCAAAAAAGCCCGCTCCGCAAAGGCAAACGGCAACTCGTTTATTTTTCTATAAATGGTTTGAAAGCCCAGGGAGCTCATCGCTACACGGTAGGGGCTGGGGTAGCATAGGGCCACCCCCAATGCCCCCTGTTTGAAAACAGCCCCCCTCTCCGCCTTCAACAAAGCTTTGGCTTCTGAAAGCAGTTGGTGTCGCGAAGCACTCATAGAGTTTGGAAACAGCCTCTATTTTGAGAGTTTTTCAATAAGCTCCTTCGGAGGAAGTGTGACGGTACAATAGCCCTTCTCATGGCACTTCAAAAACCCCGCAAAGTCCGGGTTAATGGGGGAGCCTTCTTGCCCCCTCACAGAGGGCGTGCAATCCTCGTCACTCTTGCACTTATAGGCCGGCCACAACGCGACAAAGTGATATTTTCCGGTGCAAACTTCGCTGGCCCCTTCCTCTTGAATGCTATAGGTGACTTCACCCTCCACCAACTGCCCAGGTGAAGCAGGCATGCTATAAACAACCACGTTCCTCCATCCATAGGTGTAGGTGGTGGCCGGCAAGGTTCCTGCCGCTTCAAACGTTTTGGAAAACTCAACAAGCAGGGGGTCGTCCAGGTTGCTGCCGTTGTTCAAAGCATAGCAACGGTTTTCTGCATCCGGCTTGCTCGAGTACTCTCCCAAAACATTCAACGTAAGCGACACCTCCTGCTCCTCCTCAGCGCTCCAATGGCTTGCTTTGCTTGCCTCCTCAAAACGCTGCTGTAGGGTTTCGGTGCGCCACGCAATGTTTATTTTGTCTTGCATCGGCAATTGGTAGGTTTCAAAACCTATACGCTCTGCCGTTAACTTCTTGGCCGCGCAGGCCCCTTCTTTCATGGGCGTTATGTCGGTATATACGGCAAAGTGCGCCTGGCCTTGCTGCTGGGCTATTTGGCAATAGCCTTGAGGCTGCTCCACACAGGCAAAAACCCCCAACACCCCCCCGCAAACCAAACCACAAACCCAATGTCCTGTCTTCATGAGTTGTCTCCTCTTCAGAATGTTATGCGGGCCTCAAGCCGAGCAGAAATGGGGGATTGATAGTTGGTGGCGCGCCCAAAGTTTTTGTTCTTCGCGGAGCTGGACAACACCATTCCATCTGTTCCACGAAGCGCATTCGGATTGTCAGGTGTGCAAGCAGGGTCCTCTCTGAAACAAATGTCCTCGGGCGTTTTCGCCCCACTCGGAAGCACATCCGTATATGTGAAATTTTCGTCGACAGCAGTCGTCGTCCTGAAGTTGAAGAGGTTGAATATGGTGCCGCCCACAGAAAACACACTGCCTCCAGCAAGGCGAACGTTGAATTTCACCCCCGCATGGACGGTGCTATACCAAGGCAGGCGTTTTCCGGAGCCACGTGGGGTGATGAACACTTCGCCATAGGCGTTTTTATAGTTGCCATAGGCGTTGGTGGGTGCGCCCGATATTCCAAAATAGCTCAAACTCAAACCCAAACTCATCTTGCTCGAAAACTCAAACTCCTTTGAAACCTGAGCTTGAATGTTGTGACGGTTATCCAAAGGAAGGTTGCCGCTTCGATTGGGACTCAGCACCAGAAAGTCAAAGTCGGTGGTTGCGTTTGGACTCAACTTGTTTGTCTCAGGTTTGAACAAGCCAGAATAATTGCCTTTGAGCGTCGCATAGGTATAGCTCGCCTGCGCAAACCAGAGGCCTGAAAACACCTTGCGAAAAGTGAGCGTAAAAGCATTGTAGCTGCGAGTCGCCTCGGGAAACTCCTTGGCAATGCCAAAACCCGGATTCCCTATAAAATAGGTGTACCCATTGTCACGACTCATGTTTTCAATGACATGGTTCATGTAGCGCCGCGTATAGTTGAAACCCAAACTCGCATTCTCAAACACTTCATATTCAACTCCTGCCACAATTTCGTCGGTGCTCTGCGGTTTCAGTTGGGGGTCTACCAAAGCGGACTGGCCGTTGCTGGCAAAAGCATATTGGCTGGGGTTCGGCGCTCCCCAGGACATGTTCGCACGGTTTTCTGCCCGCACGCATCTCTCAAATGCCACGCGCACATCCTCGTTGGCGAAGTCACAATCTGCCGAGCTGACATAAGCATATCCCCCTTTGCGGCGACCAGGAAAAGAATTTTCGATGACGCTCAAGGGCACCGTTTCATAGAGGCGTGCATAGTTGACAAAAATTTTCGACTTGCCATTTTGCATAAAGTCATAGACCACACCTGCCCGCGGAGACCACTGGTTTCCAATCACCAAAGCAAGTTTGTTGTCGGAACCATAAAGCTGTTGCTGGTCCCAACGCACCCCCACATTCACTGTCACTTTGTCAAAAATGGACCAGCTGTCCTGAACGAAAGCCCCATAGGTAATGCTCTTGGGTTGGCTTCGAGAATAGAGGTCCTCGCGAAACACATCCGGCCCCAGCAAGACACCGTAGCGCTCATAGTCATCATAGAAAGAACTCCTGCCGAAAAGATATCTTCCCCCGGCAACACTGTTCAAAGAATCCATCGACATAAATTCCATATTCACCCCCGCCTTCACAACATGGTGGCCCCAGGCTTGAAGCAGAAGCGTCCCCATGGCCTTCGCAGAAACCCTGTCCAGCTTCGTGTCCTCTGGCGAGCTTCCCCCAAACCAAAAACCATCAATAACACAAGTGCCAGGGTTGGCTCTGCACAGGGCCTTGTCTGCTTCAGACAGCGTTATGTAGCCCCAGTCTGCCAGGTTGGCCATTTCAATGCCCTCATCAACCCATGTCAGCGGCATGCTGGTCATGCCTGAAGTGGCTCCAAGCAGAGAACCATCGTCTGAAAACCAACGGTTTCGCTGATGGTGCCACCCTAGGTGGGCATCCACCAAAACCCTCTTCTCCCAAAATGAGCCCGCATATTTGAGGAGAAGGTCTCTTGAGTCCTCTTGTAGGCGACCCAGTGTCACGTTGTCTTGGATGTAGCCTGCAGGCAAACTCTGCTCCCACTTTCCTAAAGACCAACGCCCACTCCCTCCCGCTTCTGAAGGAGAACCAAAAATTTCCAAACTGAGGTTGTGGTTGCTTGCAGGTTGGTAACTCAACTTGGCAATATAGGAATAACCTCGGTTGTCTGCTCGAAGATGGTCTCGAGCAGAGCTCTCCAAACGCTGGTATATAGGGGCCTCCGGGTTGCTGTCGTCGACAAGCCGGGAATACCAGGTGCTCAATTTGAATTTGAGCATTGAAGGCGCAAAACCAACATAAAACCAAAGCTTGTCCTTGACAATGGGGCCCCCTAAGTCAAAACCAAACTCCCCTGAATATTGCCTCTCATTGAGATAGCCATATTGAGAGGCCACATTGCTCACTGACTTGGCCTTTCCCGTAAGGGCTCCCGGAGCAAAAACCATAAACACGGAGCCATGAAACTCATTGGAACCCGACTTCGTTGTCCCCGAAATAATGCCGCCTGTCGTGCGGCCATATTCAGGCATGAAACCTCCAGTAATGACACTCACATCCTGCATGAATTCCGCAGAGAGGTGTGTGCCCAAAATGCCTGTATGCGGACTTGAAACCGACAAACCATCCACAAAAACAGCATTCTCCGGAGATGTTGTGCCCGCAATGGAAAAACCATAGGCATCACCCTGGACTCCAGGCGTTGACAGAGCAACTGCGCTAAAAACAACTGCCCCTGTGTTTCCATAGCCAGGCCGCGTCAGAGGCATCTTTCGCAAAAAAGCCTCATTCGCAACCATGCCCACCGCAGCAGAATCCACATCAATAACGGGCGTCTGCCCAACCACAACCTCCTCCTGCGCATCCATGGACAAAGGCGCCATCTCAATGTTCACACGCAATGTCTTGTGCGAGTCCAGCAAGACACCTTCACGCTCAAAACTTCGATAGTTTTTCTTCTCAAAACGAAGTTGATAGGTGCCTGGGGGTAACTGCGAAATACGGTAACTCCCCGTGCCGTCCGTCACCACAATCTCTTCCCCAAGTTTCTCTGGCGCCGTCACCGTCACAACCACTTCTGCCACCGGCTCCTTGGTTAGAGCATCTCGTACCGTCCCAACAAAGACAGAGCTGCTTTGCGCCCAAGAAACACTTGCCACAACAACACCTGTCAGCAACGCCCAACGCGCCCAGCTCAACAAAGTTTGATGCACGAAGAAACCTCCAGGTGATAGGAATAGAGATTCCGCTAAGGTACCTTTTTAGACTCTTGCGGTGGAAGTCTTATTGTTGAAAAATTTGTCCAGGCCTGGAGCCCGCCTTCATGTTTGACTCAATCCTGAAACGAAACACTTTGCCAAAACCCAAGTACGGCACCGCCCTCTGTATCGCCGCCACCTTGCACGCCACCGCCCTCCTCGGGGCCCTCTCCCTCCCAACAAAACACCCCCCCCCCATCAACCACTCAACCGAAATCCTCCTCTATAAAAGCCTGCCCCCAACAATACCTGCCCCCCATTTGACGGAAATGCTGCCCCCTCCTCTACCTCTGCCAGTAAAAACATATTTCCAAAACCAAACGCTACAGAAAAATAAAATCAGCGCCTTAGGGAAAACAAAACCCGTACTCACAGAAAAGTTTTTTGAAAAAAAGCCGGAGACCCTATCCGCGGACAACAGCGAAATGGCCCCACTCGTGGACAACAAAACGGCCCACCCCCTTGGCGCAACACATGGCGTGGAGGGTGGGGGTTTGGGGCCAAGCCCCCTCTCACAAACAGGCCCCACCGGTACCCCTTCCCTCGCCACCCTCCCCTTCGGCGAAGGTATGGTACCCCCTAGGGCCCTCCTCAACCGCCCCGTCCGCTTCAGCCGTAAAGCCCTGGAAGCTCGCGTCGAGGGGCTCGCTCTCGTCCGCTGCACCATTACGGCACAAGGGAATGTCGAAAATTGCCGCTTCATCCAAAGCTTGCCTTATATGGAGGAGGCTATTTTGAGCGCCCTTTATATGCGCAAATATTCGCCGGCTACCTTCCAGGGAAAACCCATTTCTGTCGACTATAACATCCCCATTCGCCTTAAACTGCCCTAAACAACTCTGCCAAACAGGCCTTCCCCTCCTCCAAACAGCAAAGGCACTCTTAGGATGGATTTTTCTCTCGTCGGCTTGTGGCTTCAAATGGGGCCCTTCGCTAAAACCGTCGTCGCCGCGCTCACCCTCATGTCCCTGGCCTCACTGCTCGTCTTCGTTGAGCGCCTCACCGTCTTCTTCACCCATAAACACCACTCCTCCCTCTTCTTGTCAGCCTTGGAAAAAAACCTGGAAACAGGCAACCTCTCCCTCGCCGCACAAGCCCACTATGGAAAAAACCTGGGCTACGCAGGGCGCGTCCTCTCCCTCGGGCTGAAAGCTTTCAGAGAAAACGCCCACCACCCGGAAACAACCATGGAGTCCGTCGCCCGCAGCTTGGAGCGACAAGGCGCTCGGGAAATTCAACAAATGAAGCGCGGGTTGGGCTTGCTTGCAACCGTCGCTTCCACAGCGCCTTTCGTCGGCCTCCTGGGTACGGTTATGGGCATTGTCACTGCCTTTGAGTCCATGGCCAAAGAGGGCAGCGGGGGGTTAGGGGCGGTGTCCGCCGGCATCGCCGAAGCGTTGGTTACCACAGCTTTGGGGTTGCTCGTCGCTATTCCTGCCGTCATGGCCTATAACTGTCTGCAAACATGGGTCGACGCACGGGCCGTGGACATCGCCGAGTCCTCCAACGAGTTTCTGGAAGTTTTGTGCCAAAACATTCAAAAAGAAGGACACCCCCATGCGCCTTTTCAACCCGAAAAGCTCCGCGAAAAATGAAATAAACGTCACCCCCCTGGTCGACGTTGTGCTGGTGTTGCTTATTGTCTTCATGGTGGTTACGCCCATGCTGCAAAGGGGGCAGCACGTTTCACTCCCCTCCACCCCCCCAAACCCTTTTGAGAAAACAACCCCAACAAAATTGGAAACCTTGGTTGTCTCTATCACCCAAGAGAAAACCCTTTTTATGGGCGACAAACAGGTTTCAAAAAAGGCCCTCAAAGAAGAAATACAACAACTACAGTCCAACGGCTGGAAAAAAATTCTGCTCAAAGGCGACAAAACACTTCCCTTTGAGGAGGTACGTTCTGTCTTGGAAATACTTCAGCAAACGGGGTTTCGCCACATTGCACTGGCTGTTGAGGAGAGGAAAGAAAGTTGAGACACCCCAAAAAAATGAGGGTTTCTCCCCAAAAACTCAACCCGCCCAACTCCAATATGAATGTTGCCCCCCTGGTGGACGTCGTTCTGGTGTTGCTGATTGTTTTTATGGTGCTAACGCCCTTGCTTGAAAAAAACATCGCTGTCCAAATTTCAGAAAACAGCTTGGTTGAAAGCATAGAGGACATGCCTGAAGGACAGTTGCTCGTCTCTTTGGACAAAACGGGACGCCTATATTTAAACCAGCAAAACGTTGAGGACAAAGACTATGTCCTCAGGCTGCGCAGTGTGCTGGCCGCCCGCAACAACCCCGCTGAGCGTGTGGTGTTTTTTTCTGCAGACGGCCAGGCCAACTATGAAAAAGTCGTCTTCGCTTTGGAGGGCGCCAGGCAAGCGGGCGCTGTCGCCTTGGGAATGCTCACCACTCCAGTGGGCAATGCCCCCCACCCCCCCTCTTCGGTAGAAGAAAACACACACCCTTCTTCACTTTTCAATTCTTCAACCCTACAAAACAAGGTAGAGTTGCCCTAGTGTCGCAATGCGTGGGAGGTTGGAATGTTGGCGAAGGTGTTTTCTGCGGCTTTGGTGGGTATTGAGGCCGTGTTGGTGGAGGTGGAGGTGGACGTTAGCCTGGGGCTCCCGTTTTTTAATGTCGTCGGGTTGACGGAGGGCGCCGCTAAAGAGAGCAAAGTACGCGTGGCCTCCGCCGTCAAAAACGCCGGCTTTGAGCTTCCGCAAAAACGCATTACGGTCAACCTCGCGCCGGCGGACCTCCGCAAGGACAGCGCCACCTTCGAGTTGCCCATCGCCTTGGGCGTGCTGTCGGCCTTTGAGCTGTTTTCAAACGAGCAACTGCAGCGCTTCGTCTTCGGCGGAGAGTTGTCTTTGGATGGCGCTCTCAAACCCATACGCGGTGTACTCTCGCTGGCCATTGCTGCACGCAACAACCATATGCAGGCCATTGTCGTCCCCCAGGCCAATGCGGCAGAAGCGGCGCTCGTCGACAACATTCAAGTCTTCGGGGCCAAACATTTGAAAGAAGTTATTTCCCACCTCTCCAATGAAAAACCCCTGGAGGCCCATGTCTCCAAGGCCACCACCCCCTCCTCCTCTTCTCGCCCCTCCACCTCTGGCCTGGACATGAGCGAAGTACGCGGCCAATCCGAAATAAAAGACGCGCTGGAAGCCGCTGCGGCCGGAGGACACAACGTGTTGATGTGTGGCCCCCCCGGCTCCGGTAAAACCATGCTGGCCAAACGCGTCCCCGCCCTGCTGCCACCCATGAGTTTTGAAGAGGCTTTGGAGGTGACAAAAATTTATTCCGTCGCAGGCATGCTTCGGCATGAGCATGCGCTCGTCGGCGAGCGCCCCTTCCGCTCCCCTCACCATACCATTACGGATGCGGGGATGGTGGGGGGGGGCGTGCAAACCCGCCCGGGGGAGCTTTCTCTCGCGCACAACGGCATCCTCTTCTTGGACGAGCTCCCGGAATTCAAAAAACACGTCCTCGAGGTGCTTCGCCAACCCCTGGAAGAGGGCACCGTGCGCCTCGCCCGCGCCAACCAACGCATCAACTACCCCTGCCACTTTATGCTGGTGACGGCGATGAATCCCTGCCCCTGCGGCTATTTCAACGTCCCGGACAGAGAGTGCCGCTGCTTGCCCAAAAGAGTTTTGGAATACCATGCACGGCTTTCAGGCCCCTTCTTGGATAGGATTGATGCGACACTCGAAACACGCCCGGTGGATGTGCAAAAAATACTCGCCCTCGACTTGAAAGAAAAACCCTCCTCCTATTATCAACAACGCATCGCCGCCGCCCGACAAAGACAGCAGGAGCGCTTCCTGCAAACACCTCATATACGCCTCAATGCCCAAATGGGGCCCAAGTTGCTTGCAGCACATTGCAAAACCATGGGGAAAGCCAGGGAGGACTTGGAGCGGGCCGTGCGCCACTTCGGCCTCTCGGCCAGAGCGCATGACCGCATTCTTCGTCTGGCCAGGACACGTGCGGACTTGGAGGGACATGACGACATTCAAGAGAGCGACATGCGCTTTGCCATCAGTTGCCGCGTTATTGACCGGCGCAATTGGTTGGGGCTTTAGTTAGTCACCACGCAGTTTTTCGAGCCTTCCTTTGGTGCCCAGAGAATGGCCGGGCGGCATACGCTGCAAAATGAATGCAATGGTGTCTTGCAAAGTCTCATATACGTCATGAGGACGGTAGTCGAGCAACCGCTGGGCCTTCTTGCTGTCCAACCAAAACCAATGCTCCCCAATGTCCACTTCCTGCGCATCCAACGCAGGCTCCCTCCCCCTCCACTCTGCCCACTTCCCCAACAGCTTCGCCCCCCAAATGTTCGCCACCTTGGGCAAACGAAGCATCGGCATGGACACCCCTGACAGCCGCGAAATTCTCTCGAAAAACTCCCTCATTCCAAAATTGAGGCCCAACAAATGCCGCCCATAGAGTTCCCCCTTCTTCAATGCGTTGAAGGCAACTTGCGCTACGTCTCTTACGTCTGCAATGGAAATGCCACCGTTGGGTATGGAAGGAATGTCCCCTTGCAAAAACTTCGCAACCGTCCACGTGGACGAAAGACGCTCGTCCCCAGGCCCCATCAACAAACTCGGGTTGAGCACCACCAAGGGAATTTCATATTTCGGACACAACTCCAATGCCAACTTCTCTTCATAAATTTTGGACAAATAGTAGGGCCACCTCCCAACCACCTCAAGAGGGTATTGCGCATCCTCATCCAACACGCACTCCGTCTTGGAAACAGCAATGGTTCCAGAAGTCGACATGAGAATGAAACGCGGCTTCTTCTTCAACTTGGCAACGTCATAAATGAATTCGCGCGTGCAGTCTACGTGGAGTTCATACATCTGCCGCGCTTCTTTGTCGCGAAAACTCACGCGCCCAGCCAGGTGGTAAATGGCGTCCACATCCTCAAGCGCGGAGCGCACCAGGGCCCTCTCCTTCAAATCCCCCTGCCTAAACTCCACCCCCTCCGGCAAAGCCTGAGAAGGAAGCGTCCTCCCCAAAAGACGCACCCTATGCCCATCCGCTGTCAACAGCGGTATCAAATGCGCCCCCAAAAAACCCGTTCCTCCCGTAACGAGAATATTCATCCCAAATTCTCCGTCTGCTTTTCATCCAAATTTTCCAAATCCAAAACCTTCCCCCTCGCCAGTTGACGCACCGCCTCCTCCGCTGCTCGCGCAATCCAACGGTAGGCCTCGGAGCGTACCATGTCCGCAACATGTGCTGACATGGTTTGTGCGCGCAACGCGGGGCCAATACGCACCTCCAAGTCCTTGCTTTTGGGCAACAGGCTTCCTTTGGGCAAAGCGTTGAAGGAGCCGCGAATGTATATGGGCAACACGTCCACGTTGGTTGCCAGAGACAAATAACCCACCGTCGGTTTAAATTCGAGAATCTCCCCCGTCTTGGAGCGCGTCCCCTCAGGGAAAATGAGCAAATTGTAGCCCTGCGTCAGAGACTCTGTCGCATAACGCAAAGACTCGCGCAGCGCGCCTTGGCGCTCCATCGGAATAAGGTTGGTGAAATTTTCAAAATAAAACCGCTTCACACTGCGGTTGAAAAAATAGTCGCGCGCGGCCAATGTCACCAATCGCCCACCATGCTCCCCCAATGCCAACTTCACCAGGCCCATGTCCAAATGGCTGCTGTGGTTGGCAACAACCAAAAAATTCCGGTTCTGCGGAATAAACGGCTTGCCCTCAACGTGAATGTTAAACATACGCTCATAAATCGCCTGCTGGCCTAAAGCCAAAAACTTGCGCCCCGCGCTGGACACCACGTCGGGAATCTGAATGTCGTTAATGCCGGTCTCTTCCTGTCGCTTGGGTGTGGCAGGTTTTATAGGCGCTGCTTCCTTCTTGCGCCCGGAATGCAGGGTGCGCCCCAAGTCGTCTACGGTTTGAATTTTCGTCAAGTCCAAACCCTGGCTTACCCAGCCCGTTTGCTCCAATGCCACCGTCAATTCGCTGAGCATCAACGAGTCCATGCCCAAATCATCCACCAACTTGGAAGAGAGTTGTATTTCGCTGACGGGCTTTTGCGAAGCCTGAGAAATCAACTGCACCAAACTCTCTGTGTGCTCATCTAATATTTCTTTGCCCCTCCGCCCCCTCAATAAACTCTGGTTCTTCGCTTCGAGACGTTTGAGTATTTCAAGCACCTCCTTGCGCTTCACCTTGCGCGTGGACGTCCTGGGCAAAACACCTTCCCAAAAATAGAGCGCCTTCACCCTCCGGTAGAGTGGCAGGGAGTTTGAAATTTTTCTGAAATGCTCCTCCAACTCGCGTATGGCTTCCGCACGCTTTTTTTCCCCTGTCTCCGGTACACACAAACAGGCCACCTTCTCCCCCCCCTCCTCCGAGGGGAAACCTAAAATGGAAAGCTCCTTTATGAGAGGGTGCTTCTCATAGAGTATTTCAAGCTCGTCCGGGTAGACGTTCTTGCCATTCGCATCAATAATAACGTCCTTCTTCCTGCCTACCAAAAAGAGGCGGCCGTCTGTGTCCAAATAACCCAAGTCCCCCGTGTGTAGCCACCCCTCCTTCAATACGGCGTCGGTTGCCTCCCTGTCCTCAAAATAACCCGCCATAATGTTCGGCCCCTTCGCCCATACTTCTCCCACCCCGTCGTTGTCCGGGTTTGAAATTTTGAGAGAAATGCCCGGCAATACGCGCCCGACGGAGCCTGCAACCAACTTGTTCTCCGCCTTAAAAATCGTCAGCACAGGCGAGGACTCCGTCAGGCCATAGCCCTCGGAGAGTGAAAAACCAAAACCGTGAAACTTCTCCTGCACCTCCCTGGGCAAACTGGAGCCGCCTGAAACCAAATAGCGCATACGCCCGCCCAGTTTCTGGTGTATGGGCCAAAATAGAAGTTTCCCCAAATTCACACCGCGGTAGTCGCGAAGCTGACGGTTAAACTCCAAAAGTACATCCATCACCTCCTCCACTACGGCAGGTTTCTGCGCAAGTTCCTGGGCTATTTTCCTGTCAAACAACTGCCACACGGCGGGGACACCTATCATGGCCGTTACACGTTTGCTGTCCAGGGCTTCGGTTATTTTGTCGCTGGTCAGCTCGTCCAAATAATTCACTTCTGCACCGCATATAAAAGGCACCAACAAACCTGCAGAAAACTCAAAACTGTGGTGCAGCGGCAAAACAGACAACAACCCGTCTCCCGCATGCAACTCAAAAACACTCGCCAACTTGGCTGCAAGCCAGGTGAAATTCTCATGCGTCAACATGACGCCCTTGGGCACCCCCGTCGTGCCTGAAGTAAACAACAACGAGGCCACTTCACCTCCACTCAGCTTGGGCCTTGGCAACACCACCTCCGCACCTTCCATGCCTTCGGCCAAGCTAATGCAACGCACATTCATCTTCGCAAGCTTCGTCAGGAGGTTGGGGAGCCGCTCAAACACTTCCTCGGAAAACAGACAAGCCTGGGCCTTGGAGCGCTCTGCAATGTTGAGAATTTCCTTCAAAGAGAAGTCCGCGTCCAAAGGCACTGCGGTGGCGCCTGCCAGGAGAATTCCAAAATAGGAAATGGCCCACTCCGGCCGGTTTTCTGAAAGCAACAACACCTGCGTTTGGGGTTGAATGCCTTCTGCAACCAAACGGGAGGCCACACGCCCTGCATAGTGGCGGACTTCCCCAAAAGTAAACCTCGTCTGCTCCCCCTCCTTGCCCAAATAGCGAAATGCCACGCGGTGGTGAAAAGCAAAAGCCGAAGCATCCAACAACTCCAGCAAGTCGCGGTAGGGGGCCATTGCCCGGCGCTTTTTGCGCTCTTCCTCCAAATTGGGGAATACCCACTTCTCGAGGCCCGGCAGGTGGGTTTCAAGGAAATATTTGCGCCAGTCCAACTTCTCAGGGCTCCAAAAAACTTTGTTCCTGTCCTGAAGGCTCAGTGTCGCAAACAAATTCCGCGTGTTGTCGCAGCGGAATAAATAACGGTGTTGCCAAGTAAAGGGGAGAAAAATGTCGACAATATTCTGTACGGCTTCGGCCTGGTCCCCAATGCCCTCAAGCCCACTTTGCAGCCTCTCAATCCAGGACAACACCTTCGGCATCCCCCAGTGGGGCTTCGCTTTGTCCAACCAAGCCTTGGTTTTTTCACTCGCTTGCATGAAAAAAGGCGCGGAGCTCATGTTGAAAAACGGAAGGCCAACCGTTCTCGGTTCAATGCGCGCTTTGAGGCGGTTCATCCATTCATTTCCGGACTTGCGTTCTCGGAAATGCTTGCGTCGGTAAAGGCCCACCAGCTCCACCGCACGCGAAGCAAAACAAGGGCTGGAGTCTCCGGAAGCCAAATGGAAAATACGCCGGCCCGGCGTGGCTATGGCCTGGGCCGTTGCCGCAACCACCGCGCTCGCCACCAAGTCCACAGGAATCATATCCAAAATGGTTTGCTTGCCTGCGGGGACGCTGCGGTGCCCTTTCAACAACACAAAACACAAGGGCGCAGAAGTCGTAAACCCTTCGTTCCACCCTGGGAAAGGAAAACGCAAAGCACTTTCCACAATGGAAGGACGCAAAATGGCAAACGCTAAGTCGGGCGCCTGGGCAATCACCTGCTCCCCCAGGGACTTGGTGTAGGTGTAGGTGTTGGGCCACCCCCAAAACTTCGCCCTCTCCATGCCAATTTCTGTCAACTGCAGAGAAACCCAAAGCCGACGCTCGCGGTGGGTGGCCATGCGCAGTGTGCGCTCGTCATGAAAGTCTTTGCCCTCTCGCTCCAAGCGCTTTTGCGCGCGCTCTTGGAATTGAGTGCTCAATGCCTTGTCCTCTGCCATCTCGCGTATGCGCGCAATGGTCTTGGCACAGTCCTTCAACTCCTGCTCCAGAGAAAACTCCGCCTCCTTGAGTTCTTCCTTCTTCGGGAAGTAGCCCACAACAGGCTCGTCCTCAAAAACCAGGCCGGAGCGCTCCCCCGCCACAAAGGCCGTGGAAACATGTATCAGCGGTATTTTGAGGTGTTGGCAAAACGCTACCGCGTGCTGCACGCCCTTCACGTTGGCATCCAACCCCACTTGCAGAGAAGGGTTGAAGCTGACGAGGCCAGCACAATTCACCAATGCGGCTATTTTTTCCTTCAGCGCCTCCACTTGTGCCTCGGCCATCCCCAACCACGTGTCCGTTATGTCCCCTTCAATCACTTCACACTTCTTCTCGAAAAATTGAAGGGCCCCCTCCTCCCCATATTTCTCGCGTAGGGGGGAAAAAGGCTCGCTGGGCACCACACGCTCCATAAACCGGCGGTGCGCATTGTTCAGGGAGCCTTTGCGTACCAATACATAAATTTTGTTCAGCTGCTCGCCGTATTTGTCCAACAACATGGAGAGGGTAACTTTGCCGAGAAAGCCTGTTACGCCCGTCAGCAACAAATTCTTGGAGGCAAACACTTGCCCTATGTGGAGTTGCGCCGGGTGCGGCTTCGGCGAAGAAACATCGGCTGCTTCCATCTGCAAAAACTCCTTCTCGCCAGAGTGCGTCTCAAGGCTCTTCAAACAAAGCTGCAACAAACTCTGCTGGTGAAAACGGCCTCAAGTCCTGGGCCTTCTCGCCTATGCCTATAAAACCCACCGGCAACTTCAACTCGTCACAAATGCCTATTATTACGCCACCCTTCGCCGTCCCGTCCAACTTGGTTAGCACAATTTGCGTCACCGCAACCGCTTCGGAAAACTGCTTGGCCTGGGCTATGGCATTTTGCCCCATTGTCGCATCCAGCACCAACAATACTTGGTGGGGGGCTCCCGCCTGGGCTTTGCCCAATACACGGTGAATTTTTCGCAACTCCTCCATGAGTGGCTGCTTCGTGTGCAAACGCCCCGCCGTGTCCACCACCAACAACTGCGCCCCCTCCTCCTTCGCCTTCTTCGCTCCTTCAAATGCTACTGCGGCGGGGTCGCCCTCCTCCTTGCCTTGTATGAGTGTCGCCCCCGTACGTTCTGCCCAAACCTCCAACTGCTCCGCTGCGGCTGCGCGGAATGTGTCCGCAGCCGCTAATACCACCTTCTTGCCCTGGGCCTTGGCCTGCGCCGCCAACTTGCCTATGCTGGTTGTCTTGCCGGAGCCATTCACTCCCACCACCATCCACACCTCCGGGCCTTCGCCGGGGGCGGGGGCAGGGGTGGGGGCAGGGGGGAGTCGCAAAATCTCCTCTATCTCCGCCTTCAATAATGTTCGTATGGCCTCCAAGTCCGCCAACTCCTTCTTCTTCGCCTTCCCCTCCACGCTGGCCAACAAACGTGAGGCCGTATGCACGCCAATGTCTGCTGAAAACAAAAGCTCCTCCAACTCCCCCAACAGGGCCGCGTCCACGCTGCGCGGGGCCCCTTTGAAAAGCCCTCCCAGTTTGGCCAAAAAACCTTCCTTGCGGGTTTTTGTCAGCCCCTCCGCCAATGTTTTGCCCGCCTCCCTGGCTGCTTTCGCCTTCTCCTCCTCCTCCCTCCTCTGCTTCTCCAGGCGTGCCTCCTCCTCAAGCCGCAAAGCTTCCGCCGCCTCTTGCTGCAACTTCTCCGCCTTGGCCTGGGCTTCGGCCTCTTTCTTCTGGCGGTAGGCCAAACGCTTGGCTTCTTCCTCCTGCTCCTTCAGTATACGCGCCTGGGCTTCAAAGGCTTCGCGGGCCTCCCTCTCTTTGTGCTCCTTGGCCTTGGCCTCCAGTTGTCGGCGCTCGGCTTGGAGCAGCTCCGCCTGGCTGGGCGGCTCGTCGGTTTTGTGTTTTTCCTTTTGCGGCAAAGCGGAAGGCTCTATGTGCTGGGCCACCGTCGCTGAGCGCTCTTTGAGGAGAAGCTGCTGCTGAAGCCGGGCCCGCCGCCGCCTCCAAATGGAGAAAATAAGCGCCAACAACAACAATACCCCTATTGCCCCTGCTGCCACCCATGTCCACGGCAACCCCAAGGCCAAAGAATCCGAAAGTGTTTCCATAGGTATGGGCTATATTCAAAAGAAGGAGGTTTGGGAATTCCTGCTTTAGGGGTTTTCCATGAAAAAACGGTGGGAGTCCACCTCCCCCCTGGCGCTGGTTTGCTGCTTGGGTTCTGTACCTTTAACAAAATACATTTCGGCAACGTCGCGCGGCGCTGTCCCTGAGGAAGCCAAGAGGCCGTTGTTTTTGTCTATACGCAACCGTATAAGGTTGAGGCCAGGGGGGGGGTCAAACTCGGGCTGGGGGTAGCCCTCCAAGGCCCCCTTCATATAGGACAGCCACAAAGGCAAAGCCGCCCTCCCCCCGGTTTCATAGCGCCCCAGGGGGTGCTCATTCTTGTCATAGCCCACCCACACCACCGTCACCAAACCTTGCGTAAACCCTGCAAACCATGCATCAAAAGAGTCATTCGTCGTCCCTGTCTTCCCGGCAGCGGGTTTTTTGAGTGCTTGGGCCGGGGCGCCGGTGCCTTCGCGTACAACGGAGCGCAGGAGGTCCGTCGTCAAAAAGGCCGTCTCCTTGGAAAGCACGCGCTCGCCCTCTTCAAACAAGGCCGCATAGCCTGCCGCCATGCGGTCTGTCAGCGGCGCCCAAACATCGTCATAGGCTGTGTGGTCTTCCAATGTCCTGCCAAAGCGGTCTTCAATTTTGCGTACCATCCACGAGGGCGTTTTGAGTCCACCTCTGCCAAAAATGGTATAGGCATTGGCCAACTCTATGGGCTTTACGCAGGAGCTGCCGAGGGCCGCTGAAAAGTCAGCGTTGAGTGGCGTTGAAAAACCAAAGCGCGCATTCCACTCCTCCATGGGTTTGACGCCCACCGCAATAAACGTTTTCACCGCGGGAATGTTCATGGAAAGGGTAATGGCCGTGCGCAACGTCACATCCCCCACAAAGTTTTGGCCATAGTTGGCCGGCTTCCAACGCGTCTCATTTTCCGGGTCGTCATAAACAATGGGGCTGTCAACGAGAATGGTTGCTTGCGTCCATTTGAGTTGCTCCAACGCCGCAGCATAAACAAAGGGTTTGAAGGAGCTGCCCGGCTGGCGGCAAGCTTGGAAGGCGCGGTTAAATTCGTTGGCATCAAAGTCATAGCCCCCCACCATCGCCACCACATAGCGACGGTGCGGGTCTATGGAAACCAGGGCCGTCTGCAACTCAGGCTCCTGCTCCAATTTCAACCAGGCCTTCGTGCCTTCGGCTGCTCGCGCCACTTCTGCAGGGGGCTCCCCGTCAAACAAACGTTTGGGCTCCACCACGCGTATAACCACCACATCATCCAAACGTAGGGCGGCGCTTATTTTGGAAATGAGGGCATTGGGGTAGTATTGGTCGGGGTTCAGTTTGCGCGCCCAACGCATACCGGACAGAGGCAACAGGCCCTCCTCCTCCCCTATCTTCACCTTGGCCCACTGCCCATTGCCTGCCATGGCCACCACCCGGCCTATATAGAGTGCACCCTCCTTGAGGGGGGCCCCCGCCAACACCTTCTTCACCTGCTCGTCCAACTCGCGTTGGGCTTGCCCACCCTCTGCTCGCTTGAGGGGGCCCCGGTAGCCTTGGCGCTTGTCTACGGAAAGCAACTCGCTGAGTACGGCCTCCTGGGCTATGCGCTGCTTCTCCGCATCCATCGCCGTAAACACCTTGAGGCCCGCTTTCAACAGGGCCGGGTTCCCCCAGCGCTCTACAACATAGCGGCGTACTTCCTCTGTGTAGTAGGGGGCAAACTCGTGGAATACGTCTTCTACGTTGTGTACCTCAACGGGCGCCTCCTCGGCCTCCCTCCTCTCCGCCTCCCCTATCATCCCCTCTTCATACATACGCCTTAATACGTAGCCGCGGCGGCGCTTCGCATTCTCCGGGTTCCTGAAAGGAGAATATTTTGAGGGCGCCTGCGGCAGCCCCGCTATGAGGGCCATCTGCGCCAACGAAAGCTCCGCCACACCCTTGCGAAAATAATTCTCCGCAGCGGACTGAATGCCATAGCTGTGGTGCCCCAAATAAACATTGTTCAAATAGAGGTAGAGTATTTCTTCCTTGCTGAGCGCTACCTCCAGGCGAAATGCCAAAATGGCTTCGCGTATTTTGCGCCTCAAAGTCTTGGCCGTCGCTGCCTTGTAGCCCTCTGCGTTTATCATTATGGCTTTGGCCGTCTGCTGCGTCAGTGTGGAGCCGCCTTGCATGGAGCCGGAGCCCAACATTTTCGCAAGCACCGTCTTATAGGCCGCACGGGCTGTGCCCACCAAGTCTATGCCCAAATGGTCAAAAAACGCGCTGTCCTCGGAGGCTACAAATGCCTGCACCAAACGCTTGGGAATGCGCTCATAGGGGATGACTTTGCGCCGCTCCTCATAAAACTCCCCCACCAATACCCCCTCTGTGCTGAATACCTCCGTCAAAATGGGGGGGTGGTAGCCGGCAACGTCGGGCACCTCGGCTATTCCAGGCGAAAACTCTATATAAACAGCGGCCACCCCCGCCACCCCCGCCGTCACCACCGTCAATGACAAAAATACAAATGCATTCCAAATCCGCCGACGCCAGGAGCGACGCGGCACTTGGAATACCCGCTTCATAAAAGTCGATGTTGTCTTCTTTTTCCTCATCGGCTTTCTTCTTTCTTTTCTTTCCGGGCCCTCTCCTCAAGGCCCAAACACTGAAACACCCCCTCCTCGCCTTGCACTGAAAAACCCATGTTCGCCAAAACCATACCAAGCTCCGAGGGCAACGAGGACAACATCCGCATCTCCTCCCCATCCTTCGGGTGTGCAAACTCCAATGTACAGGCATGCAAAAACATGCGGCCAAGCCCCCAATGCTTCTTCGCAAGGCGGTTGAAGGCAAAGTCACCATAGCGGGTGTCACCCAGCACGGGGCGACTCCAAGCAGCAAAATGCCGACGTATTTGGTGGGTACGCCCCGTCTCCAGGGTTACGGACAACAGGCTACACCCACTCTGGTGCTCCAACTGCTGCCACAATGTGCGCGCTTCCTGCATGCGCCTTCCATGCTTCAACTTTGAGGCATAGGTTTGCTGCCGCTCCGCCAAGGCCACCTCTATTTTCCCCCTCGGGCTTGGCATCCTCCCCTTTATGAGTGCAAGGTAGCGCTTCTTTATTTTTCCCTCCGTCAACAACTTCGTAAAATGCACCATGGCCGGACGGCGCTTGGCCACCACCAAAATGCCTGAAGTGTCCTTGTCCAACCGGTGCGCAGGGCTTGCCGAAAAACCATTGCGAATGGCCCTCTCCCCCAAATAGGCACGGACAAAATCCACCACCGTCCCGTGCGGAATGCCGCTGCCAGGGTGGACAGCCATGCCAGAGGGCTTGTCCACCACCAAAATCCAATCGTCCTCATGCAAAATGTGAAGGGGAATATGCGCCTTGGGCGACACCTGGGGCTTGGAAACCACTTGCCCCAAAGGCGCACTCAAGGCCTCAAAAGGCTTGCGTATGCTGACCACATCCCCCGCAAGCAGAAGCTGCTCGGGTTTCGCACGCTTGTTGTTGAGACGAAGGTTTTTCGTCCGGACGAGTTTAAACAAGTGCGAGACGGGGACATCCGGAAACTGCTTCCGAAGGAATTTGTCAAGTCGTACGCCGACATAATCTTCGGAAATGGAAAGTTCAAACATGAATAGAAGCCTTCACTTTCCATATCGCTTGGCGGTTGCCAAGCCAAGCGTACAGCCAAAAAAAATGCTTGGACTGTTATTTTCGGGTTGGAAAGAATGCACAAAGCACAGATAAACGCCAACCTATGCCTCAAACGTCTCTGAGAATTGAAAGCTTGCTGAAAAATGGCTCCAAGACGTGGAACCAGCTGCGCCAAGAAGGAAAAATTGCCAAGGACTATACGGGAGCAACCTTTGTCCAACTCTTCTCGGCCAATGCCAACCTGGCAGAGCTTTGCCTAACCGGCTCCGAGTGGGAAGCTTGCGACTTGTCACGCGTCTCGTTTCGCAATACGGATTTGTCCAACGCCTATTTCCACGGCGGGCGCCTTCAGGACTGTGACTTTCGCAACGCCCAACTCGACGGCGCCACCTTTGAAAACCTCAAACTTGTGCGCTGCAATTTTTCGGGGGCGCAGGGACTGAAGGCCTTGGAATTGCTCGCCGTGGATATGGACTCTGTCATCGGCCTTGAGGAGCTCGACGAAGAGGAAGCGGAGGAAGAGGAGAAACTGGAAACCACCTCCCCTCCCGCTCCTTCGTTTGCCCAAAACTTTCGCCCTTTTGACTCCCCTGAGCAGCTTCTTCAAAAAGGGCTGCGCCGCTTGGAGCAAATCCCCCTCTGGGCTTTGGATGTGTATGAGTTGGGCCCCCCTTTGCCCTCCCAGGCCCCTACGGCCTTAAGCCCTGAGGGACTTTTGCGCGACTGGGCAAAAGCCAAATTAACTTCCCAAAAACCTACCGTGACAGAAGCCGGTTTGCAACGCGCCAAAACCGCCCTCGCCCAAAACAGTGCGGATGTTGCTTGCGCCATCGTCTATTTGCACCACTTGGGCACCGCGTTTTCTTGCAACGAAACGGTGCTTCTCTCCCTGCAAAATGCCTTTCGAGAAACCATTGAGTTGGATGATTTGACGGGCGCTGTGGACCCGCGGCTTGTCCAAGCACTGCGCCTGTCTGGGGCAGAGCAGGAATTGCTTGGCAGTTTGGATGAGTTGCGCATAAGGCTCAGCGCGGCACAACTCTTCACCGCCTTGCTGCAAGCCGAGCTTTCCCCTCACAATACCCTTTGGAAAGAAGCCGTCGACAACAATGAGACAGCCACTGCCCTTGGCCAAATGGCCGCAGGAGGTGACTTGGACTTCCTGGAGGAAGCTTTTCGTATTTTCGCCGGCCTCCCCGAAGAAATCCAACTCCAACGCCTCGCCTATTTGTCCGTCTCCAACCAAATTGTTGAAGGCCTGTTAAACAAACGCTGAAAACCTCCCTGTTGCCCCCCTGCCCCCTCTAACCCACCCACCACGTGCAAAGCCTTCCCTGCACGTGGGCTTCTCCTCCATGCTTATTTCACAGCATTTGCAGCATTTGCAGCATTCGCAGCATTCGCAGCAGAACGCTTCTGCATTTTTGCGGCACACTCCCCTTGCTGCGCCCAGGCGGGCACAGACAAATAACTCGCCGTCAACTTTTGCAAGCGCTCCTTGTCTTGAGCCTCCGTTGAAACTTCCAAAACATCCCCAAGCAGACAATAGGCCCTCTCAAAGGAATAGTTTTCCCTTATGACTTGCTCATAAACTTCTTTGCTCTTTTGCAAGTCCCCCGCCTTCTCGTGCGTTATGCCCAACTCTACATGGGCTTGCGCTACGTTGGTTTTGTCCTTGCCAAACTCAAAGGCGGCTTCTGTATAGAGGGCAATGGCTTTGGAATAGTCTTTTTTGTGGTCCCGAAAAACTCGAGCCAATAACACTTTGGCCTCAGGGTTTTTGGTGGTGGGGCTCGCGGTTGCCACTTGCAATACCGAAAGGGCCTCATCCACCTTGCGTTGCGCCAAAAGGACTTGTGCACGCAAAACAGGAATGACGGGGTTGCGCGGCGCCATCAACTGAGTTTTGCGAAGCACTTCCTCCGCTTCCTTGGAGGCAGCCTCTTTGCGTATCCACAAGCGCGCCAACTCTATGTGAAAATGGATAGGCAAGGAGGGTTGGGCCAAAATCGCCTGGTTCATCTGCTTAATGGCACCATCTACGTCCCCCTCGGCAGCAAGCCGCTGGGCTCGCACAAGCTGCAACTCCGGGTTTTGGCTGTCTATGCGAGCGGCATCCTCGGCTGTCGCAATTTTTCTCGCATTTTCAGCTTTGTCCCTGCCAACACCTGTCCTGCTTTCCAATGACTCTTGAAATTCGGACTTAAACATGGGCATGTCCGCAGAAATACGCGCCACCAACAAAGCATGCAGCATGTGAGACATGGCTTCTTGACGCGTCGAAAGCCCCAACTTGCCACCCAACAGCTTGCCCAAATCCTCAGCTGCAACAATATAGGAAAGCCCAGGGTCCGCCTGCTCCAACATCGCCCAACTGCGGCCAATCAGCGAGTCCGGATGGGTACGCTCATATTTGAGAGCAAGCTCATAGAGACGTTTGGCCTCCGAGACGTTGCCCTTTTGACGGGCAAGCCTGGCCAACATGGCATGCACCCGCGGCTCATCCGGCGCAAAACCCTGCGCCTTCTCCAGGCTCTCACTGGCCGCATCCAAATCCCCCAAACCCATTTGCAAAGTCCCCAACGTCATCAACAACATCGCCGGCTTCTTGCCCTCATTTTCATGCTTTTGGACCAAACCCGCCAGAGCAGCCTCCGCTTGCTGGCCCTTGCCACGGTAGTAGTCCAACAGGGCCTCTGCCATATAGGTGTAGGAAACCGCTTCACTGCTTTGCTTCGCAACCGCCACATGCTTCTCCGCCTCGCGCAATGCCTCGTCCCCTCCCGCATGCTCCCCCCAACGTATGGCTTGGGCATAGGCCAAATAGGCGTGCGCAGCAACGGAGCTTTCGTCCAACTCGAGCGCCTTGCGAGCATCATCCACCACTCTTTGGTAGGCAACATGGTTGTCGTGTTTGAATTGCTCCAACGCAGAGCGCAAATGGTTGTTCACTTCTTGCCGCTTGGCTTTTTGGTAGCGCCCCACACCATAAAAAGCTACCAGCGCAACAACCCCTACCAAAACAAATACCAATGTCCATAAGGCCATGTTCGGCCCCCCCCTCTTCTTCGGCTCCTCCTCCTCCTCCGGAGGTACCCATTGGGGTCGACGCGTAGGCGGCATAGAGTTTGTAGCCCTGGGCGAAGAAACAGGCGCAGGCATAGGTGCAGACACCGGAGAAGGCTCCGCTCCCACAGGCCTTTGAGACGGCAAACTTCGAGCAACCACCTGCGGGTTCGCAGGCGAAGGCGGACTCGAGGAAAAAGAAGGAGAGGGGGGCAGAGAAAACGTGGGCTCTGCCTGCACCGTCATCGGTGGAGGTACGGGCAGTGGAATGCCCCACTCTGCCAAAACCGCTTGCGTCTGCATGTCGGTTAAATTCGCCCGTGCAGCAGCCAGCAACTTGGCGGTGCCCTCCTCCGTCTCCCCCAACTTCATTTGTACCTGCCCACACAACCTCAACGCCGCAATGTCGTTGGGTACCATTTGCAAAGCCGCTTCGGCTTCTTCTTTCGCTTTGGCTTCCTTTCCCTGGGCCAAATAAACTTCGGCAAGCAATAGGCGCGGCTTGGGGCTGTTTGCGTTAATGCGCGCCCCCCGGCGGCACACCACCATGGCTTCCATATGGCGACCCATGGCGAGGTAGGCCTCTGCCAGTGGGTACCAGGCCTCGGAGGTGGGGTTCGCCGCGAAGGACTGCTCTAATTTGGAAAGTTCTGCTGCTGTAACGGTTTTAGGAGGAGGGGGCATTTGAGAAAACTTCGGGCAGAGGCCAAACGGTTGGGTTCCAGGGGCTACAAAATGAGGCTGCTTGGTTCCTTAGCACGTTTTCTGGCACACCCGCAAACGCTTGGCGAATGTAAATGAATGCCCAAAGCCAAAGGTAGGCCCCTAAACACGGGACGAATGTTCGTCTCCCTTGACAATATATAAGCCCTCAACTATGCGCACCGGTGGATGGGGGTGTAGCTCAGTTGGGAGAGCGTCGCGTTCGCAATGCGAAGGTCGCGGGTTCAAGCCCCGCCACCTCCACCACTTTCTTCCCACTTTCCTATCTTCAGCCCTATTCACCCACCCCACCACCACTCCCTCTCTTCTGGTGCCTCGCTTTTTCGTTTTTCCTATAAGCCTTTTGTGTCGGGCCCCATAACGTTCATAGGCCGCCCCATCTTCTCCTCTCCATAACAAGCTAATAGGAATAAAGTTCAAAAACTTCTTTTAACAACATATGCTGAGATTATAGACAGATGTCGCCCTTGTTCATAGGATAGGCTCTGTGTCCAACGAACTCACCATTATCATCCCCGCCTTCAACGAGGTCAAAACCATTCAACGCAATATCAAAACCATCATGGCTCAACTGTCAGACGATGGCCTTGCAGCCTCTTATCTAATAGTTGACGACGGCTCCCGCGACGATACTTGGGGGGAGTTAACACGCTTGGCGGCTGAACATTCTTCGGTTTCGTGCCTTCGGCTTTCGCGCAACTATGGAAAAGAGGCGGCTATTTTTGCAGGCTTGGCCGAGGTACCCACACCTCTGTGCCTTGTTATGGATTCAGACCTCCAGCACCCCCCTCGCTATATCAAGGAGATGTTGGCCATTATGCGTGAAACCGGTGCTGACGTGGTGGAGGGTGTCAAACTCAGCCGTGGCCGTGAAACCTTGAAATACAAGCTGGTGGCCAAATTCTTCTATCGTGCCTTTCACTGGCTCTGTGGCATAAATCTCGATGGGGCTTCCGATTTCAAATTGTTCAACCGAAAAGCCATGGGGGCACTCAAGGAGTTCCGCGAGGGAACGGTCTTCTTTCGAGGCTTGGTCCACTGGGCCGGATTCAAGCACGAGACGCTGGCTTTCCATGTTGATAACCGTGAAGGCGATAAAAGCCGGTTCTCAACTTGGCGATTGATACGGTTCGCGCTCATGGCCACCCTGTCGCACTCCAGCCAGCCGTTGTTGCTTCCTTTCGCCCTCGCTGCGGTTTTTTGGGTGGGCGGCATATTGTTGGGCGGCATTGCCCTCTATGGCTATTTCACCGGAATTGCCATCAGCGGTTTTACCACCGTCATTCTATTGCTTTTAATTCAAGGGGCACTCATCCTGTTCTCCTTGGGAATTATCGGGCTATATCTGGCCCGCATTTATGACGAAGCCAAGCGCCGTCCACGGTTTTTTGTCATGGAAAAAATGATTCGTCATGACGCACCCAGTGGCCAAACCTGATGATACGGCAAAAGGGCCGGGAGGTTGGCGACGGTTGTGGCTTGCGCCGTGGGCACGGTTTGGCCTTGTTGGTATCTTCAATACAGTGGTCGGTTATACGTTAATGTTCGGGTTATACAATCTCGCAGGTTGGGGTTATTGGACAGTTTCGTTCTTTGCCTACGCGCTGATTTCCGTGTTGTCGTTTGTCCTGAACAAGCATTTCACTTTCAGGAGTCAAGGCAACACCACCCTCCAGGCTGTGCGTTTTTTCATAAATATTGCTATCGTCTATTTTCTGGCCTATGGAATTGCGCAAAAGGCTACGGAAGCTGCTTTGTCCCGCATGTCGGAAATATGGAGAGATAATTTTGCCTTGGGTGTTGGTTCTGTCCTGTTTGTCGTTTTTAATTATCTCGGGCAATCACGTTGGGTTTTCGGCAATCTTAATCATCGAAATTAGTCGGGAAACAAGTCATTGATCATGTTTGAAAATTATCCCAAAACCAGACAAGAACTTCCTCCAGACTTTCAACGAATTTATAATGAGCATTATAAAAACAACAGAGAAGGTGAAAGCACAGGTTCGTCTCTTGCTCAAAAGATGGAATCGTGGATGCATAAAAAAGTCGCCAAAGATGTGAAAAGAACAAAAAAATCAACATTGGAAATCGGAGCGGGAACACTCAATCAGTTGAAATATGAAAAAACAAACCCGTATGACATTGTTGAACCATTCACAAAACTTTATGTCAACTCTCCATACAAAGCTCATGTGCGAAATATTTACAAAGACATAGATGAAATTGATATTTCAACAAAATATGACCGAATAATATCCATCGCCACTTTTGAACATATTTTAGACCTACCAAAAGTGGTAGCCAAAAGCGTTTTGCTTCTCAACAAAGAAGGCGTTTTAAGAGTTGCCATTCCAAACGAGGGTACCCTTCTCTGGAAATTAGGCTGGAAACTCACCACAGGCCTAGAGTTTAAATTGAAATATGGCTTAGATTATGGAATATTAATGAAACACGAACACGTAAACACCGCCGATGAAATCGAAAACATATTGTACCACTTTTTCAAAAAACATCATTGCTCTTGTTTTGGAACAGGAAAAATTCTTGCCTTTTATCGATTTTATGAGTGTTTTGAACCAAACGTTGAATTGGCAGAAAAATATTTGGCCTGAAATTAGAACACACCAATATTACCGTCGTCTATTTCTCGGCCTATGGAATCGCACCAAGAGCTGCAGACGTTGTCCCATCCCGCATATCAGAAATATGAAGAAGTCATCTTTACTTAGGCGTTGGTTCTGCTCTGTTTATCGCCTTCAATTAGCTCGGACAATCGTGCTGGGTTCCCGGCAATCCTAAAGAAGGCAACGCTATCAACACCTAGCTTCTATAGGGCAACACCAAGAAAGTGCATCTATGTTTTTAAAACATAAAAAGACGCTCCTGAACTATATCACTCCCTGTCTGCTGGGGGCGGCCTCGTTTTTCTGCGTCCTTGGTCCTCGCATATTGAATCCAACCAATATTCGTTGGCTTGGCGAAGGAGATCCGCTTGCATGCTATCTTGGATGGTTGTTTTTCCGTTATTCGCCCTGGGCATTTCCTGCCGGCTCCAATCCCGACTATGGTCTTGAAAATGCGTTGTCGTTGGTTCATTCTGGCGCAACCAGCCTGCTGGCGCTCCTCTTCAAACCATTTTCCGCCATATTGCCGGAACCCTTTCAATATGACGGAATATGGTTGTTGGTTTGTTTTGTGCTTCAAGCGGTGTTTGCCTGGAAGCTCATGAGCCTTATAACCGATGGTTTTTGGGCGCGCTTTGCAGGCATTTTTCTTTTCATTTTTTCTCCGCCCATGCTTCAACGGCTGAATGGACATTACAGCCTTGTGTCGCATTTTCTAATTCTTGCGGCCTTATACATGGCGTTGCGTTCACTTCGACATACGGAGATGAATTTTTGGCCTCGAACCATCATATGGAGCCTCCTGCTCGCCTGTTCGGTGATGATTCACCCCTATTTTGTTGGTCTGGTCGGGGCAATTTGGGCATCGGACTGGTCGTGGCGTTGGTATAAAAGTCGAAAAAACCATCGTGAGCCCTTGGCAGAATTCACTTTTCTTGTCTGTGCCTTAACTTTCACCTGTTGGCAATGTGGTTATTTTTCTCCTGTACAATCCATAGATGAAGGATTTGGTTTCTACCGAATGAACCTTCTTTCTCTGTTTGATTCTAATGGCTCATATTCCTTTTTTATGAAAGATATTCCTTCCGCGCCGGGTGAGACTGAAGGGTTTAATTTTCTAGGATTGGGGGCTATTTGCCTGCTGCTTTTTGCGCTTCCAATACTGATAGGTCGAACTGAATATGCTGTGTCGCTGATAAAGCGGCGTCCGTTTCTTTTCGCAGCTATGGTGGCATTGTTCTTGTTCAGCTTGAGTAAGAACATCAGCCTCGGTCCTTATAGCGTATCCATAAAGTTATCGCCCTTCATGAATAATGTGGCCAGTGTATTTCGGGCTTCCGGTAGAATATTTTGGCCTGTTTGGTATTGTCTTCTGATTTTGTTTATTTATGCTATTTTTCGTGCGTCGCGTTATCGCACGGCCTGCCTACTGCTTGCCATTTCGGCAATCATCCAAGTTACCGATACTTCCGGGCAATGGTATGCATTTCGAAAGCGTTATATGCAAGAGCCTGGAACCTCTTTCAAATCCGGCCTGCAATCACCGTTTTGGCTTGCCGCCGCCGCTCATTACCGAAATTTACGTTTTCTGTATAACGAACCTCTGGAATATCGAAATTGGATGATGTTTCATAAGTTCGACGCCTATACGGGAAACCATCGGTTAGCCATCAATTTTCCATATGGAAGGCCCCCAACTCTCCAACGCGATGAGACAAATCGAAAGCACTATCTGAAGATGATAGAATCGGGCACATACTCCGATGACACGCTTTATATCATGAAGCCGGAATTCAGCCACCTTGTCATGAAAACCTATAATTACCATGATGATTTTGTCGGCCTTGTTGACGAGGTTCTTGTCTTGGCCCCAAAATGGCGCAAAATATGTGGCGATTCTGCGTGTACAATTCCCGGTGACCATCCCGCGCCCGCGCTGAAAAAACAAATGAAAAATGACATCTTGAACAACGAAGACGGCTATCAATATTTCCCATGGGGGTGGTATTTCCCTCCCCAATCCAAAACAGCTGCAGCCATTGGATACAAAGCCAAGGTGGTTTTACCCCTTGGTGAGCCCATTCATGCCATTCGCCTTGATATTGAGGGAATAACAAGCCCCAGTCACCCACAACAAAGGGTTCTTGTCAGCATAAATGGCATGTCTACGGGAGAGGTAACAGTCCGAGATAGAAAGACAGTGGTTTTTCCTGTTCCTGAGCAAGTCTACACGGAACTTGAGAAAGAATCCGGCGGTTTTTTGTCCGTTGACTTCGATTTGCCAGACGCAGCATCTCCCAAAAAGATGGGGATTAATGAGGATAAACGTATTCTATCCATCTATGTGCATTCCATTGCATTGGAGTGAACTTCCCAAAAAATGGGAGCCACCTTCAGTGTTTCACTTTTGAAAGCTGCCTGGACAAAAATGGCGAAACCTCAGCAATCAACATTCGCTTTCTTCTGCCAAAACAGCCTTCGCTCCTTTCGCTGCGCCAGCCTTCGTGGCGGAATTCTTCGTGGAGCGACAAGCACGGCACCAGGGTTGGTTGCGTACGGTGCCGTTGGACATCTTCCTTAGGCCAAAAGCCGCCAGCGGCTTCACCTCCTTGCAACACAGGCATGTCAACCTAATGTGGACGGGGTTGCCTTCTACGTCAAACAACTGCGCACTGCGGCGCGTACGCTTGGGAGTCGGCGCCGGTTTGCCCAAAGTCATTCGTTGCTCCTTGAAAAAATTCAACCACCCTCACAAAAATTCAAAACCCTCGGCTCCTGCGGCGCCAACAAAGGCTTCTGCCTTTGTCGCCAAAAACGCACCACCTCCTCGCGCATGTCCTCGCCCAACTTCACCCGACGCGCCGGCATGCCCACCGCCAACGCCTCCAGGCCATCCCCCCCTGCCAACAAAAAGTCCGACATCGCTACCCAATAAAAAGCCCTGTCCTCTATGGCGCGCCTTCGCCCATCCGCTAACAACAACTGCACCTTCGCCAACCTGCGCCCCGAGGGGGAGCAGCTTAGCTCAACCTCCGCCCCCGCCAAGTCAAAACCCCCATGCGTCTGCCCAAACGCCAACTGCATCAACCACTTCAACTCCTTGCCTGAAAAACGTACCAGGGCCACACGGTTGTCATAGGGCATGCTCTCATAGAGTCGGCCCGCTGAAAGTGGCCCCGCCTCCAAGTCCGCGCGAAATGCCCTCCGGCTTATTAACGCTATGTCCGCCTTCGTCGCCAACCACAAACCCTCCGCCCACATTCCCCCCAGCGCCGAAGCCTCCCCTCCCAGAGAAAGCCGCTCCCCCACCTCTATGCCCAACAACTCCTGCGCCTTCTCCCTGGAGTGCTTGGCTACAGGCTCCAACAAGGCCTCAAGCTTGCTGTCCACCTTCAACGCCTTGCCAAAAAATACCGCTGGCACCGCCTCCTCCCCCTCTTCAGCAAAACCTTCACAATGCTGACGGCTCGGCCATACTTTTTCACAAATGGGTATTTCCACCTGCAAGCGCGTCCTCTCCGGCAACAGCCGACGCTCCGTGGGCTCCCAATAGAGGTGCGCCAATGCAAAACTCTTGCCCATGCCGCGGGTTTGCAACACCGGCACACCTTTGAAAAAATGCCCCAACGGCTTGTGCGTATGGCCTGCTACTACCACGTCCACCAAACCCTCGGGCAACGCCTCCAACAACTGCCATAACTCCCCCTCCGCCAAATTGCAGGTGGACAAGTCCCTCGCTTTCCCCCACTCGCTGCACTCCCCCCCCGCGTGTATTGCCAATACCACCAGCTGCGCCCCCTTCCCCCTCAATGCCTGCACCCCCTCCTCCACTGCCAACGCCATATGGCCAAAATAAAGGCCCTCCAAATGAAAAGCGTGGCTGGCCCGGGAGGTGGTGGGGGTGGTTATGCCCAAAAACCCAATGTGCACCCCCTGCCTCTCCACCATGTGCCCCTCCCCACCCCCCAACCAGGTGGGGCGGGCGCCGTCAGCCTTGGAATAAATGTTGGCGGAGCTCCATGGGAATTTTGCGCGGGCAAGGCAAGCTTTGAGGGCATCCTGCGCGTCCCCTTCCTCGGGCACCCCAGGGGGGGCCAAGGGGCCAAACCCAAAGTCGCCCTCCCCCAGGGTTGCAAAGTCCAACCCCATGAGGGAAAAAGCCTCCACCACCACCTGCCCCCTCTGCCGGCCTGTGGCCCACTCCCCGTGCAACATGTCCCCCCCGTCTACCCATAGCACCCGCCCGGGGAAAGCCTCCCTCAACGCGGACAACATGGAAAAAAATGTCAGCGCCCCCCCCTGCGGCAAAACCCCGGGAGCGTCAGGCGCCGTTGCAAACAGTTGGGCATGCCAGTCGTTGGTTGCCACCAACACCAAATGTATGGCCTCCTCCGGGAGCAGGCTGCGCTTGGGTACGGTGTCCCGCAGGGGTGTCCTCACGCAGGAAAACCCCACCAGCGCCACAAGCGCTGCCAAAACATGCATTCTCATGCCCATAGCTTATAGCACTGCCAGGGCCTGTGCAGCTGTCATGCCTGCACTCCGAGAGGGAAAGTCTTTCTGCCCTCCGGGGAGGGTATTGGAAGGGGAGGCTGTCTAGCCCCGGCCTCTGGGGTTGGGGTGGGGTGGCGAGGAGGGTGGCGGAAACTCTCTGCTGGGGCGCCGGGGTATTGCGGCATAGGTGGCCCACCTGCGCTTTTCCGGCAACCGTATGGGCTCTGTGGACGCCATCAGCGGCGAAGGCGGGGGGGGAGGCTCCATGGGAGGGGGGTTGTCCACGTCTTTGTCGGCCACGTCTTTGTCGGCCATGTACTGGAGGTCCGCAATGATGGCATTCAACTCCCCAATGGCGGCCTCCAGGCAGTATTCCACATAACTTTGTTGGGTTTCGGCAAAGGCAGCCGCATCCTCCAGCGCTACAGTCACCTTGGGGAAGCAGTGGTGCCAGTGTTGAAAGCGAAGCACCGTCGTAATTTTGTCATAGGCGGTGGCGGCGTTTGGAAAGCCCTTGTGCAGGAGGCGCTCAATACACTCATAGGCGGTATGCACCGAGCTAAACTCCCTGAGGCTAAGTCCAGAAGCATTCCACATTTTGCATTCAAACATATTCCCTCCTATGTGGTGTCGGCCCCCCGTAGTTGAGTCCAATTTGCTGAGGTTGCAAAGCTGTTTCAACCCCGAAGCTCCCTAAAGGGCAGCGCCACTTTGGCCCATAGGGGTGCGTAGGCTTTATGTTTTGGGCCAAGGCCCGCGGGTGGGGGGCCAGGCGGGGGAATTTTTCAATTTTTCTCAGGTTTGGAGAGGGGTGGGTTTGGCCGGGAGGCAGAGACAAACCGCAGGCGCTCCCGGAGGTGCCTCGTCTTCTGCTGCATGTTTGAAATTTTCGCACCCAATACGCTGAGGCGGTGCACCAATTCCGCCCTCCGCCTCTCACCCTCCGGGGAGGAGAGGTTTTCCTCCCTAGGGGAGGAGGGCGGCTTCTCTTTATGGGTTTGCTTTTTCGCTTCAACCAAACGGCGGAGCTCCAAAAGCCTCTTCTCCAAAAGCTTCGCCTTCTCCGTCTTTTGCTTTCGTGGGTTTCGCAATGGCAACGCCTCTTGGCTTTTCTTAACAGCCCCCACCCAAGGCCGCACCACTGAAGCTGCTTTTCAGGGTATAAAAACACAATGGGTTTCCCAACCAAGCGTGTCCCAAACACAGGTTTCCTCCGCTGTACACGCAGGCTCGCAACCTGGGGCCAAACAAATGCCCTCAGCAACAGAAGTCTCTGCGTCCCCCTTAAAACAACGCTCATCCTCAACACAGGCCAAGTCGCTATAGCACACCTTTAGGGGGCTACATGTCTGCCCCATACACAATATGAGGGCCACCACCAACACCCCCCTCCACCCTTGGGTGAATATGCTCATTCCTCTAAACCTCCTGCGAAAAACCTCTTCGTGCCTGCTCCACAGCCCCATGCTATGCCCCTCGCTTTGCCTCTCAATGCCTCCTGCTCTGCCTAAAAACGCCTTCGAATACCCAGAGACACCCCCCCCTTCATCGGCGCTAAGGCAAAAGGCAACCCTTCCTCAAATACATAACTCAAAATAAACAATGCCGCCGCCGCTCCCGCAAAAACAGCCCCGGAAACCGCTAAATAAGTCCCCACCGTCGGGTATAACTGCGCCTTTTTGTGCGCGTCCCAAACCTCCCGCGGCTTTGTGCCCGGGACGACAACATTGCCCACCACATTCTTCTCCAAAAAACCCTGCTGGCTTGCGGCCATTAACCAAAAAATACCACTCGTCAAAAACAACGTCCCGCTGACACCCGTCACAACATAGGCCGCCATTCGTAGGGGCGCAGGCTTGTTGTACAACTCCATATAACGCGGCTTCGTCCACGTGGAGCTCGCCGGCGCCCACCCCGTCAGCGGCTCTATCACCCTCAATGCCCCCTTCTGAGAGACAGCCCCAACCACCTCCTGGCGCACCCCCCCCTTC
>Ga0209755_10001382_pt1 | contig 38178 bp, 25 predicted proteins | sample TergutCo191P1_FD_187301 | JGI IMG/M metagenome (GOLD analysis project Ga0209755, IMG submission 187301) | Cornitermes sp. P1 segment gut microbial communities from Petit-Saut dam, French Guiana - Co191P1 (SPAdes) (version 2) | ecosystem: Host-associated > Arthropoda: Insects > Digestive system... | reverse complement strand
GGGTGGCAGTAATGCCGATACTTCTTAATGCTGTGGGTGATATGCGATATGGGGGTGGTTAGTGTGAAAAAAGACGAAGCCCGCTTTACTATCAAATTTTGTCTTGCCGACCCGCGGCACAGAAAAGCTGTGGAGGTTCTAAATGCCGTGGGTCGGCGCAAGGCTTCGCTGATTGCAGATGCCGTATGCGCTTATCTGGCGCAGGATGGCGCGATGACTGTTTCGTTTGCCGCTAATGCTGATAATGCTGCTAATGCCGCCAAAACCGCCAATACTGCACCAAACCTGCCTGTAGCCGCAGACAACACCGCCCACGACAAAGCTATTACCGACAACAACATACATCAAGCCATTTTAAGCGGATTGAGCATGTTTGGCGGTTAATGCCGCCTAGATTTTCCGCATCCGTATCACATATCATGACCCAAACTTAGCCGTAGTATGCCCGCCAACCCGACCAACCCCAATACTGATATGCCAATCCCGCAAAAGTGCCGCCCTATGCCCGGGAGAGTTCATCCAAGCATCCACCTGCATCTGTGGCGTGCGCCTACCATTGCGGGCACCGCCGATGTTTTCAAAAGTGCCATGAGAGCCTGTGCTGTTTACATGGCCAAACATTATAGCCCTTTCGGTTGGGCCGCCGTGTATGGGGCTTCGGTGGGACATAAATTCCAAGTCGAACATTTCTTGGCTATGGAAGCGGGCTGCCATGCTTAGTTCCATACTAATAGCCCAAGGGTTGAGGCCATAGCCAATGCGGATTTCGTTAATTAGCATGATGAGTTCGAGTTCAAAAGCGTTTAGGCCGCCGAGGGATTTGTATTCCTCTATCCATGCGGCAAGTTCAGCGTTTGTGATATGGCGGTTTGTGAAAGTCATGGCTGATCGGGTTTCTGTGTGGGATGGGGCTGTTTCAATCATCCCCAGCAATTCCTCATTCGTGAACAGGGTCAAGATTTCAAATATTATCGGTTCGACTTCATCTTGTGCAGATGCAGATTCAGAAATCGCTGAAATAACAACAACCGAAACATTTTCAACCCTTATCCTCACAGGCGCAGAAACAACCCCCTGTCTAAGTGTAACATTCATAGCCCGAACGCCGGCAGAATTATTTCGGCTTATATTGCCTTGGTTGAAAGCAAGACCGTGGTAGGCATCGAAAAACTCTGCTCTGGTATACACCCTGCCGCCAAAATGCAAATAGTAAGTGGATATGCGGCTTTGGGCGATAAATTCATCTCTTGTCCTGACCCTGTTCGCGCTCGTGCCTACAGTGATTGTTGGTTCATAACCATTGGTGGAGGCGGGAGCGGTTGCACTCCAGCCAAATGTCATAATGACGGCAAGCGCAAGAGCGGTTGCGCGTTTGATAATTCTGTCAAAATTCTTCTTCATAAAAATCAACTCTCCTCTAAGTTTAATTGGCTGGCGCAATCGCCCGCCTCTTTGTTTTGCACTTTTGTGCTTTTGTTCTGCTTAAAAATTTGAAAGGGGGTGGTTCAAATGACCTAACCATAACCCGTAACAAAGAAGTTGCATTATGCAACAAGCAACAAAAAATAATTTCTGGAGGTAATGCAATGAGTAAAATCCTGAAAAAAGCAAGATTCAAGCCATCAATGGCAGCTTTGCTCGCTTTTCTGATGGCTTTTGGCGCGCTTCATGGGAGCGTGTTTGCGGCAGGGGTTGTTCAAGCCTCGCCGATAATTTCGCTGCCGCCACATGTTATCTATGGTGACGCTTGCGATGATGATTGCGGCAACGATTGCGATGATGGCGACAGTGGCGATTACACCGAGCCTGTCATGGTGCAGCTTTTAGGCGAATGGCTAGAAGTCCCCGACGAGGGAATCATCCAAGTCGAAATCAACGGTCACCACATGGATTTCGCAATGCCGCTCTACGCCTATATCTATGGCGAAAGAGTATGCGCAAGCGACCCGCGTGTGACAATCACAACGGCAATCTTTCCGCCCGGTTTTGGTGATGCCAACAATGCTGGTGGCGCAGTCACCTTTGGCGATAATATTGGCATTGGTATATCGCCTTTTTCAGCCCAGCCCACAGGCGCGACCATCACTACAATCACAGAAAGCAACTTCCGCGCCGATGCATCCGTCGTTATGCGGCGCAACAACGTCACCTATGCCGTGCGCGTGCCAAACATGGTGCCTGTGCCTGATGTTTGGGTTTGCAACAGCACCGGTCAGTCTTTCTCGTCGCCATTTTACAGCATACCCCCGCCCGAATGTTGCGGCGATGGGTTTATGATTTATGAATATGAGCAAGATGGCTATGTGTACGAAACCCGCACAGGTCAAAGGGTAAATCTAATCAGCTCATTGCGCTATCAGGTAAACCTTGGGGGCGTGCAGTACGAAGCATTTTGTGCAGACCCAAATCTGCCAGGCCCTGAAAGTGCTGCTACCGCCTATGGCTTATCGGGCAGCGCACCGGCGGCTTTAGCAACCATCCTCCGCTACGGCTTTCCGTCAAATCCTATGCTTTCGGATGATGGGATATTCAATAGCTATGCTACGAGGGTGGCTATAGCCTATGTTAGCAGACCTAATGCTGATTTCTTTTTGTCTACCAGTACCGCAGCAAGCGCATTGACGACCCCTCTTGTGTTGGGTCAAGGTACTTTTGGCACGGCTGTAGGCAACAGGGTTAATCCCCCACAAACACAAAGGGATGCACTTTCGGCCTATCCTGCAATCACCATCCATGTGGCAGGTCAACCCTATGGTGCAGACCGCTCCCATGCCGACAACGACCTTGGCGAGCGTGGAGAAGATATGGTGCAGTCAAATCAGTTTGTGCTTAGGCATAATCAAAGAACCTTATGCAACCGTAATCCCTTTAGATTCACATGGGATGCGGACACACCCGACGACACTCGCCTTTATGTCAACAACGTATATAGAGGCACTGCTCCCGGTGCAGTCAGCACTGTTTTCTTCACGGCAGGCAGTACCACCAGAGGCAATCCCGGCAGTGGTTGGGTGCAGGCAAACAATTTTCATCTTCGTGTTCCCAACCCAGGTGACGGCACTACTGTAGAAGCAGGAGTTAGCATTGCGGGCATACACAACGCCAACACAGGCGCATGGGTAATGCAGCATACAACCCAGCCCAACCTCTTTCAAGACCTTGTTTTCTACATTCCTTTCGTAACTGCAAGCGCGTTAGTGACATTTGATGCTAATGAACCTGATTATGACATGGGCTCGCTCCGCATAATCAAGCGCAGCCAGGTCACGAACCAAGGGCTTGCAGGGGCTGTATTCCGAGTGACAGGGCCAGATGGTTTTGACCAGACCTTTACTACTCCTGCAAGCGGAGAAATCACCCCAGATGTTATCGGGCCGCTTGACCCGGGTGAATACACAATCGAGGAAATCACTCCGCCAGCGGGCTATCAACTATCCAGCCCAACAAGTCAGACTGTGACGATTGTTGCGGGAGCGACAACTCCTGTTACGGTGGAGTTTGTTAATCCGCCAGTTGATGATAACGGCAATGGCAATGGAAATGGTAATGGGGGCAATGGGCCGGCACCTATCGAGATTGAAACCCGCGTTTTCATCGAGAAAGTAGATGCACTCTCCAGAGAGAACATCCCCAACGCAACCCACCCCGGCTCTGGTGCTTTGATTCGTCTGATTGGTATGTCGAATCATACGGTAGTATTGCCTGACGGCGCTTACTGGACATTTGACAACACCGGCATTAACCTTTCGCAAGTGCTGAGAGCAGATGCGCAGGTAGCTACTCCCGGCGACCCCGGTGTTACCAGCACGGTTGGGGACGGCTGGTGGGAGTTGGAGGGGCTGCCCTTTGGAATGTACCTGGTAATCGAGGAACGCGCCCCGGATGGGTTTTCGCTTCTTCCTCAGCATACTGCCTATGCGTTTTGGCCGAATCCTCCGAGCATTTCAATTACCATTGAAGACCCGCCAGAAGGCGAAGATGAAGCGCAAGTCGTACTGCCGTGGGATGAGTTTGTAGAAATGCTGCAAAACATGGCGGGCATTGACATCAGCGAAGATATGGACTTAGGCGCAATCTTGGCGGCCTTCGCCGACATCCTCGGTGAATTAGATTTGCAAGTCGTATTGCCGCCGTCCATGACTAACCCCAGCTTCGAGATTGAAGAAGGGCCAAATGTTAATGCAGTGCACATAATTTTCGAGAATTATCCTTTCTCTGAAATCGTCGTGTACAAACATTGTATCATTACCAATCAGCCTTTGGCTGATGCTCATATACGTATACAGGGGTTCTTCGTTGAGGGCAATGCGCCGCAAATCACAGACCAGACTTTGGTTACTGATAGCGCGGGGCGTATTGTGTTTCAGGGGCTTCCTGCGGGGCAGTATACTATTTCAGAGGTACAGCCTCCGCCAGGCTTTCTGCTTGATGACCCGGGCTTTAGGTCGGTGTCGGTAAGCTGGGGGCAGTTAGACGGACACCCGACACGTCCCGCTCCTGTGGTACGCTTCTATAACACCCCTATGTCGTATCTGGAAGTGCTAAAGATTGACGGCGATACCGCAGGAGGCACAAGCGGAGGTTCACCAACAGCAGGGCAACCACTAGCCGGCGCAATCTTCAGACTAACCGGCCTTGATTCCCAAGGCAACCGCACACCATGGTATGCCACATCAGGCGCGAATGGCATTGCCCGTTTCGATGGCCCATTCATCCCCGGCGAAACATATTTGCTAGAGGAAATCCAAAGCCCTTCCGGGTTCGTGCTGATGGAGGGTGAATCCGCAATCATCATGACACCGGGGCTTAACACCGTGACATGGCGCAACTGGAGAAATCCCGGATTAACAATCATCAAACAAGACCAAGACACAGCCGAAAGGTTAGCGGGCGCGGAGTTTACAATCGTTGCACAAGGCAGCGGCAATCCTCTGCCGATTGACTTTCCGCTGGTTACTGGTGCTGATGGCACAATCCACATCCCTTGGACTTTGTTTGAGGGCGAAACCGAGCGCACCTTCCTCGTCACCGAGGTCGTTCCGCCACCGGGATGGCATCTTGCTGACCCAAACTGGCAAGTGGTGACAATGATTGCAGGATACGACAACACCGTGCTATTCCAAAACCGCAGAATGCCTACAATCACCGTGGACAAGCGGGATTCTGTAACCTTTGAGCCAATCGAGGGTGCATATTTCCACATCGAGAAGATTGACGACCCCGGCCGCGGCCCGCTCACGGGCAACCCCTTCCGCACAAATGCCGCAGGGCAGATTGTTCTGCCGTTTCAGCACGCGGGGATGTATCGCATAACGGAGGTGCAGGCGGCATTGAATTACTGGCTTGACCCTATGGAGCAGAATCGCAGTTGGATTATCCATGTTCGTCCGAATGAGGATTATGTTTTGTTGGTTGAGAATACTTTGTTGCCAACCCTTGTTGTCACGAAATGGAACATGCTCACTATGCGACCTGTACCGCTGACCCACTTCCGCATCGAGCATGAAGTGCCTAATTCTCCAAATGTTGTGCATATCGGGGATTTTGTCACGGATAGCAATGGGCAAATAATTCTGCCTTTTGTTCCTGTGGGATGGTATCGCGTAACAGAGATATTTCCGGCACCTGGCATGGCGTTGAACCTCAACAATAATTATCGGGTGTTTCTTAGCCCTGGGGATAACACCTATAGGCTACTAAATTATATCAGAGGCAACCCATCAGGGCCGAATCCCTCTGACGCAGGTGTAGGGCCAATAGACACAGACCCCGACCCTGATGACACAAATCCAAACCCCAACCCGGCGTTGCCTTATCCTGTGCAAACAGTATCTAGTCCCGAGTTTCCATTCACTCCCGCTGAATGGGAGGCGATGAATTACTCTGCAAGGCAGTTGTTCTTACAGAGTCAGATAAGCGTATCAAGCGGCGACCAATGGCTTGCGCCTGGTGGTCAAAACGTATGGAATTGGCCTTTGAACAGCATAGTTATCAAGAAAACTTGCTCTGTGACGGGGCAATTGCTCCCCGGGGCTACGTTTAACTTGATTCACACAAGCGCGGGTGCGAGTGGTACTCTTGGTACTGTTGTAGGCACTTATACAACAGGGTCCAGCGGCATTATCGTCATCACAGGACTTGTGCCGGGCAGCTATGTTGTTCGTGAAGAAATTCCGCCGCAGCATTTCACGCTTTCTGTTAATAACACACAGACGGCGTTTCTTGCTCCTGATGGTCATTCGGTCATCGAGCTGAACTTTGCTAATGACCCCTTTGGCTCGTTGCTTATCACAAAGCGTTGCGAAGTCACCCACCGTCCATTGCAACATGCGGAGTTTCGTGTAACTCGTAGTGATGGTTCTGTCGCGGGAACATCGAATGGACTTTTCACAACCAACGCGCAGGGGTATATCCTAATACCCAATCTGCCTCCTGATTCCTATGTTGTGACTGAATTGCGCGCGCCAGATGGATTCCAGATAGACCGAGTGCCGCAAACAATCCGTGTTAATGCAACTGGAAACACCTACTCGCTTCACTTCACCAATATCCCTTACTCAACACTAATCATACGCAAGCTGGACAGCTACAACATGACCCCGCTTTCGGGGGCGCGTTTTGATGTGCGATTTGCAAACGGCGAATGGATTGGGGAGTTTGTGACGGATTCAAATGGACTTATCGAGATTCAAGGCATCTTGGGATGGGTGACAATCACAGAAACAGACCCACCTGCGGGGTTTGCACTTGACCCTAACCCCACACGCACAGTCCAAGTCGGGCCAAGAGCGCCCTCTGTTGTGACATTTCTTAATCCAAGGCTTGGTAGTTTGACTATCGAGAAAACAGATGTGCATGGTGCGCCGCTTGCAGGAGCGCAATTCAGAGTAAACCATCAGAACGGCCAACATGTAGGCTATTTCACTACAGGCGCAAGCGGGATGATAAACATTTCCGACTTGCCTAGTGGGTGGTTCTTTGTTGAGGAAACCCGCGCGCCGTCTGGGTTCGTTATATCAGAAGCTGGGCGTAGTGTGGAAGTTGCCACAAATTCCGTTGCTCATGTGACTTTTGTAAATCTGGAGCAGCCAACTTTGTCTATTGTGAAGGTAGATGAAAATGGCAACCCGCTTGCGGGTGCTAGATTCAGAGTGAGCGAGATTGGCGGTTCATTCCGTGAGTATGTTACCACAGGAGCTGGCGGCGTTGCAAGTTTGGTATTGCCTGTCGGCAGTGCTGGTGGTAGCTCTGGCGGTGGTTCTGGCTCGTCATCTAGCGGTTCTGCTGGCTCATCAGCAGTATTTGAAATCGTCGAGGTGCAAGCTCCAGCAGGATTCATCATCACAGAGCCAGCGCGAACCATCATTGCCCGCGCAGGTGAACACCGCACAGAAACTTTCGTCAATCATCGCATACCATCAATCGTTATCGAGAAGGTGGATACAGAAGGCCGCCCGCTCCAAGGAGCGGAGTTCGAGATTCGCCGATTGGATGGCAGGCTTGTGCAGAGGGTAGTTACAAATAGCGGTGGTGTTGCCACGATTGCGCAAATTGAGCCTGGCACATTCCAAGTGATTGAATCCCGCGCTCCGCAGGGTTTTGTTGCTGATTCTACAGCGCAGATTGTAACTGTGGTTGCAGGGCAGACAGCGACCCTTCGTTTTGTTAATGAACGCATACCGTCATTAACAATCGAGAAAACCTGCGAAGATGGGCTTCCATTAGCTGGCGCAGTATTCGAGATTCGCACAATCCACGGCGCGCTAATCGCCGAAGTCACCACAAATAGCGGCGGAATCGCGATTGTTGCAGAGCTTCCTCCGGGGGTATACGAAATAATTGAAACCCGCGCGCCCGCAGGATTCATGATTACAGAGCGTTCGCGTATTATCGAGGTGTTTGCAGGGCAAACCCGCCGTGAGCGTTTTGTTAATCACCGTATACCCGGTATTATCATCGAGAAGGTCGATATGGACGGCAATCCGCTGGGTAATGCCGAGTTCGAGATACGCACAATGGCGGGTGCTTTGGTTGCCCGTGTTGTTACGAGCAACAACGGCGTTGCAGTAGTGCCGCAGATTGATGCAGGCACTTTCCAAGTGCTTGAAACCCGCGCTCCTGATGGGTTTGTTTTGGATTCTGTTGCGCAGTTTGTTACGGTAAGCCCAGGCGAAACTGCTACTTTGCGTTTTGTTAATCGCAGGATGCCCGCGCTTATTATTGAGAAGGTGGACGAAAATGGCGTATTCTTGGATGGAGCGGAGTTCGAGGTTCGCAGGTTGAATGGCGAGCTGGTTCATCGGGTAGTGACCGGCAACGGCGGTCTTGCTATTATTGATGAGCTTGCCCCGGGCGCATACCAACTAATCGAAACCCGCCCGCCGGATGGATTCGCTATTGTTGAGCCTAGCCGCGCTATTCAGATTGTAGCTGGCGAAACGAGGGTTGAGAGATTTGTTAATCCGAGACTTGCGACGTTTGTTATATCCAAGATTGACGGTGTGACATCCAGACCGTTACAGGGGGTCGTTTTCGAGATAACCACTCTTGAAGGTGAGCATATACGCAATCCTGTTAATGGGTCGTTTGAGTTTGTCACCGATAGCGCGGGTCTTATAAGGTTGCCTGAGCTGCCCGCGGGGTCGTATGTAGCTACCGAGACACGCCCATTGCCGGGCTTCCGAGCGGCACAGCCTGTAATCTTTGTTGTGGGACATGATAGGGATTATGTGATTACGGTACGCAATTACCGATACCCCGACATCAACATCCGTAAACTATGCGGGCATACCTTGACACCGCAAGAGGGTGTGCAATTCGAGATTCGCAGATTCTTTGCTGATGGCTCTTTGGGTGAACGTATGCGCAATCCGCTTGACGGCGGTTTCGTGTGGACTACCGATAATGCGGGACTAATTCGGATTCCAAACCTCCCCCACGGCACTTATGTTGCCACCGAGACCCGCGCCTTGCCGGGATTCCGGCTGGCTGACCCTGTTGTGTTTGTAGTGGACGACCATGAGCCGACCACGCTGACAATTCATAATTACAGATTCAGCGAATGGAACATCCGCAAAATCTCAGGTGATACAGGCCAGCCGTTACAGGGCGTTGTGTTTGAGGTTGCCAGATTCTTCGGCAGCGGTACTACAGGCGATAGAATCAGAAATTCTCTTGACGGAAGTTTCGAGTTTGTTTCTGATGCGGCGGGGATTGCTCGTATTGGCATTTTAGAGCCAGGCGTATACATCATAACCGAAACCCGCCCATTGCCGGGCTATGCCGCCGCCGACCCAGTAATCATCACGGTAGAGTCAGGTGTGGTTGATACAACCGTCACTATACGTAATTATAAACTGCCAACCTATGTAATACGCAAAATCTGCGGGGATACTTCCAGGCCTTTACAGGGCGTTATTTTCGAGGTTGCTCATTACTTTGGTAATGGCAATAGCGGGGAGCGGATTAGAAATCCTGTCAATGGGAGTTTCGAGTTTGTGACTGATGCGGCGGGGTTGATTCATCTGCCCAATCTCTCTCATGGCACTTTCGTAATCATTGAGACAAGACCGTTGGTGGGGTTCATCCAAGCCGACCCTGTGATATTCGTGGTAGGCGATAACCAAGACACGACAATCACCATCAGAAATTATCGCGCACCAAATCTTACCATCCGTAAGATAAATTCTGTAACAAGGCAGCCGATTCAAGGTGTTGTGTTCCAGATAGCCCATATCAGCGGCGAGCGTGTAATCAACCCAGCTACAGGCTTTTTTGATTTCGTGACCGACAGAAATGGTTTGATTTACCTACCTGCAATGGATGATGGCACTTTTCTGGTGACAGAGGTACGCCCTGCACCGGGCTACTTCGGCTTAGATGAACCTGTTGTTGTTCACATCAATAGCCAAACAAGGCAGAGGGAGCATTTGCTGGTTGTGGAGAATACCCCTGCATCTGGATTGTTGATAATCAAACGGTGCGCAAACACCAACGCACCATTGCAGGGTGTTGAGTTTGAGGTGCGGCACGCCGATGGGCGTTTGGTGCGTGGGTTGATGGCTGACAGGAATCAGCCGGGTACTATTGCGAATAGTCCCAATATTGCGCCTAACGGCAATTTCCTCACCGACCACCGTGGCATGATTCATCTTAATCACCTAGAGGCAGGTGTGTTCCACGTCACGGAAGTCCGGGCTTTGCCCGGATTCTTATTGGACTCTACCGTGCATGTGGTTACGATTACCCCCGGGAGATTGACGACTTTGGAAGTGACAAACGAGCAAAAGGCAGGATTACGGATTTTCAAGATTGATTCCGTTACACGCGAGGGCATCCAAGGAGTCGAATTCCGCATCTTTGATTTCATCACCAATCAAGAGGTCGCTGGGCCATTCATTACGGATAACCGAGGGGTTATCGAGTTTACTGGTATTTTGCCCGCTGGCAGATACACCATCCGAGAAACCAGAGAAGCCCCAGGATTCCTCCGCGATACTATGCCCCGCACTATTGAGCTGCGAGCTGGAATGATGACGGAAGTGGTCTGGGAGAACACAAGAGAAGCTGGGCAGATACAGATAACAAAGCTATCTAGCGCAGATAATCAGGTGAATGGACTTCCTGCGGGCAGCCGTCTTGAGGGTGCGGTCTTTGAGGTTAGGTGCTGGCGCACAGGCAATGTGATTGACCAGTTTATCACGGATGCTAGGGGTGTTGGGGTATCTCGCCCATTGCCATTAGGCAGGTATCTGATTGAGGAAATCGTTGCGCCTGCTTTCTATCGTAGAAGCGATGTTATCCTTGACGTGACTATTGAACACTCTGGGCAGATATTGCGTTTTGAGTTCTTCAATGAGCCTGCTAATGTGGGGGTTGAGGTTCGCAAGACTGGGCCTGTGGAGGTTATGCCAGGGCAACCTATTGTGTGGAATATCACCACAATCGCGAACAGCTCAACTATTGAGCTGTCGGATTTCTTTGTTAGGGATGTTCTCCCTGCTCATGCGGTAAGGCTGAACAAGATTTTCACAGGGACGTTCAACCAAACTCTGCGCTATTCCGTGCTATTCCGCACAAATCTTGATGACAACTGGCGTGTGGCATATGACAACTTGCTTTCCACAACAAACAACGCACTTAACATGTCCCCCGCCGCTCTTGGGCTTCGTTCCAACGAGTTCGTGACAGAGATTATGTACTCCTTTGGCACAGTCAGAGCAGGCTTTAGGTCTGTTATTGCGCCGAGAATCGAAGGTACTGTCCGTGATGGTCTGCAAAACGGTTATGAGTTTGTAAACCGCATAGATGCTGGCGGCCGCACAGGTCAAGAATGGGTCGTGGGTAATCAGGTTTGGGTTAGCCGGGTCTGGAGACCCTCTCATGGACAACATCCGAGAACAGGATGGTGATTTTTTCCTTGATTTTTCGGAGTTTTGACTACACACACGCATTACTGCTGACAACCAAAAGCGCAGAGATATTTCACTCTGCGCTTTTGGTTTTGTTCATGGGCAAAGCAGGCCCTTCCCCGCCCACTTGATTTGTAATCTCAACTCCGGAGATATAATTATCAAACTCAGCCCGCGGATTATGAGTGCTGTGTGAATTATGTGAGTCATTTTGAGCAGTCGCCTCAAAATGTGCAAAGGCAGTAATGCTTGAGATGCTGTCGGTTTTGTTGATTGCAACCGAGAGTGGCTCTTTGGTGTTGCTGTCTGCATTATCATTAGTGTTAGTATTTGCATTGTCGCTAGTGTTGCCGTAACCGATTGTCTTTCTGTTTGAACCATCGTATCCCATATATGTCAACCCCCATAAATTTACTACAATTTAGTATGCCATAAAATCAGGCTTGCTACGTAGGTAGATTTTGGTTGGGTTTGCCGTCGTCGATAATGCAGGGCTTGGGGTTGAGATATGCACAATTTCTCATGCTCCCATGCCCTGCATTTTCATTTCAAAAAATAGCTTCGTGAGGAGGTTTATTGCATGGAAAAGTTTGGAAATGCAAAAGCAAGAGCAAGCGAGATTGTGATGGATTGCTTAATAGAGATGAGGGGTTCGCCCGAGGAAGTGAGGCAATCCTTTACAAAGCAAAAGAAAAAGCTGAATATCGTGGGATATGGAATCTTTGGGTTGGTGCTTGGATTGATTTTTTCCCTTGGATTAACGGAGGTAGTCTTTGCAACTGCTCCGGGCGAGCAGGTGTTTACCAGAGCTACCACGGCAATGGAGGGCGTGTTGCGGCAGATACGGATTATCTCTAGTATCGTAGCAGGATTGTTTTTGACAATCGCGTTCTTGATGAAGATGCTAAGCAAGAATCAGCGAACTGTTGACGAAGCCAACACATGGATTAAGCGCATAGCCATCGCGTGGGCGTGCATCAACGCCGTTGGGTTTATCTTGACATTTATTCAGGAAATCGTGGGGCCTGATGTTGCCCTTCCGACGCTGTAAAATGGCATGATATGACATATATGCAATATTATGTCATTGATCGTGCAACGAAAGAACAAATTACAGCAATCACCTAATATCAATCATCTAACAACCCGCCGATCCAAGACGTTTGTATTACGCCAAGCCAATCTGGTTGCGTGACTTAACTTGGCTTGGCGGGCGAGAAAGGAGGATTGCCAATGCACCTAATGGATTCGCTGTTTCGATGGCTCATAGACCAAGTAGTATCAGCGATAGATATGTTTGGCATGAGCATTTTGAGTGTATTGGGAGCGGATTTAACGCTGTTTGTAAATCTGTTTCCAATCGTAACCACAACTTACGAAATCTTTGTTGTGACTGCCCTAACCCTGCTTGGCTTAAACATGGTCTGGGGCATCTTCAAAAACTTCTTCCTGCCAATCGGCATTGAATCAGAACCGCCTGTGCAGTTGGTCGCAAAGACTGCAATCTTTGGGTTTCTGGCTTTCTTCGCTTTGGATATTGCTCAGATAATCATAGGCATTGCAAACACACCCTATCAGGCAATCCTAGGGGTCGAAGAACCAGCACCAGATTTTGTCCGCACCCATGCCATAATGACATTGATTCTTGTTGGCGGCGGAACAGGGCTTTTGGTTGGCTTAATACTGGCTTTGGTGTTCGTTGTGGTAGTGGGATGGAATTATTTCAAACTTATAATTGAGTGTGTGGAAAGGTATCTCGTTGTGGGTATTTTGGCATTCACATCGCCGCTTGCTTTCGCCATGGGTGCATCCCAAGCTACAAACCCGATTTTCAAATCTTGGTGTCGCATGTTGGGCGGTCAGCTACTTTTGCTGATAATGAACGTCTGGACTTTGCGGATGTTTATATCGATGCTGCGGGTGTTTACTGCTAATCCTGTTATGAGTTTTGCGTGAGGGGGGGCGGATGATGAGCAAGAAATTTCTATTATCTTTGATTTTCGCAATATTATTTTCATTTGGCATATCTTCGGCGATATATGCAGACCCGCCGCCGATAGGCAATCTCGAAAATCGCGAAGAAACAGAAAGCACCGCAGGTATAACATGGGATGAAATCAACGAAATGTCACAAAACTCCCCAAATGCACTAACCCCCATACAGGGGCTGGTTTTATGGATGTTCGCAATCCTAGCATTTCTGAAATTGGCGCAAAAAATGGATAATCTTTTGCAACAACTTGGCCTAAATGTTACGCAAACAGGCGGTCGGGCTGTTGGGGATTTGATTATGGCTGGCATGGCACTCAAGCATGTAGGTGGGGCTATTTCCAGGGGTATGGGGATGTTTGGTTTTGGCAGCGGCGGTGCTGGCGGAGGCTCGGGGAGTAGCTCTGGCTCGGGAGGCGGCTCCGGGGTAGGAGCAGGAAGTCGCGGAGGTGGTGCGAGTGCGAGTAGTGGTTCAACTCCAATACCAGCAAGCGGGCCGAGCGGTAGTCCATTGCCCGGCGGCACATCTTCGGGCGGCCGCTCTCACAGCGGCACTCCGCCCGGCTCAACTCCATCTGCTGGCTCGCCATCAGGTCGCGCGCCCACTTCGCCAAGTTCTGCATCTGCACCATCTAGCAGCACTCCTGGCGGTAGCAGTCCGTCTGTGGGCAGGAGAAATCCTTCTGGTGGCGTGCCTCCCGAGAGCGAAAGCGGCAGGTCGGCAAATAGTCGCAATCCCGTTGCCAAAGCCGCTGATTGGATAAGGGAGGATGGTTTTGCTCAGGGTGCAATCAAGGCTACTGCTAAAGGCGGACTAATTGGAGCGGGAGCATATGCCACGAAAACAGGTGTTTCCAAGTTAAAAGATGTTGTGTCTGAAAATATTGGCGGCGATAATAATCGCTTGAGTGTTGATGAACACTCACCCCGTCGCGACGAGCATAGGGGTGGCTTTGAGAACAATCGTCCGTACATTGATTCAGGCGCGCACGGCGAAACAGGCACGAATGTTGGGTTTGGTATCCGCAAGAATCCAGAGGAATTTCATGATGCCATGTTGAATGATGATGTGGATGCGCATGGGCATATCCCGCCAAGCGTGAATGATGAAGATTTTGTTGATTCGGGTGCATATACACACTTGCAAGAGGGTATTTACAGCGAAGTAGCAGAATCAGGGGCAATCCCAGCACACAGCAACGGTCACGATAGTGAAAATGTTGACGTTGATTCCATAGTCAACGATTCAAATACGGCTAACCCAGTTGATACAGCTGTTAGCGGGGCATGGCGTGATTCAAAGTCAATAATCGGCTCAAATGAAGTCGTGACAAACCCCGCGACCACAAACACAGAGGTTTGGCGCGGTGCTGGCACTCATGAGGATATCTGCTCGCCCGCGGGCGCAAGCAATGAAAAGCTCTCTCCACCTCCAATTTTAGGTGGATGTGAAACAACAAGCGCACAACCAACGGCGACCGATTCATCCATGCCAGCAAATCCAAAGCATGTACAAACAGAAGCTACACCGGGTGGCGAAAACATCGAAAGTCACAGCGCTCAATATGACAGCGACTCATCTCTTGGCACTCGCGTTGATTCATCTCCTATTGCAAATGAAAATGTCGCTACGGTTAGTGAATTTCCAGTTGTTCATATCGACACAAGCGAGGGCGACAATACCAGCAATGCGTACAACGATTTCAGCGATTCAGGCGAACATTCTGAATCTCATGGGGTCAATCCTGTGCCCGCGGGTATCACAACCCAGCCCACGTCCGACAATTCAATTTCGCAGCATCCAGAGCACACTTCGCATGATACTGGCGAACCTGCCCACCAAACACCCGCAAACAACGACACAACAATACATTCTGCAACTTCTTCGCAACTTGTCAATGACGAGCAATCACAGGCAATCCAAGTTAGCCAGCCAGACGACCACACGGCTCACAATGTAATTGTAGCAAATGTGCAAAGCGCAGATAAAGCGGAATCTGCAAATCAGCCTCGTGCAAGCACTTCTCCACCGCCATCGCCCCAAGCAAAACCCCAAGTCATTTCGCAATCTGATACGCAAACTGGTCATATGGAAAATCATGATCATGGCCATAGTCGCAACCCTAATATAACCGCCGCAGAGCAACCTCGCGCCGCATCAAAAAATGATGCGGCGAGCAGACCGGCAGCAAAAAGCAAAGCAAAAGTCAATGCAACTAAAGTGCGGAAAAAGCGGTGATAATGCAGATTCTGCAAGAAGTTAAAATATAATGCAGACCAAAAGCGCAGTCGCTTGATCGGAACACATGCGACTGCTCTTTTGGTTTGCGGAAAGGAGCGCAATCAAATGGCAATTCAACCAAAACAAGACCCTAAGATTACAGAGGGCTTGCAAAAAGCCAGCGGTGCTGCTATGGAGGCGGCGAAGATGGGCAAAGCTGCCGCGATGATTGCTAAGGGGGCGGCGGCAGGCGGGCCGGGCGGGGCTGCTCTTGCGGCATTGAAAAATCCCAAAACTACAGTAAAGCTCGTAGTAATCGGGCTTGTGGTATTCATGCTCCCGATATTACTTATCGCCATGCTGCCGCTGATAATCTTTGGCGCAATCGTTGGGTTTGTAGGCGGGGTTTTAAGTGCGATAGGGGCATTTTTTCAATCTTTACCTGTCATTGGCACGATTATTGTCTTTATCGGCTCGCTATTTGGCAGCGGTGGCGCAGGATATGACTATTCGGCAGAACAAATTTATTTTGACAACGCTTTCGACATGGCGCATATCGTTTACAATCTCGAACGCGCCCATGAGATTATCGGCGAGGCACATTTGGAGCAATATCAAGAAACAATTGCATTGATTAACGAGGAAATTATGCTGATACCTAGCGAGGATGAGGTGCGAATTATCGGCATTGAGGGCGATGTGTTTCAATTCAATACCTCAATTATTTTGGGCATGTATGCCGCATCTCGATATGGCGATGTCATGCAGATAAGCCTTGACGATTTGCGCAATGCGATGAATCAAACCGAACGCGCAGGAGATTTGTTTGGATTCATAGTTGAAACCGGGCAGGAGCTTAGGCTAGTCTATCCAGACCCTCCCCCGCCTTTTGAGTATGTGCAAAATCCATACACAGGCGCATGGGAAACGCCGGGGTGGGCGTTTTCATATCGAGCTATGTCATATGTGCCTGAAGATTGGCAATGGAATGGATTTTATGATTGCGACAACAACTGTTCCGGCAATTGTGGATTAGGCTTTTGGGTGGGCGCATATGAACCGCCCCCGCCTATTGAGGTCGAAATAGCCGTCCACAATTTTATCGTGGTCTACAATGGCGAGATGGTCTTTGCAGAAATTTTTGGAATTGCAGATGACGAACGGCTTATGTCCTTTGCCTATGAATACGCCCGAAATCTGATGTCGCTTTTGACAGACACAGACATGGGAGGGTGGTTTGGAATTGTTCTGGAGGCAGGTATTGTCGAGGGCTTTTATAGCCCATTTCCAAACACGACCTGGACTATTAGCTCGCCATTCGGCTGGCGTACAAACCCATTTACCGGCATAGGGCAGGAATGGCATAATGGTATAGACATCCCAAAGTCTATCGGCACACCGATTAGAGCGATTGCTGACGGATATGTTATCCTATCACATTTCAGCGCGAGTGCGGGCAATTGGATTCAGACAGACCACGGTTATATTCCGGGCTTAGGGCATGTAATCAGCGAATACATGCACAATAGCCGCAATCTGGTTTCGGTGACGTATCCGAGGACGCGGGTTGTTGCCGGGCAAGTGATAGCAGAAGTCGGCAGCACAGGGCGGTCAACTGGGTCGCACCTACATCTTGGCATTTTAATTGACGGAGTGCATATAAACCCGGTCGGAATAATCGGCGCGCCGCCGTGATGATAAGGAGGGGCTCAAGTGGCTAAAAATAAACAAAGGGATAGGGATGATGATTCAGCAGATGTATATTTTATCCCGCCAAACTACGTAGATTCCAGCGGTGTGTTCGGGGGTATGTTCCGACTGCGAAATGCTATTGAGGCTCTGGCTGTGGGTGGGTTGTCTGCTTGGTCGCTCTTTGGTGTGACTGCGGAGATGGATTTGACCATACGCATTATAATCCTGCTGGCAGGGGTGTTGCCGCTGATGTTTTTTGCGGCGGTCGGTGTTATGGGGTTGAGCATTACTGAGTTTTTGTATTTCTTTGTGCGGTTTGTTTACAAGCGCAGAGTTATTGGGGATGTTGTTACGCTGAAAAATCGTAGAAGCGGTGTCATGATTCGCAGTAAGGGCGGTGTGATGGGTATGATTAAAGGCCTTGGAAAGAGAAGGCGGCGGTATATCCGTACCGCCAACGAAGTAGCAGACTATCTGCCTATTAAGAAAATCATGAATGGCATCATTCACACTACAGACAACCGCTATGTGAAAATCATCGAAGTCACACCAATAAACTTTCTACTGCGAACACCGAAAGAACAGAGGTCGATTATCTGGGCGTTTGTTAGCTTTTTGAAAATAAGCCCGGTCAAGATGCAACTCAAATGCCTATCAAAAAAGGCGGATATTGAAAAGCATCTAAACATTGCCCGCGCTAATTTACAAAATGAAACCAACGCGGAGTGCCGTGAATTGCAGCAAGACTACATGAAGCTACTCTATGACATTGGCTCAAAGGAGGCTGTGTCACGCCGTTTCTTCATCATTTTTGAGTATGAGCCTTATATCCGCGCAAAGGACGTTGAGGCTGATGCAATCGCCAATCTTAACACTATAGCTACGACCGCTCGGACGTATCTTGCCCAGTGCGGCAACGAAATCGTGGAGCATAACGACGACGATGAGTTTGCCATCGAAATTTTATATCAACTGCTCAACCGTCAATCCAGTTTCGATGTGCCGCTCTCGGCTCGCAAGCGCGAGGTCATCATGGATTATGCCACCAACTACGGCAAAACAGCCGCGGATAATATTCCGGGCGTAGAGTTTGCCGCTCCGAAATATATAGACCTCGCCCACATGAATTACATCAAAATGGATGGCGTTTACATTGCCTATCTGGTTGTGCCGACACAGGGCTACAGAAGCCATGTGCAGGCGGGCTGGACTTCGTTGCTCGTTAATGCTGGCGAGGGTATCGACATTGACATCTATCTATCCAAGCAACCCAAAGAAAAGATTTCACAAAGCCTTGGGCGGCATATCCGCATGAACAAAAGCAAAATCAAAGATGCTCAAGATACCAATGATGACTTTGATGATTTGGCGGGTTCAATCCACGGTGGGTATTACATGAAGCGGGGTATTGCCAACAACGAGGATTTCTATTATTGCAATATCCTCGTCACTATAACAGGTGCAACTAAAGAGATTTTGGACTGGCGTGTCCGCGAGATGCAAAAGAAGATGATTGCCCAAGACATGTCGGTACAGATGTGTACTTTTCGTATGGAGGATGCTTTTCTTTCCTCGTTGCCGTTGGCATCTATCGAAAAGAACCTGCATAAATGGTCAAGGCGCAACATGCTCACCTCGGGTGCGGCAAGCTGTTACCCACTAACCAGTTTTGAGATGTGCGACGACAACGGCATCTTGCTCGGAGTAAATAAGCACAACCAATCTTTGATTATGGTGGATATTTTCAACAGTCGCGTGTACAAAAACGCTAACATGGCGATTTTGGGGACTTCGGGAGCAGGCAAATCCTTTACCTTGCAACTTATGGCAACAAGGATGCGGCGTAAAGGGGTTCAGGTTTTCATTCTCGCCCCGCTCAAAGGTCATGAGTTTTTCCGAACCTGCAACACCATCGGCGGCTCATTTATCCAAGTGTCGCCCTCATCAAAACATTGCATCAACATCATGGAGATTCGCCCTGTAGATACGGCGGCGGCAGAGTTGATTGACGAGGCGGTGCTAGATAGGTCGCTACTTGCCACAAAAATAGACCGCTTGCACATTTTCTTTTCGTTGCTGATACCCGATATGAGCCATGAAGAACGTCAATTGCTGGACGAAACCATTATCCGCACCTACAAAAACTTTGGCATCTCCCATGACAACGATACGCTCATCGACACGGATTATTCGGATGATGCCGATAATATGAGCAACTCGGACAACTCAACGAACAAACGATTCAAGCCAATGCCAATCTTGGGCGACCTCTACAACCTACTCATAGAGCGCAACGAAACCAAACGCATGGCAAACATCATCAACCGCCTTGTGCATGGCTCGGCTTCAACTTTCAACCAGCCCACTAACGTAAACTTGGATAATAAGTACATCGTGCTTGATATATCCGAACTGACAGGCGATTTGCTCACAGTAGGCATGTTTGTCGCGCTGGATTATGTGTGGGATAAGGCCAAGGAGGATAGAACAAAAGAAAAAGCTATTTTTGTGGATGAAACTTGGAAGTTGATTGGAGCATCTTCAAACCGCATGGCGGCCGAGTTTGTCCTAGAGATTTTCAAAATTATTCGCGGCTATGGAGGGGCTGCGATTACGGCCACACAGGATATTAACGACTTTTTCGCCTTGGAAGATGGAAAATACGGCAAAGGCATTATAAACAATTGCAAAACTAAAATCATTCTGAACCTTGAAGATGACGAGGCCGACCGGGTGCAGGATATTTTGGGTTTATCCGAAAGTGAGCGCCAAGCCATAGTCCACTTCGAGCGTGGCAATGCCATGATTTCAGCCAACAAAAACAATGTGACAGTTGAGGTTAAGCCAAGCAGGAAAGAATTGGAACTAATTACCACAGACCGCAGAGAGCTTCAGGCTATTGCCGGGCGAAAAAGAGCGGCCATCGAAAACGAGAAGCTGATTCAAGATGTAACAAAAGCGGCACAGCCAAGCAAGGAATAGTCAATTGACAGCCGAGCCATTTTCGCATATTTTGCCAAAACTTGACTTATAGGTCATTGACAACAACCCCTCCAAAATGCTATGATATATGGTGTGCACAGGAGGGCTGCAAATGAGTAATGATATTGAAAAGACGGCCGCGAACTATCTAGTCCGCATGTCCGATATCGAGCCTAAAGCTGTGAAATGGCTCTGGCCGCTTTGGATTCCGCAGGGCAAGATTACAATGTTGCGCGGAAATGGCGGAACAGGGAAAACGAGCTTTGCATTAAAGCTGGCATCCATTGTTTCTAATGGCGGAGGGCTTCCGATGTTGCAGGGCAATCATGGCGACCACAACAATCATGACTATAGCTATCACAACGTAAAACCCGGCAACGTCCTATTCATTTCCGCCGAGGATGACCTAGCCGACACCATAGCCCCAAGGCTAATCTCATATGGGGCAAACATGGATAGGGTTTTCGCCTACAGGGAATCGACCGAGCAGAAACTTCAATACACAAGCGAGCTATTTGAGCAACTCATCTGGGAAGCCCAGCCATCTTTGATTCTCGTAGACCCAGTGCAGGGATTTTTTGGCGGCGCAGATATGAACCGCGCCAATCACGTTCGCCCAATCATGACCCATCTTCGCATACTTGCCGAGAAATATAACTGTGCGATGGTGCTAATTGAGCATCTCACAAAATCGGGCAGGAGCGGCGGCTTTCACCGTGGGCTTGGCAGTATCGACATCACATCTGCCGCCCGCTCTGTACTTATGCTGGGCAATGACCCTAATAACTCCGAGGAGCGCGGGGTATGTCAGATAAAAGGCAATCTGGGATACATGCCCGGGGTGATTGGATTTTCCATCACCGACGAGGGTTTTGACTGGAATCCCGACACATATTTGACCCCGGATATAATTGAGGGGCGGCATAACAAAAAAGACCTGATGCATGTAATGAGTGCTTTGGAAGATGCAAAGGATTTTCTTTGCGACATACTTAGCGAAGGTGCGCAACTCTGCGCCGATGTTGAGCTGGAGGCTAGGCAATCGGGAATATCTCAAAAGACCCTGCGCCGTGCAAGGGAGGCTTTGAAAGTCGTTGTCATAAGGCAAGGGTTCGGCACTCCTGCATCGTGGGTGCTACCAAACACAATATCACCCAAAGATAACCAAAATACTTAACCGTCATCGCCCTTGGGCGAGAATGACGGAAGCCGCCAAAATCAAGGCTTGTATCATTCTCGCCCAAGGGCATGTACGAGGTAAAAAATTAGCGCGATGTTGAGCATTGTTGAATAATGTAAAAACTTACCAATACGCACCATGTACGCATTCAATACGTCCAGCAAAATTTCAAAAAAGGAGAGTGATACCATGTGAAAGGCAGAGCGGAGTTTAATCAGAAAGCCAATGAAATCCTTGGCTTTGTTGATATTTATGGGGTTTTGAGGATTTCTCATCTTGAAAAATTCTTTCCTGGTAGCTATAAGGCTGTCGAACATCTGCTGAAATCGGGGCGGTTGTGCAGGGTTGCCGATGAATTGCATGTTAGCGCGGATAACACAATCTCGCTAAACAAGGCAATGTTAGCGGCTTTGAGTGTACTGTCAGATGTTTTCGACAAAGTGAAATCCCATGCAAAAGCTACGCAGCCCGCACAAATATCCTTTTTGACTTGGGGCGGCGATTATTATGAGATAGTCTACGCAGGCAATGGTACGGAGGCTAATGCAACGGCGTGTTTTACCTCGCCGCCTAGTGCAAGCCATCCCATCAGATACCCTGACACCGCCAAACGCATAGTAATTATCGAGGACAAAAACCAAATGCAAAGGCTCCGCATACCGGGAACAACGCGATTCGCGCTGATTCAGTCGGATGGGAGTCTTGTTTATTTTAGGGGAGGGTAGGATATGAACAGAAAAAAGCTGCTGAATATGATTTTAAGAGCTACAGATGAAGTACGAGGGCTTGAGCGGGATTTGACCGCATTGCAAAGCGCGGCTTTGGATACAAGCCTTGAAAACTACGGCGTTCAAAGCTGCAATGCCGCCATTAGAGGTGAGCATCTAGCCAAAAGACTTAGGCGGATTGTGTATGATATGGCTTGTGCAACCAACATTTCAGGTGCAGGAGAAATGGCGAGAACCACATATCTAAAAATCGCCACCGATGCGTTGAAAATCACGATAAACGTCAATGCGAAAGGCATAGTTGAAATCACAATCCCCTGCCTAATCCCAAGCCGCAATAGGAAATCGACGAACTTCATTACCGACCCGCTCTATGCCATGCTTGACCAATTTGTATCTGGTTATGCACCAAGGCAACCACCGCAACCGCAATCACAGCCTTTCGAGCGGTTCACCCATTGCGTTATCTGCATTACCCACATCTACGACAAAACCCTTCTCGCCAAAGGCCGCAAGCGCGACCACGACAATATCGAAACAAGGGATATCATCAACGCAATCAACACATTTTTGCTCACCGATGACACGGGAATCCTATGCGATATTTACCAATCAAGCGAGATTTCTGATGCAGATTTCACTCGCATTACCGTCATGAAAAAAGACATGTTTCCAGAGTGGATTTGTGGACATCAAAAATAGCCCAAAACAATATCCCAAAATTAAAAAGATTTTACGTGGTTTTGGGGATAGCGCAAAACACGGTTGCAACACCTATAAAATTAACATTTCTTGCCGAAATCTACGTGCTCATTCGACCAATCTTTAGAGGCATAGGGCCGAATCATTTTGCGCACACGATAATATTTCGGCCGTATAGGCAGCGGCATATTTCGGTCGTATCATTTTGCATTTCGCGGCTTTCTCGCAGTCGTGATTCGCAGTCGTGCCATACAACCATCCCGCCAACCAAAAGCAAAGGAGGCGAACACCATGAGCAACCCCCATGCAAGCGCAGAGGGCAAACCCCGCCCCCACCCAAACCCCAAAACAAGACCAAAAACGCAGGGGCAGCTTTTGTTAGAAATAACTGCCATTACAGGCGAATACCCCGCAAACAATATCCACCGCATTATTCCTGCGCGCACCTATGCCAAGAAAGTTATAACCACCCTGATTGGCGATAGGATGTTAAAGCTGGTGAACAAAGGCGGCTTGAAAGGCTATCGGCTAGACTACATGGGCAAGCGCAAACTGCTGGAGGCAAACCCCGACCGCTTTTGCGGCTATCTTGACGGCGAAACCGAAACAAATAGGCTGCGCACTAGCATCTCAAGACGTATGCGGTTGCACTCCCTCGCTGAAGTCTGCACCATGATGCATAATGCAAAGGTGGAGATATTTCAGGATGTAAAACCGAGGGTATATCTGCCGCCTACACCAAGTGCCGCCCTTTCGCAGTCGCAAGGCGAACAACTCGGAGGGATAACAACCCCCTACTTTTACACATCCCGCGAACAAAAAGGTCAAGACGACAATGCCATACGCGCCTCGCGGGCGGCGGGTACTTTGCTCACCCCGACCCATGTCTATGCAGTCTACAATACTGGCAACGCCGAATCCCAATGGCGAGATAAGGTGGAGCTCCGTTATATGGTTGAGATTCGCGATGATATCTGCCGGCGGCGGTTTTTGCATCAGTATAATGGCGCAGCGGTCGGCGGGATTATGATGGGGGACGGTTTGGAGGTTTTGGAGGGATATTTGCAGCCGAAAGCAAAACAGCAATCGGGGCTGCATTTTCTCACAACAACCTACCAACCATTCTATTTCATCACAAACGACAACCACGGCGAAGCTCAATTGCGATTGCTTTGCGATGATAGAAAGATGGCATCCCTTCAAAACGCCCTCACCGCAGGGCGATTGCCGCCCGACCCAAAATACCCTATAGAACATGACGCGCTAACCAAGGACGGAAAACCCGTCCTTTTTTGTTGTCTGCTTGACATCCCTCGCCTATTCCGATTCAGAGCAGGCATAGCCCTGCATGGCAAAAGGGGCGTGGTTATAGCCTTTGACTTTCAAATCGAAACGCTCAAACGGTATCTTGGGGATGATGTAGAGTTTATCGGTTTGATTTTTGATAAGTTTGTTGGGAAGTTTTTCGCAGATGAATCAAGCAAAGGCGGGTGATGAAATGTTAAATGAAATGCTTGCCGAGAACACGGCGGTAGCACAGATTTCAAAAATGTTTGCACTTACCTTGGGCTATCCGCTCTACCGCTCCCATCAGATTCACAACGCCGCCCTGCTCCACGACATCGGCAAGGCGCATATCCCCAGATGCATTTTGGGTAAGCCCGGCAAGCTCACCCCCTATGAGTTTGAGATTATGAAACTTCACACAAAGTTTGGGGCGTGGATGCTATCGGGGGTTGGCGGGGATTTTGGAAATCTTGCAAGGCAGGTGAGCCAATATCACCACGAATGGGTCAATGGCGGAGGATACTGGGGAATCCCGGTGGGTCAATTGCCGGGCTATGTTCCGATTGTCTCTATCGCAGACGTGTTTGTAAGTTGTTGCGCTGCGCGGTCATATAAACCGCCTTGGACAATAGAGCAAACTCTCGAATATATTAAAGGGCAAGCAAGCACGCAGTTTTGCCCAAAGCTGGCGGAAGCTTTTATTCATATGGTGAAAGCAAGTGATGAAGCCAAAGAAATATCAGCAATCATAGCACCACTTCAATTAAACAACCGCTTTGAAACGCGAAAGGAGATGATTTCATGTGAGCAAAAAATTTAAGTTTGCGATTGCAGGTGCGTTGTTAGCGGGGCTGGCGATTTACGGCACAGGCATTGCCTCGCAGTCGCTCCATGCATTACTTGGCTGGCTTAGGAACGCCGGAGGTGCAAGCGGCAGACTTGGGCAGGGGTTGGCGGAGATGCTGACCGGCGTTGCAACCGATGCGCAAACACAGGCCGGGGCATACGCCGAACAAACTGCAACCCTCAACATCGGACATCCCCGCGCTGTATTCGCCGCCCTGCTAAACACCCCATACAACCTATATGGATTAGCGACAATCGCCTTATTTGCGGGATTCATCATTCTATTCCTGCGAAAAAACAACTCCGTACAAGGGGTGATGGATAACGAGCGCAACATCGTCTATTCCGACAAGGGCACTTATGGTACGGCAGGCTGGATGTCGGAGGCGGAGCTTCGCGGCGAGTTGAAGCTTACCAAAGACCTCAAGCGTTGCCGCGGCACAATTTTGGGCGAGCTTGATAATGGGCGGGTGGTATGCGTACCCGAAAACACAATGATGAACCGCAACGTGGCGGTGTATGGTGCAGCGGGCAGCATGAAAAGCCGCGCATATGTGCGCAACATGGTTTTTCAATGTGTGCGGCGCGGTGAGTCGATTATCGTAACCGACCCCAAATCAGAGCTTTACGCAAGCACGGCGGAGTATCTGCGGGATAAGGGCTATGTAGTCAAGGTGTTTAACCTAATCTCCCCAGAAAACTCCGATTCATGGAACTGCTTGCGAGAAATCGAGGGCGACAACCAAGAGCTTATGGCGCAAATCTTTTGTGATGTTGTTATCAGAAATACTTTGCTTAACAACAAGCTTGACCCCTTCTGGGATAGTGCGACACGTTCTTGTACAAACATCATCTCACAGGGAATAAAACTCTGTGGGCATTTAGTCCAAGTGGTGCTAAAAACAAGGGGCTTCCGTTTAATATTGCGAGAGCAATAACTGATTTACTTCAAAGGGTGGAATGATGGGGTAACGCCTTGAAACGCCCTCCCTAATACTCCGACTGGCGTTGGCGGGAAACTGCTAGGGTCAGAAGCTCGGTGAAGACAGCTAACTGCGCTCGTTGTATCGGAAATCGTTACATCATAGCAAACCAGAGGTGGTTGTGAGCGTTAGGCTGGGGGTCTATAAAATGCCTATGGTTAGAATGTCCGAAAGGACTGGCGAATCTGCGAATGTAAGGGTCTAAAAGAAGCGTGGGGCTAATCCCCCTATCCCGATAAAAGGGAGCCAGTGTGGAAAAGTAATGCGTGTCCCTGTGAAACTCCATGCGTCGTTACAGGCGACGGCAAGCTGGCAGGCTCAGAGCAGAAACCTACGGGTATATGTACAGATAGAAGTATCGGAACGTGGTGAAAGCCTATCGCGTATATCACGAGCCAACGAGATATATAAGCTGACGAAGAACAATAAGCAGTTGAAGCGGTGGGTAAAGTAGTGGCATTAGCGAAGATAGCCCTCGATTGACAGTCAAAAGCTGTTAATTATTGTAATGAGGGAAGGAGCGACTGCCACAAGTCAACAAAGATTTTCTGCAACTTGGAAAATCCCAAGTAAATCAAACTTCTAATCACAAGTGAGCATTAGGATTTCGGGTAAGACCAAAAGGTCAATCTTCCCAATAAGGAGTTGATGCCTAAATGGTTACAGCGAACAAAATCTCACAAAACAAGGCAACACGCAAGGCGAAACAGAAACCGATGAAGGTAAATCACCTTCGACACGCCGAGTATTACGATATGCAAGAAACTTTTGATGGGCTATTTGAAAAGGCTACGCAAGGTGAAGTTTTTGAACAGCTAATAGATTTAATCTTTAGCCGTGACAATATTTTGTTAGCCTATCGAAACATCAAAGGCAATGACGGCAGCGTAACGCCCGGCACGGATGGGCTAAATATGCGTGACATTGAAAAATACACGCCAGAAGCCTTAATCCAAAAACTACGCAATATCACCAAGAACTACAGCCCGAGGGCTGTTCGGAGAAAAGATATACCAAAGTTGGGCGACCCAAGCAAGACCAGACCTTTGGGGATACCTTGTATATGGGATAGGCTGATACAGCAATGTATTTTGCAAATCCTAGAACCTATCTGCGAAGCGAAGTTTAGCAACAACAATTATGGGTTTAGACCTAACCGAAGTTGTGAACACGCAGTAGCGGCGGTATACCGTCATATACAGCTATCTCACCTACACTATGTTATCGAATTTGATATTCAAGGCTTTTTCGACAATGTAGACCATTCTAAGCTGATAAAGCAAATATGGGCATTGGGTATTCGTGACAAAAAGCTAATTTATATCATAAAACGATTACTCAAAGCACCAATCCAACTTGAAGACGGCACAATGATAAACCCTGATAAGGGTACGCCACAGGGCGGAATTATATCGCCCCTACTGGCAAACATAGTGCTTAATGAATTGGACTGGTGGGTAGAAAGTCAATGGCAGGAAAACCCTGTGATTGACAACTACGCCCTAAGGTACAACAAGAAGGGGTCTAGGGACAAAGGTGCAGGATACGCGGGAATGAGGCGAACGAAGTTAAAAGAAATGTACATTGTCCGCTATGCTGATGATTTCAGGATATTTTGCAGAAATGCAGATGACGCAAAAAGGACGATGACAGCAGTAACTTTGTGGCTAAAAGACCGATTGCGCCTTGATGTATCGCCAGAAAAGACGAAGATTGTGAACCTCAAAAAGCACTACTCCGAATTTCTTGGTATCAAGATGAAACTATTGCGGAAAAAGGACAAGATGATAGTTCGTTCCAGTATTGGGGACAAGGCTAAAAAGCGGATAATTGCCGAAGCCAAAGAGAAAATCAAGCAAATCAAACGTCCTGTCAAGGGCATGACAGAAGCGAGAGCAATTATTAACTACAACGCTTTTGTTATGGGTGTACACAATTACTATCAAATGGCAACAGGTGTATGCCTTGATTTTCGTGATATTGGTTATCAGGTTGATAGAACCGCAAAACGTCTCGGTGACAAGCTAAAGAAAGAGCCGAAACGCAAGGTTGAGGGTATGGTAGTTGAGCGATACAGTTCATCAAAGCTCATGCGTTATGTTGGACACCTACCTTTTGCGCCTATAAGTTACGTTCGGCACAAAGCCCCTGTTTGCAGGAGGCGTACTGTCCAGAAATACACAGCTGAAGGCAGAAAAGAGATACACAAAAATCTTGGCATTGACAACAGTATGTTATATGCACTTTTACGCCAAGAAGTACACAGCCAAAACGCTGAATTTGCTGACAATCGCCTATCACTCTTTTGCGCCCAATACGGAAAATGTGCCATCACAGGACATGAATTTGACACATTGGAAGATATTCATTGTCACCATATTACCCCACGGGATAAAGGTGGCAAAAGTAACTATCAAAATCTAATCATTGTCCGTGAAAGCGTACACATCCTTATCCACGCAACAACAAAACAAACTATCAAAAAATATCTTGACCTGCTTAATCTCAACAAAAGGCAACTCGCAAAACTGAACAAACTCCGCATAACTGCGGGAAACTCGCCAATTTAAGCTTAATCGGTTTCGGCGCAGATTGGCATAGCAACTATGGATTTAATGTCCAATACGTTCAAAGTAATAACTTGTGATAATGAATTTGAATTACTGTTGATGGAGCGCCGTGTGAGGTGAAAGTCTCATGCACGGTGCGGGGGAAGGGAAAAGCCGGAAACGTCAGATACGGTAGGCTTACCTATTCCCATCCGGGGCAATCTCTTTGCTCAAAGCCCTGTGTTTGTATGTTGTGCAAATCTACCCTGAAAACGAGCGCAACATCGGCGAGGTTTACAAACTGCTGGCAACCGTGGCATCAGGCGGAGATGGCGGCGGCTTAAAGGCGGCGTTTGCAGCTCTGCCCTTCGGACACTCCGCCAAAGTGCCATTCGATATCTTTCAGCAAGCCAGCGAAAACGTACAAAGCGGCATCATTATCGGCTTGGCGAACCGCATACAGGTTTTTCAAATCGAGCTTATGCGAACCATCACCAGCCATAACAACGGCATCGACCTAACCTTGCCGGGCAAAAAGCGGTGCGCATATTTCTTAATCACCAGCGACCAGGATTCCACTTTCGATTTCCTAAGCTCGCTTTTTCTGTCATTTTTATTCATCAAACTTGTCCGCTTTGCGGACGGTCAGCCTAATCAATGTCTACCTGTGCCGGTGCATCTTCTGGCAGATGAACTCGCAAACGTAGGGGCTATTCCAGATTTAACAAAGAAAATCTCAACCGTTCGCAGCCGCAAAATCAGTATGTCTGTGATTTTTCAAAATATCGCCCAGATGCAAAATCGCTATCCTCAAAATGCTTGGCTGGAAATCATTGGAAATTGTGACGTTCAGCTTTTCTTAGGATGTACGGATGAGTTGACGGCAAAGTTTATCTCCGACCGCACAGGCGAAGTGACCGTGGGGGTTGAGAGTACGGCAAAAGAGATGCAAGCCGTGCGGTTAAGTAATTATACCCCTGCCCATAGGGCGACCTCATCCACAGGCAAGCGCAAGCTGCTGACTCCTGATGAGGTGCTACGCTTGCCTCGGGGTGAGGCTCTCGTAATAATTCGCGGGCAAAAGGTGTTGAAGGTGAAGAAGTTTGATTTTACAAAGCATCCCGAATCTAAGAAGATGCGGGATTGTAATGCTCGGGATTATGTGCCTAATTGGCGCAGGAAGGAAAGCGTTGACGTGTGCGCGATGCCAGCGCAGGTTGTGAATATTGACGAACTCACCGAACCCATTACTCCGACTGATGCCCAACCCGATGCACAATCTGATACTCAACCCGATACCCAGCCATTCGATGTAATCGACATAGAAGATTTGCTATCGGATATGTAATTTCACAGTTTCATAAACAAAAAATGGAGGAGGTAATCAAATGCAAAATGAAGTTTTAACTTTAGAAGTCGGCACGGAGGTAGAATCACGGCGCGAGCGCGAAAACGCTGTCTGGCATGAAATCAGAAGCTCCCAAGTAACCGGCAGGCACTTAACCGGCATTCTGGGTCGGGTGGAGCGGTTGGATAGCGGCGGCGTTATCACCGTTGTGGATTACAGAGGCCAGCGGATTGCAATCCCTTTGTCAGAGATGAATATCGTGCTAAACCGTCCCAAAGGCCAAAGCGACACCGAATTTGAAGAACGCATGATGCGCGTCCTAAACCGCATGATGGGTGCTGCGATTGATTTTGTTGTAATGGGTATCACAGGCAAAGATGAAGAACGCGCCGCAGTCGCCAGCCGCAAGACCGCCATGCACCGCCTACGCCAGAAGTATTATTTGACCAATGGCACAAATGGCAAGCCGCTTGTTTATCCCAATCGCATTGTTGAGGCACGGATTGTTGCCGTGAGCGAGCTTGCAATCCGTGTTGAGGTTTTCGGCGTGGAGACCCCTATCCGCAATCGGGAATTGACATGGGGGTTTGTGGGGGATTGCAGGGATGAGTATTTTGTGGGGGATTCTGTGCAGGTACGTATAAAAAGCATAAGCGGCAACACCCCGGAAACCCTACGAATCAGGGCAGATATTCGCTCTTTAATCGAAGGTGCCGCCCGCGAAAAGCTGATTGCGTTAAAGCCACAGACCAACTGCATGGGCAAGGTCGCCGATATTAGCAACGGTGTTGTGTTCATCAATCTTGTGGATGGAATCAAGGCCGTATCCCATAAATGTTTTGACCGCAGAAAACCCGGACGCGACGACGATGTACTTTTTGTCTGCACCAAGATAAATGGGGATAGCGGTGTTGCTGTTGGGGTTATATCCCGCATCGTTCGGAGGAATATTTAGGCGGCCATTCAGATGTGGGTTTTGACAATATTGTTGATTTCGTGTCCTTGCTGTAGTATAATTATACATTGAAGACGACTGAAAACCGAGGGTGATATTATGATTTATGTTTGTGCCAAATGCAAATTTCTCTTTGAGCGAAGAAACGAGCCGTCCAAATGTCCGAGTTGTGAGAATCAGTGTATTGTTGCCGCCGATGGCAATGAGCAGCAGATTTTTAGGCAGGCACATGGCAGCACTCAAAGAGATGGCAGAAGTCGCCTTAGTGTGTTCAGTCCCAAAGTACCCAAAACAGAGTAACGCAAGTATTGAGCAATACAAATATACCGTATACAAAATCCCCTAATGCCTTGTGCATTGAGGGGATTTTGTATTTGAAAGGAATGGTGTAAGTGATTATACGCGGAAAGCTATTGTTGATACTACTTCTCAGTTTACCTGCTTTGATGCTCGTCGCTTGCTCCGGGCGCACGCCTGCCCCTGATGTTGTACCAGGTGATGTTGATGTTCAGATTAGAGAGAATCCAGTACCAAGCGAGCCTAACCCGAGCGACCTGCTCGCCATCCGCTTCATCGACGTGGGCGAAGGGGATGCAATCTTAGTTGTGCAGGGCGATTATGCGATGCTCGTCGATGGCGGTCCTGCCGAAATGGGCGCGCATGTGTTTTCCTACCTGCGCGACCATGGCATTACAACGCTGGATTACGTGGTTGCAACCCACCCTTTCGCCGACCATGTGGGCGGCTTGCCCGATGTGTTTAGTCGGGTGCGGGTTAGAAATGTATTATTGCCGATGATTTATCACGACACCACGGCCTACAATGCATTTCTGCTCGCAGTCGAAAACTCCAGAGCTAATGTGGCTGTACCATTTGCAGGATATACCTTCGCGCTGGGTAATGCCGTTGTCACGGTGCTTTCTCCAAGTCCTACCGACCAATGGGATAACCGCGCCAATTATTCAATCGTTATGCGAATAGAGTTTGGCTCAACCGGTTTTCTGCTAATGGGCGATGCCATGCGTGAAGTGGAGGCGAATCTTCTTGATAGTGATGCGCGACTATCTGCCGATGTGTTGAAAGTTGCTAGGCATGGAGCATCTTCCGCTACCACAAGCGGGTTCTTGGATGCCGTCAACCCTGCAATTGCGGTAATTTCTGCGGGTAATGATAATAGCTTCCTATCCCAAGAGGTGCTGCGGCGGTTAGCAAACGCGGGTGTGCATACATTTCGGACTGATATTAACGGCAGTATTGTGATTACCAGCGACGGCACTACTTTGGGGGTGGTTGTGGAGCGGCAATGAAACTAAAATTAGCAGAAAAGAGGAGGTCATATGAAATATGATTATACCGAGCTAATCACGCGCTTGCAAAAGCGTTTTGATGATTGCTATGAGGATTACATGGATGAGATTATGTCTTTGTGCAAAGGGCAAATTTTCGAGCTTGCATCGGAGATTGCGGCCACGAAGGAAGTCTATGTTGAAATGTGTTTTTGGCTGGAGGTTTCTAAATGTGACTTTGGCGAAAATGATATGATTGCGCTGTTGGCTATGGAAGACCCGCTAAAAGAGCTTGCTGGCAAGTGGTGGTTTTATACCATTGGCAATAAAGTGGATTTTCAAGAGTTTTTCAAAAACAAGGAGGGGTGGTTTTGTGCAGAAAAATGAGAGCTGCGAGATTCATAAGAACCGTGAGAATCAGGCCGATTCGCCGCGCTTGACAATACCCAAGCCCGTACTCATGCGGCAGATATTACTTTTCGGCGGCGGGGCGGGATGCCTGTTTGTCGGGGTTGTCGCGGCGTTGGCTATAGGGGATATGATTTTGCTGGCACTATCGGCAATCTTATGCGTATCTTTCATCACCAAAGGCTTCCTGCTCCGAAGAAAAATCCGCGCAGGGCAGATTTACGGCGTGCATGGGGTTTGTGTGGGCATTGCACCAAAGATGTTTGGCAGATATAGGCGCATCGAGCTTGTGAACACAGACACAGGCGATGATGCGTCTTTTGTTTTGCCAAAGAAAGTGGTTTTCAAGGTGGGGCATGTGTATACATGCTATTTTGATAATCGGTTTGATAGCGGCAATGTATCAGATTTGCCTACAAATGGGTTTTTGGGTTATGAAGATTTCGGAGTGTATCAAGAAAGACCTATGGCATCAGCGGCGATAATGCCGTCGGCTGAATTAGCTGAACCAGAAGAACTGGAAGAACCATATGAATCAGTAGAAACAGAAAATGAGGAGGAGAGTTTATGAATCAATCAAGGATTATGCACACGAAAAAGAATACGGCAAACGCCGTGCCCAAAGGGATTTTCAGCCTTGCTCTTATAATCACAATGGTGGTCTGCTTTCGTGCTACGGTGTTTGCATCAGCCCCAAACGCACCCGGCACGGTGTTGACGGTGAACACATCGCTAAACGCAACTTCAGAGAGTGATGGGGATGAAGACCCCGACCACGACCACGACACCTACCTAATCACAGCCCCCAACACCCCATGGGCCTGGCATCCCATCAGCGTTGCAAACGAACCAATGAACGGTTTTAATGCAGTCCGCAGGACATATGCCCTGCCCCCTGATGTAAACCCTGCTGTAATCTCAACATCCGATTTCGAGATGTTCGGTCAACGGTTCACATTTGCCTATGTACTCCAACAACCTACATCAAACGAATCTTTCATGGAGATGCGCGAAACCGTCACCATCGAAACTCGCTCCCGCAATCTTAATGACATTCTGCCCCATCTGGAGCAGGAGATTTGGTTTGAGCGGGATGGGTTTGCAGGTACGCTGATTCTGGATATTCACGCAATCAGCGTTGAGGTGGCGGGCACATCAAGGCATACCACCACCGCAACCAGACAGCGTGCCTTTCCGCATCTGTCAACCCCGGATAACGCCCTAATCCCACGCACTATCACCGACGGCGGCACGACTTTCCATCTGGCAAGTGTCGAATGGCAAGCGAGCAGCACATCGAGCATTGATGGGATTCCTATGGCATCCAGCTATACTGCGACTGCGACATTCACAGCACAAGTAACCCAGACCCGCACTACAGGGTATACCGTCACGGCGGAGTATGTCGGCACGGTGTTTCGTACTGTACAGGGCAAGACCCTGTTTACGGCGATATTCTACGGCGAGCCGATTATTGAGATTTGGCCGGATGAGCCTGAGCCTGTGACTGTCATTCATGTTGAGCCAGAGGGGGATGGGGTTGTGGCCGACGAAAGTGGCGGAATGAGTGATGCGGCAATAACTGTCCTCGCCGTAATCGGCACAATCATCGCACTCGGTGCTTTTGGCGCAGGCGGATTCTTTTTGGCAAAACACCTCTTGGGGTACAATGTGACTGTATACGGCATCAACAGCCCAAGAGAGATTGTAAAAGCGGGCAAGATCAAGCTCGACCTAAATAACCCAGAGCCGACAATCTTTCTGGATAAAGCCGTGGGGGTCTCTCCAGCCAAAACTGGCAGATATATCATCCAGATTGTGCAAAGGGCTATTCCTAAGCTCGTCAACAAAGATGTGCGGGTGGTGCTTCATGACAAAGAGGCGTTTCATAGAATACCCGAAAAAGCCGTTGGTATGCCTATTTATGAGTTTGAAGTGAATTTTTCTGATGAGGAGGATGAAGGGCATGATGAATAGAAAACAAGCGAAAGCAAGGGTGAAAGTAATTGCAATCATGGGTTTGGTGTTGATGATATTGTTATCCTTTGCGATTACAATCCCCGTTATAGCGTTCGCCGACAACACCACAAGGCAAACCCAAAATTTCAGCAATCCTAACTGGCAAGCTATGTTTTATGGCGGCGATGAGGGCTGGAATTGGATGCACAACTGGGCATACATGGCTCCGACATACCATTTCGAGAGCACATTTCCAGCAGACCAATGGGGGCGGCCGACGACATCAAACGTAGCGGCAGACCGCCCGCAGAATATCCGACGCGATAGACATTCGGCTGCTTTGCCACCTCCGCATGGTTCGGATATTGGATTTTTTAGCGGGGAGTTTCCGACAGGGCAATTGAATCCTTTTGCTCCGAGGGATAACAACAACCCTGCCGCAAGCCGCGCGGTTGCTATTGAGGAATCCGTCTTTGCGCTTCGTCCTGGAGAATCGGGAGTTAATGTGCGGGCTGATGGTAGTCATGCGGGTGGGTTTTTGGCTAGTACCAGCGTTATTCAGGGCGGGAGTGGTGGTAACATGCCTCACGGAAGCTCAGGCGGAGATAGCCCAAATCCTCCGTGGGCATCCCCCGGCAATCAAGCTGATTCTTCCGGTTTCACAGTTACCCATGTCCCAATAGGCGGAGCTGGGGCTTCTCATTCTGGCACTCAAACCAACCAGCCCATGCCTACTCAACCAAACCGCATAACCACAGTAACCCCATTCGCAGACGGCACTATCGCCAGAATAATGATTCCTGCTTTAGGCAATAGGGCTGCTACTGTACGCTCTGGTGTTGACCTCGCCACACTTGATAGCTACATTGGCCACTTTCCAAGCACAAGCCAATGGGATGGCACAATTGCCCTAGCCAGTCACAACCGAGGGCGCGGCAGCTTCTTTGCGGGTATCTGGACTTTGCGGCATGGCGACGTAATCTTCTACGAAACTACTTTAGGGGTGAGGGCTTACGAAGTTATAAGCATTGAGCAAATCTCCGAAAACGATATGTCGGTTTTAGACCATTCGCATGAAAATATGCTCGTATTTATCACGTGCGTTTATGGGCGACCTGACCTACGGTGGGCTTTGCGTGCGCGGCAGGTTGGATAAAGAGCATTACAAAATTGCATAAATTTCCAAAGCACAGCGACGGCGCAGGTTTTGCATTGTGTCGTCGCTGTGCTTTTTTGTTTCGTCTATCGTGTGCATCTTTTATCGCGTACAATTAGGTGCATACATGGTTGCAGCGGTTACAAAATTCTACCAAAAAGCTGGGGGTTGATATTGTGAAAATTTATGGCTATGTGCGCGTAAGCACACTAGACCAAAACGAAGATAGGCAGATGATTATGATGGCGGAGCGTGATATTTCTGAATCGCATGTTTTTGTGGATAAAAAGAGCGGAAAGGATTTTGAGCGGCCGGCGTGGAAATCAATGCTACGAAAATTGAGGGAGGGGGATTTGATTTATATCGCCAGCATTGACAGGCTAGGGCGAAACTATGAAGAAATCCTTAACCAATGGAGATTTTTGACAAAAGAGCGCAAAGTCCACATCAGCGTAATAGATATGCCGCTTTTGAATACCATGAACGGCGGCGACCTTATGGGTACTTTCTTGACTGATATTGTGCTGCAAGTGCTTTCGTTTGTGGCGGATAACGAGCGGCGAACTATAAGAATCAGGCAAGCTCAAGGTATTGCCGCAGCCCGCGCCCGCGGTGTGCATTTGGGCAGAAGTCCAATAAGGCCTCCTGAAAACTTTGCTGAAATCGTTAAGGCTTGGGAGAGGGGGAATTTGCCTTTTGCGGATGCCTTAGAGCAGACAGGGCTTAAAAGAAGCACATTTTATAGCCGTTTGAAGGAGTTAAGGGAGGGGAGGCGGAAAAGATGAGGTTTGGGAAGGTCTACCTTTCTGGACTGATAAGGCGCAATTTGCTAATGCGCAATTAAATCCAGAAGCTACGTTTCCAAAAGTCTAGGTTTTGTCATACTTCTATTAGGTATATTTTAACATTACCAGTATCCAATGTCAAGAATTTTATTCATAAATTTTGGCAAACAAAAAGGAAATTTCAAAGATAGCAAATCCGTATTTTGCAACATTTTAGCGCGACAAGCATCTCCTCGCACCCACCTATCCAGAAAGGTAGAGGTTTTCGGAGGTAAAATTTTGAAGGAGATGGTTTGATGAAATCGCAATTAAGGCAAAAGGGCAAGCGAATTGTTGCTTATGTGCTTGTGGCATTGATGTTGCTGTCCGCTTTTGCAATCCATCCGCAGGATGTGTTTGCAAGTGAGATGGCGGATGAGATTACATATGATTATGCCATTGATGTATTGTCGGTCATTGATGATGACCCGGGCTGGGATGTTTTGCTTTGGGGATTTAACGTTTTGGGTGGCTATGAATTTCGGCGGACAAATTTGCGCCAGTTGCTCACAGAAGATGGCATGGAGTATTTGCAAGCCCTGCCTGAATTGCGCGGCATGTTTACTGGGGGTTCAGACACTCACGCCAGCTTCTATTCTGGCAGGAGTTTCGAGAGCTTTATGCAGGCGATAGGTTCGAGCTCAAACATGAGCATAAGCACAAGCGTAGGGGGGCGTTTTAGGATTTTTCGCGCCTCGGCAAGCGCGCGATTTGCCATGTCTCGAGATTCGCAGTCTAGCTTTAGCTCAAGCTATGAGAATTTCTTTTCGATGTTAGAAGTGACTCATAGCCTAGGACGAAACTCAATTATTGGCGCAGGACGGGGCAATAGTGGCGTTCAAACCGTGCGAGCGCACAATCAAAATATTTGGGATGCTTTGCTAACGCCAGTGCGAACTGCGCTTCTTTATGCAACTCCAGAAGCTCTATTTGCCCAATTTGGAACCCATGTTGTTACGAGTTACAACCTTGGAGGAGTTGCAGAAAATTTTACATCAATCAGCAGAGTTGAGCATAGTAGCTCGAGTAGCTTTAGTCAGCATTTGCAAACCGGTGCGAGAGGAGGAGCGGGCTTAGGCTTTATTGGTGTGGCAGTCAATTATCAAAATGAACAACAAAACAGCATTGCAGAAAATTTCTATTCACATCATTATGAAATAAACCAGCGTGGTCGTATATCTGGAGGCAACAGCGGAATTGGTAGCGCATTAGCTGCAGATAACAATTTCGCGGAGCTTGATGACTGGATAAGGTCGATCAACGCAAGCCAACCCCGAACCACCACCGAAGTTCTCTTGAATGACGACCTTGCCATGGTGGGTATTTGGGAGCTTTTACCCCCAGAAAGATATATGGAGCGGCGTGCAGAGCTTGCCGCGGCATATTTATATATGCTTAGAATTGTGTATGATGATTTTTTTGATGAGTTTATATTTTCTGCTGCCGAACCTTTGGTGGAGCGTATGCCTCGCCCGGTTTTGCCTGAGTATTGGACAATTATATCTACCCCAGAGCAGTTAAATGATTATGTGCGCAATAATCTCGATGGGAATTTCTTCCTGGTTAATGATATAAACTTGGCAGGATGGGGCGATTGGTTGCCAATCGGCTGCATTGATAATCCATTTACCGGGATTTTTGAGGGTAATGGAAATACCATTCATGGCGGCAC
>Ga0209755_10001381_pt1 | contig 38198 bp, 29 predicted proteins | sample TergutCo191P1_FD_187301 | JGI IMG/M metagenome (GOLD analysis project Ga0209755, IMG submission 187301) | Cornitermes sp. P1 segment gut microbial communities from Petit-Saut dam, French Guiana - Co191P1 (SPAdes) (version 2) | ecosystem: Host-associated > Arthropoda: Insects > Digestive system... | reverse complement strand
TAACTCTAAGCCCTAGTAGAGATTGCCTGTTTGAGATTGTTTGGAGGCCAAAAAAGCCGAGCCTCAAGCGAGGGTAGTTTGCACAGCAAACCTTTTTTATTTGCTTCTTTTTGAAAAAAGAAGATAATCAAATTGCTGCTAGAGAAAAGGTTGCTTATGACTTAGAGAAAAAGTTGCTAGAAATTATGTTTAATGACCTTGTTGTACCGTCAACCCCTCCGCTGGCAACACATCACACGGCTTGTCAGGAAAAATCTTGGACATCAACTTAACCAGCACTATCCCCACAACAGTGGACAACACCGTTGCAATAAAACATGCCAGCAAAAAACTGGTTACTGCCTCGGAGTTATGATTGCTTCTTAAAGTAATCACAGTAGACGGCAACAGCTGCAATGAGGTGGTAGAGATTACGATAAGCATAATCATGTTGGTATTCGCCTTTTTGCCGCCAGTGTCAAGCTCTTTTATTGCACCTATTCCCATGGGGGTGGCAGCGTTTCCTAGCCCAATCAAATTGGCCGACATGTTTAAACTAATCAGCTTTTGTGCCTCTTTAGACGCTCCTTTAAACAAAAATCTAATCAGAGGGCCCAATAGCTTTGCAATCAGCTTTGACACACCCGTTTTTTCTAAAATAGCAAAAAAGCCTAGCCATAGTCCATACATGGCAACCAATTCTAACGCAAGCCTAAGTGCTGCGTTGCTTCCTCTTAGCATTGATTCTAGCACCGCATTTGGGTCTATAAAAATCAGCGTAGAAACAGAAGCTATTAACATAAGTGTCCATATTTTTGACATAGATTTGATAATTATGAATTATGAATTCTGAATGCAGAATTGCTAAGAGGTATTCGTGCCAAATGGGTGTCACTCCCCCTAAATGACACAAATTAAAATCTTGTCATTTCGAACCGAAGGTGAGAAATCTTTGCTTTAACCATTGATCTTTATAAAGCAAAGATCTCTCCCTACGGTCGAGATGACATAAATTAAATTTTGTCACTCTTTTAGCGAAGCCGAAGGTTTCATCCGTTTTTGTAATTTGTAATTACTATTCTACAACAGCCATCAGTAATTCATAATTCTGAATTAATAATTCTAAACATTATATTCTAAAAATAACAAAAAAAGAATGGACAAATAAAAAAGGACATGCTATAATTTTGTTATCATGAAAAATAAACAAAGCAAAACATTTTATATTTCTAGTCCGCTATACTATCCTAGTGGTGCTTGGCACCTAGGGCACAGCTATACTACTGTGTGCTGTGATGCTCTTGCTAGGTTTAAACGCCTGGCTGGTTATGACACCTTTTATCTGACTGGCACAGATGAACACGGGCAAAAAATAGCAGACAAAGCTAAAGAAGCAAAGGTGACTCCTAAAGAATTTGTAGACGGCTTGACTGCCAGCATCAAGGATTTATGGAGCGTGCTAGACATACAATATGATAAATTTATTCGCACTACAGATGATTATCACATTGCATCCGTGCAAAAGATTTTTGACACGCTTTATAAGCAAGGCGATATTTATAAAGGCAACTATACGGGCAAATATTGCACCCCGTGCGAATCTTTTTTTGCACCGGCACAGCTTAAAGAGGGCAATTGTCCTGACTGCAACAGAGCAGTAGCCGATTTTGAAGAAGAGTGCTATTTTTTCAAGCTATCAAAATATCAAGACAGGATAGAGTCGTTATTAAAAAGCGGTGAGTTTTTATTGCCTGATTTTAGAGCAAAAGAGATGATCAATAATTTTATTAAGGGCGGATTGTCTGATTTGGCTGTGTCTAGGGCAAGCGTAGACTGGGGAGTAAAAGTTCCGTTTGATCAAAAGCATACTGTTTATGTTTGGATTGATGCATTGTCTAATTATATAAATGCTTTAGGGTATAATGGTGATGAAAAGGGAATGAAGCAGTTTTGGGGAGAGGGCAAAGAGGTTGTGCATATGGTGGGCAAAGAAATTGTGCGTTTTCATACAATCATTTGGCCAGCTATTTTGATGGCGCTTGGGCTGGATGTTCCTAGCACTGTGTTTGGGCATGGTTGGCTATTGCTAGAGGGTGACAAGATGTCAAAATCAAAGGGCAATACTGCAGACCCGTTTTATTTGATTGATAGGTATGGAGTGGATGCGGTGAGGTATTATTTATTAAGAGAGGTGCAGTTTGGAAACGACGGGGCTTATAGCTTGGAGGCATTTTTGACAAGGATTAATGCGGATTTAGTCAACACGCTGGGCAATCTGACAAAAAGGACTATTGCGATGGTTAATCAATATTTTGAGGGCAATGCACAAGGCACAATGCATAGCAATGCACAAGGCACAATGCATAGCAATGCACAAGGCACAATGCAAAATGCACAATTAATGAATGAGGATAAATTATTAATTGAGTCTATTGATTCAGTATTTAAAAGGGCAGAAAAGCACATTGATAAATTGAATTGTAGTCTAGCTTTAGAAGAAATTTTTGAATTGGTGTCAGCTGCAAACAAATATATTGATGTTACTATGCCGTGGGTGCTTAATAAAGAGGGCAAAAAGGACAGGCTGGCAGTGGTTTTGTATAATTTGCTTGAGGCGATTAGGGTGAGTGCAAATTTATTGTTGCCGTTTATTCCTGCTGGGGCAAAAAGGATATTTGAGTGCTTAAATTTAAATGTGCCTAATGATTTTGCTGCTGCTAAATTTGACATGAATACAATATATAAAGATATGAAAGATGAGATTTTGTATAAAAGGATTGATATTAAGAAAGAGTTAGAGGCGTGAAGGGTTGTGTTGGTTAATGAAAAATGAAAAATGAAAAGTGAAAAATTAATGAGCGTTTAAATTTGGGGTGGCATGTGAATTTGTAGGGGAGCACGCCCTCGTTCGCCCAGGATGCTATGTTTGTGTAATCTTGCAATTATATGATGTTTGTCTGTATGTGAACTCATAGGGGCGTTCACCGAACGCCCGATATAACGCACATTTTTTGTATGGGTGGGAATGTTTGTAATATAATGTTTTTGTAGGGGCGATCGCCCCTACGGGTTTCCAAAAAACAGGTTGTGCCAACATATTGGGCGTTCGGTGAACGCCCCTACGGGGTTCTCAATTCCCATTACAATCAAGTTTAATTGCTATTTAATAAATAAGGAGCTGCTTATGAGAAAAAAATTAATGTTGATGGTTTTGATGCTTGCATTCTTGCTTGCTTCAGCACTTAGCTTTTCAGCTTGCAACTTTTCCCAGTTTATGCCATATGATTATCAAGACGGCATGACGATTTTTCTAATGGACAACGACGATCACTTTAGGACACAGTTCCATTTTGTCACCCCATTGCCCAGCAATGCTTCTGACACGCAAATCATACAAATGGACAACTTTTTCTTTAACACTATAGGTCAATATTTTGGCGGCGGCACTCTATCAAGAGTATCTAGGGGCAGACTAGAAGCAAATCCGCTTAATACAGATGCCACAAATGCCCCAAACCGCTTTGTTTTTGTGTTTCAGCTTGTCAGAAACAGACCAGACGGGCAAAATTATCGCTTTGACAGCAATCTTGCCCCCGTTTTATATGCAAGAGAGGACAGGGGTGCGTTTAGCGGCACAAGGGTAGTCAGGCACCAAAATCCGCTTGCAAGCATTGCTTTTGTGGATGAACTATTGACAAATCCGCAGTCTCCGTTTTATAATCATGCAAGCATTGCTTTAAATGTTATGGCACAGCTTGCTAGAAACAGGTCTAGCATAGAGGGCGGCACAAGGGCGGCACACGCTGGGGTTTTTTATGCGGAGTTTAGGGGGACAAATGAGGGACATGTGTCTGTGATGGATATATCGTTTGGGTTTATGATTTCGTGGCACTGGTTTTTGCTTGCCGGGGCGATTGCAGGAGTAGTGGTGCTTTTGATATTGCTGTTTGCTAGAAAAGGAGAAGGGAGGCTGGTGAAAGTGAACAGGGTTGTGGCGCAAAGGTTTGGCAGAATTGTGACAATAGATGCGGCAGGTTTGCCTGTTGATGAGGCGGCGGTATTTGATGAGCTAGGCGGCATAAACAATGAGCATGGAAATAAAAGCAATGATGTATTTGAGGGATTTTAAGAGCAATGCACAATGCACAGTTCACAATGCACAATTAAGGATGGGTGCGATAGGGCAGGGAGAGTAATTACATTAATGTGCTACTAACCTAATTGTAGTTTTCACATTGTGTAATTATCATTACTACTCTACCAAAAGCCCTCAATAATTGTGCATTATGCATTGTGCATTATGCATTGAATAAGTGCATTATGCATTATGAATTGTGCATTGACAATGCGGAGGAAAAACAAATGAGCGATAAAAAAAATAGCTATAACCAACCACCACACCCAAACACTGTGTCTAAAAAGCCGCCGCAAAACAACGAGGCAGAGCAGGCTGTTTTAGGGTGCATACTTATAGATTCTCAAGCTGCCGACAAGGCACTATATGCTCTTAAAGAAGACGATTTTTATCTAAAGGCACACAAAACTATCTTTGCTGCTATGAAAAATCTTAGCCTTGCTAGTCGCCCTGTTGACATTGTCACCATCGTAGGAGAACTAGACAAGCTGGGCAAAACAGAAGAAATAGGCGGCTTAAACTATCTATCCTTTTTGACAAACACTGTGCCTACTGCGGCAAACCACAAGCATTATACAGATATAATAAAAAATAATTCTCTAAGGCGAGACATAATCTTTGCCTCAGAAGAGATTGCAGGCGAGGGCTATAAGGGCGAAAAAGAGGACATATTGTCCTTTGCAGAAAGCCGCATTTTTGGGCTGGGTGAGGACACGGCAAGAAGGGATTTAGTGCCTATATCGGATGCGATAGTGCAAGCATATGAAAGGATGGAGCTAATTGACAAAGACAAAAACGCTTTTAGGGGGCTAACTAGCGGTTTTGAATTGCTAGACGGATATTTGAACGGGTTTCAAAACGGGGATTTGATAGTGCTTGCGGCACGCCCAGGGCATGGTAAAACAAGCATAGGCATGAACTTTATTTTGAATGCGGCAATGAGTGAAAAAGAGGTGATTAAAGGAATCAAAACAAAGGTTTTTGCTGCCGTGTTTTCTTTAGAGATGCCAGGCGAGCAGCTTGCACGGCGTATGCTTTGTTCGTTTTCTAAGGTGAGTATGTCAAGGGCGGCTAGCGGCAATTTGCAGCCTTCCGAGTGGGCAAGGTTAAGACAGCATAAGCCTATATTAGATGAAGCTCAAATTTATATTGATGATACTTCTGCAATCACTCCAGCCGAAATTATTTCAAAGTGCCGCCGTTTAAAAAGAGAAAAGCGATTAGATATAGTCATGATTGATTATTTGCAGCTTATGTCTAGCGGAAAAAGGCAAACAGAAAACAGACAGCAAGAGATTTCAGAGATTACTAGGACTATGAAAATTGCTGCTAAAGAGCTTAATGTGCCCATAATCATGCTGTCACAATTGTCAAGAAAGGTTGAAGAGAGAAAAGACAAGCAGCCTATGATGAGTGACTTAAGAGAGTCAGGGGCAATTGAGCAAGATGCTGACATAATTTTGTTTATACAAAAGCCAGACGATGCGGCGATTGCAGCGGGGGCAAAAGAGGATGCTTATAAATTGATAATTGCAAAGCATAGAAACGGGGAATTAGGGACTGTTCCGCTAAAATGGAAAGGAGAGTATGTCACATTTGAAAATGATTTAGAGGGCAATCCCATAGCGCAAAGAAACCTAGAGTTAAAGCAAGCAAGACTGGATCAAGAAAGGTCACAGCAAGCAAAAAGCGGTGCATCACAAGGCAAAAAGACAATGGAGGATGTGATAGCAGAAGATGATGGGGAGCTGCCGTTTTAATAGGTAATTAATAAAGCAAGGATGATTAAAAAAGCAAAGATCTCTCACTGCGTTCGAGATGACAAAATTGGTTTAATTGGTTCTTACTATTAGGAGGTTCAATTAATTTAATGTCATTTCGAGCGTAGCGAGAAATCTTTGCTTTTTTTAAAATAATTTGCAACGAAAGGTGCTTGTGCGTTGTATTATGTTTAAGGAGGCTGATTTTAAGATAGAGGAGTTTATTAAAGACTGTATGAATAGGTTTGGGAATATAGTTCTTAGATGTGCTTTTTCTATTGTGGGAAATAGGGCAGACGCTGAGGATGTTTTTTCTGATGTCTTTTTTATTCTTTGGAAAAAGAACAAGGTGTTTGACAATCAAGAGCATCTTAAGGCATGGCTGATTAGGGTGGCAATCAACAGGGCAAAAAATGTCAAAAAGGCGGCATTTAATAGGCATAGGGTGCAGCTGCATGAGGGCATTGCGGCAAAAGAGCAAGATGTTTTTATTAAGCTTGCGCTAGAGGAGTTGCCGCCTAAGGATAGGGCACTTGTGTATTTGCATTATTATGAGGGGCATAGCTTTAAAGATATTTCTAGAATGCTAAATGTCAAAGAGAGCAGTATTAGGAGCAGGGCAATGAGAGCAAGAGAGAGGTTGAGGGATATGCTTGAGGAGTAGGGGTAATAATTTATAATGCACATTGACAATGCACAAGGCACAGTTCGCAATGCACAATTTATGATGGGTGCGGTAGGAGAGTAGAGAAATTACATTAATATGACACTAACACAGTTGTAGTCTTTATATTGTGTAATTGTTATTACTACTCTACCAAAAGCCCTACATTAATTGTGCATTATGCATTGTGAATTGTGCATTGAATTAAGTGCATTGTCACATAAGGAGAATATTATGTCAAAATTAAACAATCACTTTGATGAAATTGCAATGAGTGAAGAGCTGCAAAAAAGGACTCTTGACAGGATAGACAACGCAAAAACGGCTAAGCACAAAAATACTGCTAGTCAGGCTGTTGCATGGTATAAAAACAAAAGACTGTGGATAAAGGGGCTTGCCTGTGCACTGGTGCTGGCAATCAGCTTGCCACTGTTATTAAGTATGCCTTTTTTCAATAATGGCAATCGCCCCCGGGTACATCCTCCTGTCCTAGGGGCGACACACGCCTTTGCTGTGACAGACCAAGCGCACCTAAACTCACTCTTTGAAATTGAAGAAGTCAGACCTACTAACGGAAGATCTCCAATGTTTGCTTGTTCTAGTGCTGACGGAGACAATATTTTGCATGGAAACCGACCTGACAGTGACAATGCGGTAGGCGGAAACGCTCCACCTGCATCTCCACCAGAAAACGACAGAAACGACGGGGCTACTTCAGAGACAAACATTCAAGTAGACGGCATGGATGAGGGCGATATTGTCAGAAATGACGGCAATTATATTTATAGATTATCAGGGGCGGGCTTGACTATTGTACGCACAGACAGAGGGCAGGTTTATCATGTATTAACCAAACACTATCAAAATTTTGCACCTGTTGAAATGATTGTGCAAGGCAATATTATGATAATATTGGGCGGTACAAGGCAAGGGGCTGTGCCATATTGGATGCTTAATGAGATGTCGCATAGAGACCTGCAGTGGATTAATCGCTGGCATGATAGAGTGCAAATAAGAGTATATGATATTACAAATCGCCAAAACCCAGTGCTAACAAGGTTTTTAGAAATAGACGGCAGGTTTAATACAAGCAGAGTACGCATAGAAACAGGCACACTATTTTTTGTGGCAGATTTTTTTGCAAGCACATGGACTTGGTGCTATCAAACTCATCGCAGCACAAGACAAATAAGAATGCCATATTTTAGAGAATGCATAGATGCCCCCCTTGTCCGCTTTCCGTTTGACAACTTATTTTATACGGTGAAAAACAAAAGAATGCGGTCATTTATGCTGCTAGGTCGCATTGACTTGCATGACAATCTAGCCTCGGCAAACATAAGAGGGTATTTATCAGGCGGCGATATTATATCGGTGTCAACACGCAATTTATATACTGCCACTACAGTGTGGGGAAGAGAAAGAAGGCAATGGGTAGACAGGACTCATATATCAAGATTTTGTTTAGAAACACTTGTGTTTTCTGGCACGGCGGTTGTACTGGGCACTCCTCCGTCAAGACATGCAATTGATGAGCACAATGGATATTTAAGAGTGGCAACTACCTATGGTGATTGGTGGAGAAGTGCATGGGATGATAGTGTTTATTTTGCCTCGGCTGTGTTTGTGTTTGATAGTGACTTAAATTTGGTGTCATATATTTTAGGGATAGCAGAGGGAGAGACTATGGATTCGGCAAGATTTAATGGGGATTTTGGGTTTATTTCTACTTCTCCGCCGTGGCTGATTTGGGATCCGCTTTATACTATTGATCTAACAAATCATCACAACATAACCATTTCAGAGGGTTTAGAGACAGACGGAATAAATCAATATTTGCGGCATGTGGGTGACACTGGGCTTGCTATAGGTATAGGGCAAGACGCTCTGCCTGAGGGTGCGGCATTGCAGACAGGCATTAAGATTGAGCTATATGATATGAGGATAGGCACAGGCAAAGAGCCGGTTAGCTTGTCAAAGTATACTATTTATGGAGAGTGGACCAGTGCAGAGGTGTTGTTTGAGCCAAGGGCATTGTTGTTTTGGTTTTGTGAGGATAGCTTGATAGGGTATGTGGGATTTAGTGCAGAGGCGGCAGGCATGAGGACTGTGTGGGATAATGTTAGATTTGCACAAGGGTTTTATTTGTGGAGGATAAACGCAAATGAGGGGCAAAAGGGACTAGAGTTTTTGGGGGATACTAGATTAGAAAGATTGGCAAGAGTTAATGCACCTACGCCAGGATCGCAGTGGGTGTGGGAGTATGTGTGGGTGGAAATGTTGTTGCCTAGCTTTAGCAATTTTGATACAAGCGTGGATGTTTTGTTTGATTGGAGCAATTGGAGACAGGTTATGCAAAGCTATATTTATAGGGCGGTATTAAATCAAGGGTACTTGTATACGGTGTCGGACAATATGATAGCAGGGTATTGCATGGTGACAAGGCAAAGGGTGGGATATTTTGCAGGGTAGTTTTGGTTGGGGGGTAATGATGATTGATGATTAATTAATGAGGGTTTAAATTTAAATTATGGATAAAGCAAAGATTTCTCCCGTTGGGACTGTCGTGCCAAGAGGTCTTCGTGACAGCTCGCCTTCGGCTAGCGAAATGACAAAATTGGTTTAATTGGTTCTTACTATTAGGGGATTCAATTCAATATAATGTCATTTCGAGCGTAGCGAGAAATCTTTGCTTTATTTAACATGAGTAGGGGCGGGCGTCCCGACCGCCCATGTTGCTGGGTATGAACCTGTAGGGGCGACACTCTGTCGCCCGTGTATCGGTTATAGCAGTGACACGGGCGACCACAGGTCGCCCCTACGATTTCGCACACAATTCAACACCGCCGATATTACATGGGCGGTCGGGACGCCCGCCCCTACGGGTTCGGGAAAAATTATTTTCTTTATCAATTCTAATGATGAATTGGATACCTTACACAGCATAGCTATCATAAAAGATTTAATTAGACAAAAACAAAGGCATTATGCCCAATATGGCTATAATGTCTTTGTTTTTTGCCCTCTTAAAATTTGAAATATTCAATAAACAACTAAATTTATATAATATACTACTAAAAATTAATTGACACTAAATTTTTTTAATGTTACAATAACTGTTACTATAATTGCTAATACTATATTTATCTAGTTAAAACATGCCTTTTTGGAGGATAAGATGGAAAACCAACAGACGGCGGCAGCCCCAGCGGCAGCACCTAAAAAGAAGTTTAAAATTCCTAAGTGGGCGATCTCACTTGGGTCACTTGTGCTTGTTGTTGCAATAATTGTTTCAACTATTGCTATCACTACTGCGGCAAACAAAAACGCAGGCGTAAGAGTGCTTGAAAACTATATAACTGCACTTAGAAGAGGCAATGTCAGAAACTTTGTGTCTAGCTTTGAAGCAAGAGGCACAGATGATTTTGATCGGGCTCTAGACAGATATAGAACGGGCGTAAATCAATTTAATGCACTTAGTGCAAACAGAGAAACATGCCCTGTTTGGAATAGAGAATACTTTGACATAAATGAATACGGTATAAGAAGCACAATGGATTTGGGTGCAGATTTTTATGTTGAAAGAATCATCGCTAGATCTATTTTTGACTGGTCTTATACTATAGTCATAAATGATCCTAATGTAATCAGACTAAGAGTAGCCTTTTTGTTTGATCCTCCGCTGTTGCCTGCTGACAATCTTATTCCTGAAAGATATTGGGATTATGAGATTTTGACAAACGCTCAAGGTCAAAGGGCACTTAATGCTACTAGATATGTTGATTTTAGACGCATAAACAACAGATGGGTTTTTGCAAACGGTTTTAGGCTTTTTAGAAGAGACCAGTTTGAAATTGAAACATGGTTCAATCCTATCACAATTGACGGAATAGACGGCTATGAATTAATGAATGTAAACAGGTTTGACATCCCAGAAGATGGTCATTTTGAGGCTATTTATCACAACAATCGCCCTGTTTTATCTGTTGCAAATCGTGCATTTTCACATGTGGCGGCAGCAACTGCACCTTATCTTGATACTGAATTAGCAAACGGTGTGCATAGAATGAGAGAAGTCACGCTGCATGGGCAAGTCAGAAACATCGGGGTTTCTGCATTTGAAGGTGTGTTTGATTTAGAAAGAGTCAATTTTTCAGACATAACAGAGGCTATGACACAGGCTGTTGTTATTCAAAGAAACCGCACAAGACCACTTGTCGTAGGAGATGCAGCGTTTAGAAACGCTAGGTCATTAAGATCGTTTACTTTATCTTATGTGGCAAATCCAGTTATTCCTAGTCATGCATTTGCTATCACTATCACAGCAAGACCGCAATCAATGATAACTGCACAGCCAAACAGACGCTGGGGGCTTGATAACTTTGACTTTAGGGGCTTTAGTGCAATCGGTCACTTTGCTTTTAGGGGAACAGAGCTTGGAAACATCAATCTTTGGCAAGCAAGCGGTGATGGTGCGTTTGATACTATCAGGACAATTGGCGATGGTGCGTTTGAGTTTTCTAATGTGTCAATGCTAACTGGAGAATATTATGGCACAACACCAGCAACTCGCATAAACAACCGTTTATCAGAAAGAGTGACAAGAATCGGTGCAAACGCATTCAGAAACACAAACATCAGCCAAATGGCATTGCCTTATCATATGAGCAGCGTTCCGTTTGGACTAGTTGACGGCAACTCAAATTTTAGTAGATTTAGATTTAGCACTAATTTAACAGAAATAGAATCATTTGCTTTTAGGGGCACTGCATTGCCTGGAGTAAACATCCCAGGCAGAGTAGAGCACATCGGATCATCTGCTTTTGAAAACACTACGCTATTGCAATATGTCAACTTTGCTGAAACAACAGTATTAAGAAGCATAGGAATAAACGCATTTTCGGGTGCTAGCTCTATCATGAGTTTAGATTTGCCTCAAACAGTGCAAAGCTTGGGCGAGGCTGCGTTTTATGGCACTACAAATCTTAGGTTTGTATACTTAAATGTAGAGCCAACCATTGGACTGGGTGCAAGAGTTTTTTCTATCGCACAAGGTATACCAAAATTTTATGTCAGACCAGATAGACAAGTTAGTCAATATCAAGGCGGATCATGGGCAGAAATATCACAAGGGTGGAACTATCAGGTTTTCTGCCAAAGCATCATTGAAGATGGTGTGGCAATTTTAGAAACAGGCAACCAAGTTATCAATCCTCTAAACCCAAGCCAAACTAGAGATGAAAGGGTATTAATCCAGTTCTTGCACGGACATTTGACAGCAGAAGGGCAAGTAGGGCATGTTGAACTAAGAGACAACATAAGACAGGCGGCAAACATGCCAAGACTAAATATCACTGCTATTGCTGAAGGTGCTTTTGCAAGAGATAATGTGGTTACGAGAGTGTTTATAGATGCAAATGCATTAACATGGGTGGGTGCAAACGCATTCTATGGTGCAGACAACATGCTGTTTGTTGAGGCAAGGACATCTACTACTTCTAGGCTTAGGTTAATCGGTGATGGCACTACGGCAATGAACTCAACAGCTATGTGGTTAATTGACGGCATAACTATTGTGCCTGCAGCCCCTCCGCAAGTGCCAAACGATGTTATTACACCAGGGTTTCCTGATATCAATTTAGATTTAACAGAACATAGACACACAGGTGTTGCACTTGTCAACCAGTTCAACCTGACAAACACAGTGGGCATTGCAAACAGTGCTTTTGAAGGGGTTGCTACACTTATGAATGCACACCTAGGCGGTGTAAGGTTTATAGGAGACAGTGCATTTGCAGGTGCAGGCGGCTTGATAAATGTTACTTTTGGCGGCATTGAAGGCATGGGTGCAAACGGAAGACTGCTAGAAATCGGTGAAGAGGCATTTGCAAGGACAACAAGCTTGGTTGCAGTAGAATTGGCTGACACATTAAGAAGCATTGGTGCAAGAGGTTTTTATGAAGCACCTAGCTTAAGATATGTTATTATAAACTCTCCTAGCTTGAGCGTAGGTGAAAACTCGTTTGTTGCACTAGATAATATCTTAAAAGTATATGTTGCAAACTTGCGTGAAGGCGGCAACATAAGGACAGCGTTTAATACAGTAGAATGGAGATATTTCCATAGCTTTATGTATGATCTTAGTATAAGGTATGTGGGAGCAAGACGCACAAACTATGCGATTGTGGGCAATACCTTGATTCAATATCTAGGAAGATCGGCTGTTCCTGAACTTCATACGCATCATTTTGAAAGAGGATATACTGCAAATACGGGCACAGACAGGGCAAATGCTAATCTAGCAAATGTCAACATAATCGGTGCTGGTGCGTTTGCAACAATTGAGCTAAGCAGCTTGTTTATTGATGAAAACATCATAGAAATTGGCGACAATGCATTTTTCGGGATAGAAAATCTGACTTATATCACTTTTACCAACGCACAAAGTAGGGCACTGGCAAACCAAAGAGTGGCACCTATCGGACAAGGAACAAGCCCGCTTAGAAGAATCGGAAACAGAGCGTTTTTTGAGACTCCAGAAACTGGGGCAGAGGGCAACATAATTATTCATCATGCTACACCATATGCATATTTTGAAATGGGTCAAGAGTCATTTGAGCTAAGTGCAAGGATGATAAGAGTGTATCAAAGAGCACCATTTAGTGGAAGATATATCAGGACAGTGGATGCAGGTGCTATTGATGGATATGCTTATGTTAGAGAGGCAAACAGTGGAAACGCATCGTGGAGACGCTATGAATTAAACTATGATATCTTAGCTGCAGAGGATGATCCATCAGTTGAAGTGCGTATGGTTATATTTGAGGATAGATTTGGGCAAGGAAATGCCGGCACAATCACGGCTGGTGCATATGAAATCAGCGGCATGTATGATGAGCAGGGCAATGCACAAATAGGCAGAGTAGAGGGGCGTCCTAGAAATACTACAATCTTGAGTGCTGTTCCGCAAGGATTAAACGGGTTTGCATTCAGAGGCTGGTTGATACCAAGAGACGGCACAAACCCTACTCATGATAGATGGGCTGCTTCACTAGGCACAGAGATGATTGGCGGAGTAGAATATGTAAGAATGACAGATGCAGGTGCAAATGTATATAGGTTTAGAAACGATGCTGGTACAGATCAATTGCTTGCATTGTTTGAAAGAATCAGAGTGGCAGCATATGTAAGTGCAGGCACAAACTCAGGCAGAGCGTTTATTTTTGCACCATCAAGACCAGGATCTGCGGCACACTTTAATACAGACTTTGAAGAGGGCTTTAGAAGAGCGGATGTGGGGATGCTTCCAAGAGGGACTGTTGCACCAAACACACCATTCTATAGAGCAGGCACAAATTATGGTGCGTATTTTGTCTTGACGGCAAATGCGTTTGTAGACGGCGGCGTGCCAAGGGTGAATTTTGCTGGATGGAACATAGACAGAGTAAGAATGGGTGAGGCTGGTCTAATTGTGCTTGATCCAGCGGATTATGGAGTGGCAAACTATGAGGTGTTTAGCAATCCATTGGATTTTGCAAATTATTTAAGGCTGGTGGGTTCAGGAATAAGAACATTAGGAACAGAAGATGCGCCGATTATTCCTGTGATTGCTATTTCGGAGGCTGGAGTTGTTTCAAGTGCGCAATTGCCGCAAATGCAACAATTGGCAGTAGGATTGTTTTTGGCAACAGATGCAACAGGCAGGATTTTTGTAATCAACAGAGTGGGCGGACAGATTACGATTGAAAGTGAAATCCAAAGCATGGTGCGTGTGTTTATCAACGATCAAGACATAAGAGCAAGTATTAGGTGGCAACAATAATAGCTAATTTTTAAAGGCAAAAATGCAAAGGAGAGTATATTTTTTAGACTCTCCTTTGTCTTAGAAGAGGAGGGAGTCAAAAAACAGATTAATAATGCACTGCAAAGGTTTTTTGACAAATAAAAATGGCAACAGTATATTTATTAGAGGATGACAAAAGCATATGCGAGCTTGTCAAATTATCATTGCAAATGGCTGGCGTGGATGCGATTTATTTTGAGACAGCAGAGGCTTTTTTTAAAGGGCTGGGTGAAAAATTGCCCGATTTGGTGCTGCTGGATGTTATGCTTCCTGATGCAAACGGGCTGGATGTATTAAAAAAAATCAAGGCAAGATATAGCGACTTGCCTGTTATTATGCTGTCTGCAAAGCAGCAAGAGGTGGACAAGGTGGCTGGGCTTAATCTAGGTGCAGAGGATTATATAGTCAAGCCGTTTGGGGTATTGGAGCTTAATGCAAGGATAAATGTGGCACTTAGGAGGCTGGCAAAAAAGGTGACAAAGGGCAATCTAGAGATTGACGAGAGCAAGATGCAAGCAAGGTTTAAGGGCGAGGAGCTAAAGCTAAATCCAAAGGAGTTTATGTTATTAAAATATTTTGTGAAAAATGAGGGAGTGGTGCTGTCAAGAGAAAAGCTGTTGGATGCGGTGTGGGGCTATGACATAGGTGAGACAAGGACAGTGGACAACCATATAGCAAGGTTAAGAAGGATCGGGATAGAGATAGAAACAGTGCATGGGTTTGGGTATAAGTATGTGGTGGTTAATTAATGAAAAGTGAAAAAATAAGGCAAAGATTTCTCCCGTTGGTCGATATTAATAAAGCAAAGATTTCTCGCTACGCTCGAAATGACAAAATTGGTTTAATTGGTTCTTACTACTAGGGGATTCAATTCAATTAATGTCATTTCGACCGTAGGGAGAAATCTTTGCCTTTAAAGGTTTCTAATTTAGAACAAGTTTAATCTTAAATTATGAAAAAAATAATTATTATTTTAACAATAGCATTTGTTGCATCGGCGGCGCTGTTTTTGGGGCTTAATGCCTATTTAGCATGGGCAGTAGAGGTGCAGTTTGGGGCACTGCTTTTAGAGCTAATCCCCATTTATCTAGCAAGCATTGTCCTAATTCTTGCAGGTTTTTTGGCAATGGTGCTGCTTTATCCATCAAAAAATACTGCCAAAAACAAGGATAATACTACTAGAGAAATTCCGCAAACGGAAGAAGAATTGACCGCTTCTACCGCTATAAAAACAACCCCATGCCCGCAAGAAAAAGCCGTTTTAGACCACCTAACCAGCGGCATAATCATATTAAATTCACCCACAAATGTGTTGCTAATCAACCACACGGCAGCCAGCCTAATAGGGCACAAAAAAGACAAAGAGCTGTTTTATTTCATCGCCGATACAGAGTTTTATGCTATTATTGAGGCGCAAGAAAATGCCACTATCTATCGCAAAATAGACAACCAAACCTATTCATTTAGGTTCAGCTTTGAAACAGACACTATCATCGTGTTAATTGAAGATGTTACTCGCTTAAAAGCAGCCGAGGAGATAAAAAATGAGTTTATAGCAAATGTAACACACGAGATGAACACGCCGCTTACTTCTATTGCAGGCTATGCCGACTTAATAAAGCAAGGGCTAAATGAAGACAACACAAAAAAAGCAGCTGACACCATCATATCGCAAAGCAGGCGACTAGGCGGCTTAATCAAAAGCATATTAAATTATTCGCAAATTGATGCATTAGAAATAGATCCATATCTAGTGGACATGTCGCAGACTACTAAAGAGTCGCTGCTTAGTCTAGCACCTTATGTGCAGGAAAAAAAGATAGAGCTAAAAAGTGAGATAGAAGACGGGGTGGTCGTTGATTCTAGGCATGAATATACGATGGAATTAATAAACAATTTGGTTACAAATGCGATTAAATACAACAAAGAAGGCGGTAGCGTGACTGTGACTTTGACAAAATCGCCCAAGGTGTTGACAGTAGAAGACAGCGGAGTGGGCATCAAAGAAGAGGACATGCAGCGCATATTTGACAGGTTTTATAAGGTGGACACAAGTCAAAACGGGGCTGGCTATGGGCTGGGGCTTGCCATTGTCAAAAAGATTGCATTAAAAAACAACTGGAAAATAAGCGTAGAAAGCGTGCTAAATAAGGGCACAAAGTTTAAGGTAGAATTTTGATACAATACACTTAAGCAATGCACAATGCACAGTTCACAATGCACAATTAAGGATGGGTGCGGTAGGATAGGGAGGTAAATTACAATAATATGATACTAACATAGTTGTAGTTTTTATATTTTGTAATTGTAATAACTATTCTATCAAAAGCCCTACATTAATTGTGCATTATGCATTGTGAATTGTGCATTGTTAATGTGTAACATTTTTGTATAATTTTGTAATTTGTGTTTATACTAAACACAAGGAGAAATTACATATGAAAAATGTTGGCATCGTGCGCCGCCTTGATGAATTAGGGCGCATTGTTATCCCTAGGGAGTTTAGAAAAACGCACAGGATTAATGTGGGTGATCCTTTGGAGATTATGGCTACTGAAACGGGCAATATTATTATCACTAAAGTAGACACTATCTCTGATTTGATGGCACTTTGTGAAACAGCGTGTCAAAGTCTTGCAGCAGAATTAAGCATGACTATTTTGGGCACTAGCTTTGACAAGTTTTTGATAGGAAGCGGACAGGGGAGAAGCGGTTTTGTGGACAAGCCGCTGCCTAGTGCTGCAAGCAAGCTTTTAAAAGGGCGTGGCTTTTATAATGGGGCTGTGGCATCTGATGAGATAGGAAAGCTTCCTGAAACGCAGTTTGAGTATGTGTGCATTGTGCCTATTCAAAGCTATGATGATTGCTTTGGCGGATTGATTGCGTTTAGCAGCAAAGAGATAACAGGGTTTGATGCGGCGGCTTTAAAGCTGGCAGGGCGATTGGTGGGGGATACACTGGCAAAGTATTGATTGGTAATGGTTAATGAATAATGATGAATGACGACTGATTATAAATTATGAATAAGGCAAAGATTTCTCCCGTTGGTCGAAATGACAGTATTTAAAATGGGTTTCATTCTAGTAGTGAGAACAATTAAACTAAAGCGTCATTTCGAGCCGCAGGCGAGAAATCTTTGCTTTATTAATTAATATCGTTTCGCTAGAAACAGGGCTGAAAAATTCATGTTTTCAAACCCTGTTTTTTTAATTGTTTTTTCTTGCATTTGTTTTAAAATCATTGTATACTATGATTATGAGATTTTTATTGACAAACAATACGCTTGTTAAAAGCAAACTAGAGGATAAAATACGCATTGAATTTTGTGATATTTCCTTAAAAGAGATTTTGTTTAGGGCAAGGGATTATGTTCATATGGGCTATAAATTGATGTCGCATCCGCTATCTGGCAGCATAAAGCCCAATGAAACGCTTTATAAAACTATTATGCTTGATGATAAGATAGAGGGGCTTGATATGCAGTCGCTTAAGCTGATAGAAAACAGCATAATCATGGCAAACAATTTTGAAGTAAGAGACATAAAAATATTAGAGCAACACAAAGAGGACATGATGACGGTGGATTTATCCATTATTAGTGGGAGGCTGTAGTATGTTATTGATGATTGATGAACAACAATTGATGACTGATAATTTATGATTGATGAATGCATGCGTTTAAAGTATTATAATTCTTCCCATAAAAATTTAAGCATTTTCAATCAATGCTCTTGCTTAATTTATTAGGGGAATAACCTATAAATCCTTAGACTCACTCAATCATCAATTATCAGTCATCAATAATCAATCATCAATTACACTTCGTCTTTCAGTCAACAAAAAAATTATTTTTACATAATCAAAAACTAGCATAAAAACATTTGACAAAAATTTTTTAAAATTTAATAATTATAGAGTATATATTGCATAATATGTGCTTTATAATAAATGAGTTAAAAACCCTTTAGGAGGAATCATATAAAATGAATTTAGAACTAGGTCACATCTTTATTAAGGACATTAAATTCGGCACAAAAGCTGAGCTTAAAAACGGTGTCCTAACTGTGTCTAAAAAGGATTTAGAAAAAATTATCCTTGAAGACGAGAATTTTACTTCTGTTAGCTTTGATATTGCAAAGCCAGGTGAGTCTGTGCGTATTACGCCCGTTAAGGATGTAATAGAGCCAAGATGCAAAGTATCTGGCGGCGGCGATATTTTCCCTGGCATCATCTCAAAGGTTGGTGTGGTGGGACAAGGTCGCACTCATGCCCTAAAAGGAATGGCTGTTGTGACCACTGGCACGATTGTTGGTTTTCAAGAGGGAATCATTGACATGACAGGCTTAGGTGCAGAGTATACTCCTTTTTCTAAAACAATCAATCTTTGCATTGATTTTGTGCCTAAAAAGGGTTTGCATACGCATACTTATGAAGAGTCTTTAAGAAAGGCTGGCTTGAAAGTGGCATATCATATTGGGCTATTGGGCAAAGACCAAACGCCTGATGAAATCAAAACATATGAGTTTTTGCCTATGATGCAATCGGCTAAAAAATATCCTGATCTACCTAGAGTAGGCTATGTACAAATGCTTCAGTCGCAAGGCTTGCTTCATGATACTTATGTATATGGCGTAGACATGAAACAATCTTTGACAACTTTGATTAGCCCTACTGAAATTTTTGACGGCGCTATCTTAAGCGGAAATTGCGTGTCTGCTTGCGACAAAAACACAAGCTATCACCACCAAAACAATCCTGTTATAGAGGATTTATTTGAGCAGCACGGCAAAACTATCAACTTCTGTGCTATGATTATCACAAATGAAAATGTCTTTTTGGCGGACAAAATCAGATCAAGCGATTGGACTGCAAAATTGACTAGACATTTGGATCTAGATGGAGTAATCATTTCTCAAGAAGGTTTTGGAAATCCTGATACTGACTTGATTATGAATTGCAAAAAAGTTGAAGCACAAGGAATCAAAACAGTTATTATTACTGATGAGTATGCAGGCAGAGAGGGCACTTCTCAAAGCTTAGCAGATGCTGATCCTAGTGCTGATGCTGTGGTGACAGGCGGAAATGCAAACCAAGTTGTTACGCTTCCTAAATTGAACAAAGTAATCGGCACGCTTGATTTTACTGACAAAATTGCGGGCGGATTTAAAGGGTCTTTAGCAAAAGACGGCACTATCACTGTTGAAATCCAAGCTATCACAGGGGCAACAAATGAAATGGGCTTTAATAAGATGAGTGCAAGGTAGTCAATGCACAATGCTGAATGCACAATGCACAATTAAGGTGTGGCGATTAGGTTAGGTGCAAAAATTAAATTTAAAATTCATTAATTGTGCATTATGAATTGTGAATTGACAATTGGTGCGGCGACAACAACTACAAAATAAAAAATAAATTAAAATAAAAATTCAATAATTGTGCATTGTGCATTGTGAATTGTGAATTGACAAAGCATTGTGCATCGGAGGAAAAATGAGTACTACAAAAAAATTGCGTGTAGTTCACTATATAAACCAATTTTACGCTGGTATTGGCGGAGAAGAAAAGGCAGATCACAAGCCTGAAATCAGAGAGGGCGTAGTAGGCCCTGGTTTGGCGCTTAAGATGGCGTTTGGTGACAATGCTGAAATTACGCACACTGTAATTTGCGGTGACGGATATTTTAATGAAAACCTAAAAGAGGCAAAAGCTACTCTTTTGGATATGATCAAAAGCACGGGTGCTGATATGCTTGTTGCAGGTCCTGCGTTTAATGCAGGCAGATATGGTGTTGCTTGCGGCACGATTTGCGACCTTGTTCAAAAAGAATTGGGTTTAAAAGTTGTCACAGCAATGTATAAAGAAAACCCTGGTGCTGACATGTTTGTTAAAAACATGTATATCGTTGAAACGGGCAACAGTGCAGCTGATATGAAAAACGCTGCACCTAAATTGGCTAAATTGGCACTTAAAATCGCTAATAATGAGGCTATCGGTGCATCTATTGAAGACGGCTATCTTCCAAACGGAGTTAGAGTAAACTTCTTTGATAAAGACCGTGGTTCAAAAAGAGCTGTTGATATGCTATTAGCAAAACTTGCTGGCAAGCCGTTTACTACAGAGTATCCTATGCCTGACTTTGATAGAGTTGAGCCAGGCAAGCCTATTAAGGATATCAAAAAAGCAAACATCGCACTTGTAACAAGCGGCGGCGTTGTGCCAAAAGGCAATCCTGATCACATTGAGTCATCTTCTGCATCTAAATACGGTGAATACAGCATCAAAGGTGTGGCTGATTTGACGGACAAAACACATGAAACTGCACACGGCGGATATGATCCTCTATATTGCAACCAAGATTCTGACAGAGTATTGCCTGTGGATGTATTGCGTGATTTAGAAAAAGAAGGAAAAATCGGCAAGTTGCATGATTTATTCTATACTACTACTGGAAACGGAACTTCAATCAAAAACTCAAGAGAATTTGCAGCAGAGTTTGCACAAAAATTAGTTGCAGCTAAAGTTGATGCAGTTATCTTGACCAGCACTTGAGGAACTTGCACTCGTTGCGGCGCAACGATGGTTAAAGAGATTGAAAAGACTGGTATCCCTGTAGTGCATGTGTGTACTGTTACGCCTATTTCATTGACAGTAGGTGCAAACAGAATTGTCCCTGCAATTGCTATTCCTTATCCGTTTGGAAACCCAACAAAAACAATGGAAGAAGAAAAACAAATCAGAAGAAAGCTGGTTGAAACTGCACTTGATGCATTGACTAAGCCTGTTTCTGAGCAAACTATATTTGAAGTAAAATAATTGGTAATTAATGAAAAATGAAAAATGAAAAATGAAAAATTGTTGATTGGTTTTAATTTTATTGGCCGAGGAGCGTCAATCAAGCGGACGGGCGTAAGCCCGCACATTTGACTTGACCGACGATGGCTAACAATACAGGTATAATACCCCGCCGCTAGCGGCGGAACACGATTGCCATAAGGCAATCGGGGTGCAGGGCTTGCCCTGCAGTATAATACCATTTATTTTTTCAATTTAGACCGCATTAATTTTTCATTTTTCATTTTTCATTTTTCATTAAAACTCCAAAGGAGTTTTTCATGTCAAAAACATACGATATTATTATACTAGGGGCAGGGCCTGCAGGTCTTGCTGCGGGGCTTTATGGCGGCAGAGCAAGGCTGTCTACTCTTGTTATTGAAAAAGGGCAAGACGGCGGACAGATTGCTACTACTTCTGAAATTGAAAACTATCCAGGCGGTGTTGATCATGAGTCTGGAAAGTCTTTGATTGACAGAATGGCAAAGCAAGTTGCTGACTTTGGTGCAGAAAGAGTTAAAGATACTGTTTTAGAGGTCAAGCTTGACGGCAAAGTCAAAGAGGTCAAATGCCAAAAGGCAACCTATAAGGCAAAGACGGTTATTATTGCAACGGGGGCACACCCTAGACCGATTGGTTGTGAAGGTGAGGCAGAGTTTGTGGGCAAGGGCGTGTCTTATTGTGCTACATGTGATGCTAACTTTTTTGAGGAGTTGCCTGTGTTTGTAGTGGGCGGCGGCGATTCTGCTTTAGAAGAGGCTATGTATTGTGCGAATTTTGCAAGAGAAGTGACTATCATCCACAGAAGAGATGAGTTTACGGCGGCAAAATCTATACAAGAAAAAGCTAAAAAGCATCCTAAAATCAAGTTTTTATTAAGCCATCAGATTGTTAAATTAGAGGGCGATGGCATACTGACAAGCATGACTTTAAAGGATTTGAAGACGGGTGCAGAGAAAAAGATTGAGGCTAGTGAAGACGATGGTACATTTGGTGTGTTTGGTTTTGTAGGATTTGTTCCGCATACAGAGTTGTTTGAGGGCAAGATTGAATTAGAAAACAAATACATTAAAACATGTGAAAACATGAAAACTAATGTAGACGGAGTTTTTGCGGCAGGGGATGTAAGAGTTAAGTCTTTAAGACAAGTAATCACTGCGGCGGCTGACGGTGCGATTGCAGCTGTTCAGGCAGAGCATTATATTAATAAATAAACTTGTCAATGCACAATGCATAATGCACAATGCACAATTAAGGTGTGGTGCGATTAGGTTAGGTGCAAAAATTAAATTAAAAATTCATTAATTGTGCATTATGAATTGTGAATTGTGAATTGACGATTGGTGTGGTGGCAACAACTACAAAATAAAAAATAAATTAAAATAAAATTCAATAATTGTGCATTGTGCATTGTGAATTGTGAATTGTGAATTGTGAATTGACAAAGCATTGTGTATTGGAGGAAAAATGATTGAAGTAAACAAAGAAAATTTTGCAGCTGAAGTTAAAGAAGCAAGCGGAAAGGTGCTTGTAGATTTTTATTCGCCAGCTTGCGTGCCTTGTGCTGCACTTATGCCTGCGGTTGTTGCTTTTTCTGAAAAGTATGGCGACAAAATCAAGTTTGCTAAGCTAAACACGGCGGCGGCAATGAGACTTGCTATCGGTGAAAAAGTAATGGGCTTGCCTGTTATTGCTATTTATGAAAATGGTGCAAAAATTGAAGAGCTAGTCAAAGACGATTGCACAGAGGCAAACATTGAGGCGTTGATAAAAAAACACATCTAGACAATTCATAATGTATAATGCACAATGCACAATTAATGATGATTTTTAGATTTAATTTTTAACTAAACATCTCATTAACTGTGCATTGTGCACTGTGCACTGTGCATTATAAAAAATAAAGCAAGGAGGAAAAAACCATGTTAAAAGGAAAAAAAGTCATCATCATTGGTGACCGTGACGGTGTTCCGGGCCCTGCTATTGAAGAATGCGTAAAAACTGCTGGTGCAGAAGTATTGTTCTCTTCAACAGAGTGCTTTGTGTGAACGGCGGCGGGAGCTATGGACTTAGAGAATCAAAAAAGGGTTAAAGAATATGCAGAAAAGTTTGGCGGAGAAAATGTTGTTGTTGTTGTCGGCGCTGCCGAAGCAGAAGCAGCAGGATTGGCAGCTGAAACTGTTACTGCAGGTGACCCTACATTCGCAGGTCCACTCACGGGAGTCTCGTTGGGACTTAAAGTATTTCACATTTGTGAAGAAGAAGTCAAATCTATTGTTGATGCAACCGTTTATGACACTCAAGTTGGCATGATGGAAATGGTGTTGGATGTTGCTGAAATTGCAAAAGAAATGAATGCAATCAGAAGCCAACATTGCAAATTTTAATTAACCGAGCAAATTTGCTTGCTTGCAAGGGAAAATTTGCGACCGCCAAAAATGGTATGATACCCCGCAGCTTAAGCTGCGGAACCATGCCGCCCTTGGCGGCATGGGGGTCCAGGGCTTTGCCCTGGGGTATAATACCTAATTTATTTTTAAATAAAAAAACGCCTGTCCAAAGGGCGTTTTTTTTGTTTTAACAAAAAGCCTAAAAACAATGTTGATAGCTTTTTTCTAAAAGACATGAAAAAAAATCATCAAAATTTGCAAAAGCTCCTTTTAGATGCTTGACTAGAAGGCGATGACGACTTACACTGTTATTATATATTTATACAAAAAAATTGTTGAAATCTTGTGTTATTCAACAAATAAGGAGATATAATTATGGCACTAACCCCAGCAATTTGCACGCAATGTGGTGACAACATAAGTGTAGACAGCACAAAAGAAGCGGGTGTATGCCCGTCTTGTGGCACTGCATTTATTACGGAAAAGGTAATAAACAATTATACCAATCAACACATTGACCAACGAACTATTGTAAAAAATATTTATGGAGCTGAAAAAGATGAGGCAGAGGATTATATTAAAAGGGCAGAGGTCTTTTTAACTATTGGTGACTATGCAAAGGCAAAGGCACAATATCAGGCGGCGACGGACAACTTTCCAGCAAATTGGTTAGGCTGGTTTGGGCTAATAAAAGCACAGACTAAAAACCTAAAAGACTTTAAAGATTGTGTTCATCATAAATACTTATTAAACGCATTGGCGGTGGCAAGCAGTGATGACAAGCTAAAAATCAAAGAGCTTTATAAAGATTTTATAAGCGATTATGAAAAAGGTGTTTCTGTTTTGCAAGAGCAAATTACTAGTGCTTTAAATATCAATAGCAAAATAGAGTCAATCAAAAACAGTATTAAGAATGGAGAGGCTGAAATTGAAGAGTCAAAAAGAAAAAAGGATGCTCTTGGCATGTTTAAGGGAAAGCAAAAAAAGGAGTTTGAGATTTTAATTGAAGAAAATGAGAGAAAAATTGAAACAAATCAGGCAAAAATAACAGAATTGAGTGCAGAACTAAATGATGAGTTGTTTGAGTTTGGAGTTTGCTATCACACATGTGAGGGAAGAATGGGTGCAATGAACGAGGCTTTTGATATCCCTAAGGTGCAAATAAAAGAGGCAATGCTTCAACATGGTTTGGCAAAATTTTATGCAGAGGAGCATGAGGATGCAAAAAAGGCAGTAAGCTGGTATAAAAAGGCGGCGGAGCAAGGTTATGCGGCTGCAGAGTGTGAGCTAGGTCGGTATTATGAGCATGGAAGTGGAGGGTTGGCTAAGGATGTGGCAAAGGCTGTTGGGTATTATGTGAGTTCGGCACAAAAGGGTGATGCTAATGGGCAACGAATAATGGGAAACTGCTGTACAAATGGATTTGGGGTGGCAAAAGATCCTGTCAAAGCGTTTTCTTATTATCTAAAGGCTGCACAGCAAGGGAATACTTCGGCTCAAGCAAGTGTTGGCACAGCTTATCATCATGGTGCGGGTGTCGGCATAGATTATTATAATGCGGCAAGGTGGTATAAATTGGCAGCACAAAAGGGCAATGCTATGGCACAGCTAAATCTAGGGGTGCTTTATGAAAAAGGGCTGGGAGGAGTAGGGATTAACAAGAAGATGGCTGTTGAATTATATACTCAGGCGGCAAATCAAGGAGATAAAATAGCACAATATAATCTAGGGGTTTGCTATTGGAATGGAAGAGGTATTGCCGTAAATCAAGGATTGGGTGTTGAGTGGATGAGAAAAGCAGCGAGGCAAAACGATAAAGATGCACAAGAATGGTTGCGAGGAAAAGGGCAAGGCTGGTAAAATTATTTAAGATCATTAAAATGGAAAAAACGCACCTAATCTAAAGTGCGTTTTTTTGTTTGAAATTAGGTTTGATTAATACCTAAATTTATTTAGCAAGGGCTTTTTGTTTCTTGCTTTTTGTTTTTTATCAACCGAGCAAAAATGCTTGCTTGCAAGGGCATTTTTGCGACCACAGCAAAGGTAATTAAACCTCCGCCCCTTGGGGCGGAACATCACCTTTGGTGATGTTATCCAGGGTTTGCCCTGGATTTTTTTTAATATCCTTTATTTTTGAGAGGGCGTGCACGGCACTTGTCATTAAAAAGGCAAAGAGTGAGGTCAATATGATATAGGCTGGAAAGAACAAAAACCATGAGACTTGCTGCATAAGGTCAAAGATGGGCATGATGGTTGTTTCAAACGGTGAGATATAAAACAGGTTGAACCAGCTCATGTTGCCCGGCATATAATCCCACGCAAAATAGACAGCTGTGTTTAGCATTAACGCAACGGATACGGCTATTGAAAACACTATGAACGCACCCAAAAAGGTGTTTTTTGACGGCTTAATTTTTCCTCGCACAATCAAATACACTCCGACTAGCACAATCCCCACATGATGCACCATTGTTTGAATAGCGATTATGACAAACGAGGTGGCAAACATAGGCACAGGAAAGCCCATGATTACCAATCCGCCTAGCAATCCAAACGATGCCATAAAAGCATAGATAGCAAGCATTTTTGACTTTGCCCTCTTTTAAAAACGGCACAAACATACACAAAAACATAGGGATAGAACACAAGTGCCAAGGGAATCCGCTCCAATAATATCCCCAGCCACTTTCGGGGCTAAATGACCACATAAATTGTTTGATTAGCTCAAAAAAGACCAGCACGCAGCCTACTCCAAAAATTATGTATTTATGCTGCTTGTCCGTAGTATTTTTTAAAAACAGGCAAATAAAAACAATCCCCAGTGCCATTATCCCTAGCCACATGAGATGAAACCACTCAAATGCCTGAAAATGATCAGGGTTTAGCCAATTGAAAATAAAACCGAATAAATGCATAACACTATTATAGAGCAATAAGGCTGGCTAGTCAAATATTTTGTAGTAATAATTGATGATTGATTTTGATGATGAAATAAAGCAAAGATTTCTCCTTCGTAGGGGCGTTCACCGAACGCCCGTGATGTTGATGCGTGTACAAACCCGTAGGGGCGACCTGTGGTCGCCCGTGTATCGGTCATAGCAGTGGCACGGGCGACCACAGGTCGCCCCTACGATTTCCACAAAAATAGGTTATTCCCAAAAATGTGCATGTATATCGGGCGTTCACTGAACGCCCCTACGGGTTTCCCCAAACATGGCAAGCAAATTTTATACACATAGAAAATTATATGGCAAAAAAACGCTAGACAACAATATTTTTATATGATAAAATGATTGTGAATACTTATATAAAAGAGGTAAAAATCAATGAACAGCATAATAAAAGGTGCGGCTTATACGCTTATTCATGCGCCTGATATGGTTATCCACAACGGGGCTACTCAAACGACTGAAAGAATCGTTGCTCCTGACTCAGAGTATCTAAAAACTCTTCCTAAACACCTAAGGCCTTTTAGCGATGTTGTCGCTTATCCTCCTAGCCAAGTATACATCGGCAACCAAACTCCAGACTGGTTGAACACAATCGGGGATTTGCCGTGGCACAACAAGCCTGTCAAAGGCGCAAGCCGCTTTTCTAAAAACGGTGAGGTTATGCCAGAAGAAGAGCTTTATTTGTTGATGCACGCAGTGGATGCGTTTAATTTGGTGATGCTAGAGGCTGATTTTATTAAAAAGCATAAGCCAGCATTTGACAAGCACCCTTTGATTACGCCTGAGCTAAAAGCAAAAATCGGTGCTGGTGCTGCACCAACTGACATTGAATCAGAAATCAAAAACAACCACGCAGAGGGCTTGTATTTTGAGCATAAATTAATCGGCTGCGTAAAAAGGGCACATGACATTGATGAAAACTTGTCGGCACATGTAATTTTAGAAAATCTTGTATCAAAGGCATCAAGCGTCACCGCTATGTTAAATCTTGTTAAGCACACAGGCGTTGACCCGTCTGAAATTGACATGGTGTTAGACTGCTCTGAAGAGGCAGTGGGCGATATGAACCAAAGAGGCGGCGGCAATTTGGCTAAAGCATGTGCAGAGTCTTGCGGCTTTGTAAATTCATCGGGCTCTGATATTCGTGCGTTTTGTGCAGCACCTACTCATGCGATTATTCATGCGGCGGCACTTGTTGCAAGCGGCACATATGACAATGTAATTGTATCGGCAGGCGGCTCAACAGCAAAGCTGGGCATGAACGGAAAAGATCATGTTAAAAAAGATATGCCTGTCATTGAGGATGTAATCGGCACATTTGCTGTATTAATCTCTAAAAATGACGGCGTTTCTCCTGAAATTTTGTCTCCATATACAGGCAAGCACACAGTGGGCAGCGGTTCTGCTCCTCAAGCGGTAATCAAAGCACTGGTAGCTGATCCGCTAGAAAAAATGGGCGCACGCATTTCTGACATTGATAGATATGCGTCTGAAATGCACAACCCTGAAGCTGGGGCTGGCAATGTTGCACTTCAAAACTTTAAGATGATTGGTGCGCTTGCAGTTATGCAAGGCGAGTTTGATAGAGCAGGCATAGAAGCGTTTACTAGCAAGGTGGGCAGCCACGGCTGGGCTCCAACGCAAGGGCATATTCCGTCAGGAGTTCCTGTTTTAGAATTTGCAAGACAAGATATTTTGGCGGGCAAGATTAAAAATGCTATGGTTATTGGAAAAGGCTCATTATTTTTGGGAAGAATGACTAGCTTGTTTGATGGTGCGTCATTTATTATTCAAAAGAATGCTGGGGCGGCTGGGCAAACGGCGACTAATACTAGTGATGTGAAAAAGCCAAGGATTATTTTGACTGGACTAGGTTCAGAGCATGGTGAGAGCAACATGATAGAGGGTGCACTGCTTGCAGCAAGAGCAAATGCAGCAGAAATCACATATATTGGCTCAAACGGTGATCATGCTGGTGCAACTAGCATCGTTGAAACAAATTGTGAAAAGGCTATGCATGAAAAAATGGATGCTATGCTTAATTCTAAGCAAGCAGACGGTGCGGTAACTATGCATTATTCTTTCCCGATTGGCGTTTCTACTATTGGCAAGGTGATTACTCCAGCACACGGCAAGGCTATGTATATTGCGTCTACTACAGGGACATCATCTACTAATAGGGCAGAGGCTATGGTTAAAAATGCACTTAATGGCATCATTGTGGCAAAGGCTAGCGGTATTAAGCGACCTAAGGTAGGAATTTTGAATGTAGACGGGGCTAGGACTTGTGAAAAGGCACTAAAGGATTTAAAAGCGGCAGGCTATGATATTGAATTTGCAGGAAGTGGCAGAAGCGATGGCGGCTGCATCATGAGAGGAAACGATGCTATGACGGCGGCGTGTGATGTATTGGTATGTGATTCTTTGACAGGAAATGTTCTTATGAAAATGTTTTCTGCGTTTACTACTGGTGGAAACTATGAGAGCATTGGATTTGGCTATGGCCCTGGTATGGCACATGATTATGATAAATTGGTGTTGATTTTGTCAAGGGCTTCTGGTGCACCAGTGGTGGCAAACTCTATTTTGTTTGCGGCAGAGTTGGTAAACGGCGGCTATAAAAAGGTATTGAAGGATGAATATAAAAAGGCAGAAAAGGCTGGGCTAGAGTCTGTTTTAGAGGCGGTGGTCAAAGCAAGCGGAGCTAAAAAACCAGCGGCAAAAAAGGCAGGGGCAAAAGAGGTTAAAGCACCAAAGCAAGAGGTGGTGGATACGGATATTAATGGAGTAGAGGTAGAGAATTTGGATGCGGCAGTAGAGGCTGTGTGGGCTGCAGGCATTTATGCGGCAAGCGGCATGGGTTGTACGGGTATCGTTATTCAAGTGGCAAAGGCTAATGAGAAAAAAGCAAGAGAAGTATTAATCAAAAAAGGATTTTTAGTTAAGGAGTAGTTTTAATTAAGTAAAAAAGTAAGAAGCAATGACGGGTTTTATATGAAATTGAACCGCTACATCGTCATTAGAGTTATAGCGAAACCTCAATTTGTCATCCTGAGCGAAGCCGAAGGATCTCATCAATTTTAATAAAAAACCTTAAATATTGAAGCTTTTTATTGATAAAGAGGAGATCCTTCGGCTTCGCTCAGGATGACATAAATGTGCTTGGTAGTTTCGCTACAACTCTAATGACGGGTAGTTGCTGTATACTTGTGAGCCTTTCTATTCGTCATTGCGAGCGATAGCGAAGCAATCCAGATTATAAGACATCTTTAATTTAAATCTGGATTGCTTCACATTCGTTCGCAATGACAATATAAGAGATGCTTCAAATGTCTTTTTAAAAATGTCATTACTTTTCGTTTTTTACTTTTTACTTAATTTTATCTTTAATCTATGAGCAATTTAAAAAATCTTCCTTCTGTGGATGCTGTTAAGCAGCTGGCAAAAAAAAATTATCCAAGCATAAACGACTTTGTTTTGAGCAGTGCTGTTAGGCAATTGTTGGATGAAATCAGGGCAAAAAACAGTCCTCTTCCTCAAAAAAATACTATTGAGGGAGAGGAGTTTTTGCTTGAGCTTAGCAAAAGGGCTGTTGATTTGACACATGAACTAGAAAGATTTAATTTGCGTCCCGTTGTCAATGCTACGGGGATAGTGCTTCATACAAACTTAGGCAGAGCGCCTATGCCGTTAGAAGTGACAAAAAACATTGCTAGCGTGGCAGAGAATTATTCTACGCTAGAATACAATCTAGAGACAGGCGATAGGGGCAGCAGATATAGTCACATAGAGCAGCTAATTTGCAAAATTACAGGGGCAGAGGCTGCTGTGGTAGTAAACAACAATGCGGCGGCGGTGCTGCTTATTTTGTCTGCTTTGTCAAAAAAGCCTAAGAATGAGGTGATTGTCTCAAGAGGTGAGCTTGTTGAAATTGGTGGCAGCTTTAGAATCCCTGATATTATGTCGCTAGGTGGTGCTATCTTAAAAGAGGTGGGCACTACTAACAAGACAAAATTGCATGATTATGAGGGTGCGATTTCAAAAAAAACAGCGGCTATTTTAAAGGTTCATACATCAAATTTCAAGCTAATAGGCTTTTGCCATGAAGAGGAAATTGCTGATTTGAAAAAGGTTTCTGTTAAGAACAAGATTCCTTTAATATATGATTTTGGGAGCGGAATGCTTGATGAGTATGAGCCTAGGTTAGTGGGCGAAGAGCCTGTTTTGAGTGCTATTAAAAATGGCGTGGATGTGATTTGTTTTTCTGGGGACAAGCTGCTTGGCGGGCCGCAGTGCGGCATAATTGCTGGAAAAAAAGAGCTTGTGGATCGCATAAAAAAGCATCAACTAACAAGGGTGCTGCGTGTGGACAAACTGTGTTTGGCGGCACTAGAGCCGTTATTTAGGCTGTATATGGACAAAGATATGGCAAGACTTAAGATTCCTGTTTTGAAAATGCTGTCATATAATGGCGATGAATTAAAAGAGCGGGCACAAAATTTATGTGATTTGATTAAAGGGGATATGGCTAGTCATTTAGAGATTAGAATAGTGGATATGGATAGTCAGGTGGGCGGAGGCAGTGCTCCTACGCTTGATTTAGCATCATATGGGATAGAAATTTATTCACACAAATTAAAGGTCAATGAAATAGAAAAGCGTTTAAGGGCAAATGAAATTCCCATAATCACAAGAATAAAAAACGACAGAATTTTGATGGATGTGCGCACAATTTTTGACAATCAGTTTGACATTATTAAAAATGCAATAGAGTTGCTTGTTGTTTGATAAATTATACTAACTTAGCCTCCTCGCAGGCTTAAAATGACAAAATTGATTAATGTAATTCTGACCTCGTAGGGGCGTTCAATGAACGCCCGCAGTACTCACATTTAGAGCAAAATTTCTCTAAAAACTAGGCTATTCGGGCGTTCATTGAACGCCCCTACGGGGTTCTCAAAACTAAGCTGTGTTAATAGGATACCCATACAATACAATAAACTATGAAACAATCTCACATAATAATCGGCACGGCGGGGCATGTAGACCACGGCAAGACTACACTAATAAAAGCCTTGACTGGCATTGACACCGACAAGCTTAAAGAGGAAAAAAAACGAGGCATAACCATTGAGCTAGGTTATGCCTATTTGGACTTGCCATCGGGAAACAAGGCAGGCATCATTGATGTGCCAGGGCATGAAAAATTCATAAAAAATATGCTTGCAGGGGCATCTACTATCTCACTTGCCTTGATAGTAATCGCCGCAGATGAGGGCATAATGCCGCAAACTAAAGAGCATCTTGATATATTATCATTGCTCTCTATCAAAAAAGCAGTAATCGCTTTAACAAAATCCGACACCGTTGACTCTGAATGGTGTGATATGGCAATAGAAGAAATCAAAGAGGAGCTTAATAAAAACTATCCCTTTATTAAAAATGCAGAGATTATTCCTGTCTCTGCACACACAAATCACAACCTAGACAAGCTAAAAAAATCTTTGTTTAATCTAATCGGAAGCGCTGCCACAAACCCCAAAATCAATGCCCCATTTAGACTGCCAATAAACAAAACCTTTTCATCAGACGGCTTTGGTACAATAGTTACGGGCACAGTCACAGATGGAAGTATATCTGTCGGCGATGAAGTCATGCTATACCCTAAGCAAAAAACAGCCAAAATACGCTTTTTGCAGCATCACTCTCAAAAGGTAGACACCATTTTTTGCGGACAACGGGCGGCAATAAACCTAGGCGGCATTTCACTTGACGAGGTGGCTAAAGGAGACACTATTGCACTTATAAACAGCATGAAAGAGGCTGTCAAAATTGATGTAAAAATAAATGCACTAGCATCGTGCAAGCGTGATATTAAGGACAAGTCGGTGTTGCATTTTCATGCAGGAACGGCGGCTACAACAGCAAAAATTTTGCTATTTGACCGTGATCTAATCAAGGCTGGGCAGTCTTGCTATGCACAATTGCTGCTTGATGAGCCTATGATGCTAAAGCCAAATGACAAGTTTGTATTAAGATTTTTTTCTCCGCTTGAGACGGTATGCGGCGGCAAGGTGCTAGACACGGAGGGGGCAAGATACAAAAAGAATGAGCATTTAAAAGGGTTTGAAATCAAGGATAGCGGCAGCACAAGGGATAGGATAGTTAGGTTTGTTTATGAGAGGGAAAGCATTTATTTAGAGGATTTAAGGATGCGTTTGTTTGATTGCGGCGTGCAAAGCAGTGGTAGTGAGTTTGACAAAGAGATGGCATATTTGATCAAGGCTGGCAAGGTTTTTATTGTGTCAGGCACAAAGGGAGACAGGGTGGTTGCGCTGGATTATTTAAAAGAGCTAGGGGGCAAGCTTGTCAAAACCTTGGATGAGTATGCGGCTAAAAATCCAGCTACAAAGGGGATGCCTAGGGCGGAGATTAAGGGGATTGAGGCAAAGATATTAGAGCTTTTGGCAGAGCAAGGGTTTGTTGAGATAGCGGGGGATAGTGTTTTGGCGGCTGGGGCAAAAAGTGATTTAAGCGAGCGACACAAGAGGGTGTGTGATGAGATAATGGGGGTGATAAGGGGGGCTGGGTATATTACGCCGTCACTAGATGAACTAAGAGAGCGATTTAAAAATGAGGGAAAGTTTTTTAAAGAGAGCTTTGATTTGTTAGTAAACGAGGGCAAGGTGGTTATGCTGACTAGTCAAATAATGATGAGCGGAGAGTTTTATGATAGGGCCGTGGGGGTGTTTAAGGAGCTTTTTTCAGCAAACGGGGCTGTGACGCTGGCAGAGTTTAGAGACAAGCTGGGCACAAGCAGGAAGTATGCCCTTGCCATGTTAGATCATTTTGATTTAAGACGCATAACAAAGATGATAGGAGATGCCAGGGTGCTTTATTGATGATTGACTGAAAGACGAGGTATGAATGGATGAGGGGTTTAGTTAATTAATTTAATGAAAAATGAAAAATGAAAAGTGAAAAATTAATGAGCGTTTAATTTTGTGGTAGTGTTGGATTGCGTGTGATATTTGTAGGGGCGGGAGTCTTCGTTCGCCTGTGATGTTGGGTTGTGTGCGAATCCGTAGGGGCGTTCAGTGAACGGCCCGATATGTGGCGAAACTCGTAGGGGCGACAGGGTGTCGCCCGTGTATCGGCAATAACAGCAGTACGGGCGACAGGGTGTCGCCCCTACGAGTTCTCAAACACACAGGCTGGGCGATTATAGGGCGAACGAGGGCGTTCGCCCCTACAATTTTCCCAAAAACAGATGATGTCAACATGTGGGTGACCATGGCTTTGGCTCTTTTTTTACAAAATTATTACAACTTCTGTATGAAAATGTGCAGAAGTTTTTGCATTTGGCTGATATTCTAAACACACACAAGCGGTCTAGCAAGTTTTTTAAAAGAATTTGGGGCGGCTATGTGTGAAAAACAAAGATTAAATAAAAAAGGAAAACAAAACAAAATGAAAAAATTATTTACTAGTTTAGCTGTATTAGTTGCAATCACTGTTTCTGCGTTCTCGTTTCTTGCTTGCAACGGCAATGACCCAGTGTTTGTTAGAGACGGGGTTATCCAAGTTATCACTCGTGAGGCGGGCTCAGGCACAAGAAGTGCGTTTTTAGCTTCAGTTTTCACTGGTGATGATGCTATCACTGGCGGCTATGCAAACATCGTTATGCCTGGTACTGCTGGAGATTCAACTTCTGTTGCAACAATGCGTGCAATGGTTGGCTCAAACCCACAAGCAATCGGCTTTGACTCATTTGGTGCATTGTCAGCTGCTGGTGATGACAGCGTAAGAATCCTAAGCGTTGGCGGAGTTACTCCTAGCATTACAACAGTACAAAACAACACATACAGCATAAGCAGACCATTTTTAGTTGCTCATAGAGAGGCATCTTTAATGACTCCTCAAGCTGCAGAGTTTTTAAGATTCTTGTCTTCTAGTCAAGCTAGAGAAATCATGATTGAAGAGGGATTTGTTCCTAGATCTTTGGCAACTGCACCTGCGTTTTCACAAACTGCTGGAGTTAGTGGTGCTGTGACAATCATTGGTTCGTCAAGCGTAGTAGAGCTTATGGGAATTTTGGCAGAAGAGTTTGAAGATATTACTACAGGAATTACAATTGCCGTAACAGGCGGTGGTTCTGGCGGCGGAAGATCGGCTATTGCTTCTGGTACACATGACTTTGGTATGGTAAGTGCTGTGATGAGTGCATCTCATGTGACTTATATCAGTTCAAACACACCTGCTGCATATACTACATTTGCTGATGACGCTGTTGCAGTAATCGTAAACGCTGCAAACCCGCTTACAAATATCACTAGAGCACAACTTGCAACTATCTTCAATGCAGAACATGCAAATCATATTGACAGATGGACCACTCTTGTTCCAGCAACAAATGCATAAGATTTAAAAAATTATTAATAATATAGAAAGTTGCTTGCTTAAATGATTGATTTAGGCAAGCGGCTTTCTTGCATTTATAAAGGAAACTATTTATCGCTATGGATAAAACAAAAGCAAAAATTAATAGCTTGCTTAGCAACACAAAAACCCCTGCTTATATAAAAAGACGAGACAGCATCATGCGTGGGGTGTTTATTGGCACAGCGCTTATATCAGTGGTGGCACTTGCAACCATATTCATTTTTTTGTTGATAAGAGGTGTGCCGGGGATTAGGGAAATTGGTTTTTTCAATTTTATATTTGGAAGAGAATGGCATGAGGGAAGAGGTTATTTTGGGATAGGTGCCATGATTGCAACAAGCATGGTTGTCATGTTGTTTTCAACTGCAATCGGTGCAACCGTGGGCATTTTGATGGCTGTATTTATGTTTAAATATTGCCCTAAAAAGCTTGTGGGCATTGCCAGACAATTTGTAAACCTATTAGCTGGCATCCCATCTGTTATATTTGGATTGTTTGGATTGTTGGTGCTAATCCCGTTGTTTACTAGACCAGGGGGGTTTACTGCATTTGGAATACTGCCTGCAAGCTTGGTGCTGTCTATTATGGTTATGCCTACGGTGGTGGCTATTTCTTTAAACGCACTTATTGCTGTGCCTAGAGAAATCTATGAAGGGGCACTTGCCTTAGGGGCATCAAAAGAAAGAGCTGTGTTTAGGACTGTGTTGCCTGCTGCAAAAAGCGGTGTAATGGCAGCCGTTGTGCTTGCTGTTGCAAGGGCAATAGGTGAGACCATGGCAGTAATCATGGTAATCGGCGGCAGTGTCAGAATGCCGTCTGAGGCGGGATTGCTATCTAGTATAGAGACCATGACAGCAGCAATAGCAAGGACTGTTTCTTATGCGTCTGGTTCTCATAGGGATGCATTGATTGGTATAGGGCTTGTATTATTTTTCTTTTCGCTTTTATTAAATTCTATATTTATGTATTTTAAAAGAAAGGGGAACAAAAAAGCAGGCATAACATACAAGACTTTGACATGGCGGGAAAAATGGGATAGTCACGGCAAGGCATTTTGGATAGTGCTTGGGGTACTGACGGTGGGCTTAGGTATTGTATTGTATGTGTTTTCTGACCAAATTTTGTTTCCGTTTAGATGGTTGGGGGCAAAAATAGGATGGCTGCTTTCAAAAGCAATACAAGGATTTTTTTGGGCTTTGGCTGCTATAAAAATTACGATGTTATATCATAAACTTAGGGATTGGATTGACAAGGTTTGGAGTATGAGAGGTCAAATTAAGTTTAAGACAATTTTGATTAGAGTGTTGATATATTTAGGCGGAGCGATAGTTGCATCAGCACTTGTGGGCATCATAGCGTTTGTACTTATAAGAGGCGTTCCGCATTTGTCTTGGCATTTGTTATTTGGTGAGTCTAGTGCAAGAGAGCCTACGCTTGCACCTGCATTTGTGGGCACATTGTCAATAATAGGACTAGCAATTTTAATAGCAACACCTGTTGGTCTAGGCACGGCAATATTCTTAAGTGAATATGCTGGCAAGGCGGCATGGGTAGACTATATCAGAATGGCTATTGAAACGCTTGCCGGAATACCCAGCATAGTATATGGTTTGTTTGGATTTTTATTTTTTGTAATCGCTTTAGGCATGGGGCAAACCTTGATGACGGGGGCGATTACTGTGTCCATAATGATATTGCCTGTCATGATAAGGACAGTAGAAGAAAGCTTGCTTGCTGTGCCAAAGATCTATAGAGAGGGAAGCATGGCGCTGGGGGCATCAAAGGTGCGGACAACTTTTAGAGTGGTGTTGCCAAATGCAATGGGGGGTGTAATCACCGCACTTATACTTGCTATCGGTCGTATTATTGCAGAGAGTGCAGCATTATTGTTGACTATTGGAATGGTAGTGACAGGTATGCCCAGCGGTGTCACAGGACCTGGGACTACGCTTACGCTAAATGTATACTTTTTTGGCGGAACAAGTCCTGATTTGGCGGCGGCATCGGCAGTGGTGCTGTTGATATTTATATTGATATTAAATCTGACGGCAACGGGCTTAGGCAAACTATTTTCAAGAGGAAAAGTATAAAAGTGTTGGGAGTTTAATTATAAGGCAAAGATTTCTCACTGCGTGGCTGTCGTGCTAAAATGACATTAATTATATAAAGCAAAGATCTCTCACTTCGTTCGAGATGACATTAATTTAGAATGGGTTTCATTCTAGTAGTGAGAACAATTAAACCAATTTTGTCATTTCGACCGTAGGGAGAAATCTTTGCTTTATTAATTAATGTTTCGCTTTATAAAAAAAGGCATCGCCTAGCATAAAAATCATCGGAGGAAAAAATGGAAGAAAATCAAACAACAGAGCAAGCAAATCAAGCAAGCAACATTTGCATAAGCATAAAGGATGTGGATTTGTATTATGGAAATTTTCAGGCACTTAAAAATGTAAATATGGATATAGGGACAAAAGAGATTACGGCATTTATTGGGCCGTCGGGCTGCGGAAAGTCTACTCTACTTAGATGCTTCAACCGAATGAATGACTTGATAGAGGACTGCAAAATTAGCGGCAAGATACTTATTGATGGACAGGATATCTATGCAAAAAAGACGGATGTTAGCGCATTAAGAAAGCAAGTGGGCATGGTTTTTCAAAAGCCTAATGTTTTTCCTATGAGCATTTTTGACAACATTGCATACGGTCCTAGGACACACGGGGTGCGAAAAAAAGCGGATTTAGAAGAAATCGTTTGCACTAGCTTAGAGAGGGCGGGGCTTTGGAAAGAGGTAAAAGACAACCTAAAAAAATCTGCCTTGTCTATATCGGGCGGACAGCAGCAAAGGGTGTGTATTGCCAGAGCACTTGCCATTCAGCCAAGGATTATTTTGATGGATGAGCCGACTTCTGCACTAGATCCGATTTCAACGGGCATTATAGAGGAATTATGCATTCAGCTAAAAAAGGATTATACCATAGTTATTGTGACACACAACATGCAACAGGCACTTAGGATTTCGGACAAGACGGCTTTCTTTTTGCTAGGAGAGATGGTGGAGATGGACAAAACAAACAGGATTTTTACTACTCCAAGAGAGGATGCAACAGAAAGATATATTACGGGTAGGTTTGGATAAGGGGTTAGTTAAAACTACTTTTTTTTGGAAAAAAGTAGTGCAAAAAACCACCAAAGGGGGG
>Ga0209755_10001380_pt1 | contig 38202 bp, 29 predicted proteins | sample TergutCo191P1_FD_187301 | JGI IMG/M metagenome (GOLD analysis project Ga0209755, IMG submission 187301) | Cornitermes sp. P1 segment gut microbial communities from Petit-Saut dam, French Guiana - Co191P1 (SPAdes) (version 2) | ecosystem: Host-associated > Arthropoda: Insects > Digestive system... | reverse complement strand
TGGAGGCCGTGGCCCGGGCCAGAGAGAAAAAGCTGTCGATAGACATTGAGCACAAGCGCGGCGCCCTTTTTATCCAGGTAAAAAACACTTTTGACGGCGTCCTGCGCTACGCCGGCGAAGGCGAGGGGAAACGCCTCGTCACCCGCAAGGAAGGCGCCGGTGCCAGTCACGGGCACGGCCATGGTCACGGGCTTAAAAACATCGCCCGCGCCGCGGAAAAGTACAACGGCTACATGGACATCGCCCACGACGCGCAAACCTTCACCGCAGTCGTTTTTCTGTACGTAGGCGCCCGTCCCTAATTTTCGCTCGCCTTGCGCTCAAGCGACTGAAAGCGCAAACGCCCTTAATCGATATGCAGGCTGAGAAAATCCTTAAATCATTGTCGCAAAACACACCCAAACGCCTGCAAACCTCTCGCAAAGCCGCATTTTCCATATTGCTGCCAGCAGCTTGATCCGCTAATTTATCAGTATGAGAGCGAACAGAAAACGCGAGAAACCTTGGACCGCGGACGACACACAGTTTTCGGTGCTTGCGCTGCCGACGACGGTTTGGTACGTGCTTTTTTGCTATCTGCCAATGTTCGGTATTCTCATCGCATTCATCGACTACCGAATTTCCGGCAGCTTTATTCAAAGTATTTTTTCGAGCAACTGGGTGGGGGTCGAAAATTTTCGCTTTCTTTTCTTCAACCGCGACATTTGGCTGATTATCCGCAACACGCTTGGGTATAACGCGGTGTTTATTGCAACGGGAACAGTGCTGGCCATAACGCTGTCGCTGATTGTCAGCGAGCTTCACAGCAGAAGGCTGGCGAAAATTTATCAGACAATAATGTTTTTTCCGTACTTCCTTTCTTGGGTCGTGGTTTCAGCGCTGGTGTGGGGTTTTCTTAGCTACGACATGGGAGTGGCAAACCGCATGCTGGAAAATCTGGGCTTGCCCATGGTTCATTTTTATTCGGAGCCGAAGTTTTGGCCCGGCTTTCTTGTCTTCATGAGCCAGTGGAAAGGCATCGGCTACGGCATGGTCGTGTACCTTGCATCGATTGCGTCAATCGACAAAACGATTTACGAAGCGGCCATCATAGACGGCGCTTCAAAGTGGCAGCAAATATGGCGAATAACTTTGCCAATGATGAAAACCATCATCGTGCTGATGTTCATTCTTTCCGCGGGAAGAATTTTTTACTCGGATTTCGGCCTGTTTTTTCAGGTGCCGCGCGATTCCGCGGCATTGTACTCCACGGTTACGACGCTGGACGTGTTCGTGTTCCGGCAGCTCAGAAGCGCTAGCACTGGAATGGCGGCAGCGGCGGCAATGGCGCAGGCGGTTACGGCATGCGTCATGACCCTGCTTGTAAACTGGATTGTCAAAAAAGTCGACGAAGAATCGGCAATGATATAAGGGGCGCAGCATGGCAAAAAAAATTGCAGCAGCAGACGGCGCATTGCGCTTTGCCAGAATACAGCCCGTGACGAATGGGCTTTTCAACATTTTGATGATCGTTCTGTGCTTTGTCTGCATAGTCCCGCTTTTTTTGGTGGTGGCCATATCGCTCTCTGATGAATCCTCGCTGCGGGAATACGGCTACCGGCTTTTGCCGAAAAGCATTTCCCTTGATGGCTATGCGTTCCTGTTTCAAAACCAGGGCATGATGCTGCGCGCTCTGGGCGTGTCGGTGTTCATCACGGCGGTGGGAACCGCGCTTGGCGTTATGCTTAACTCGCTTATGGGCTATGTGCTTAGCCGCAAAGAGTACAAGCTGCAAAGGTTTTTTGTCTGGCTTGTCTTTATTCCCATGATTTTCTCCGGCGGCCTTGTCGCGACTTACTTTATCATTTCGCAGTTTCTCCGCCTGAGCGACACCATTTGGGTGCTGATACTGCCGCTGGCGGTTTCGTCTTTCAACGTGATTCTTTGCAAAACTTTTTTCCGTGCCACGATACCTGATTCGCTTGTCGAGTCGGCAAAGCTGGATGGCGCAAGCCAGTTGCGCATATTTTTCAACATTGTGCTTCCGCTGTCGCTGCCGGTGCTGGCTACCATCGGCCTTTTCATGAGCTTTGCGTACTGGAACGATTGGTTTACGGCGATGCTGTACATCGACAATCCCTCGCTGCTTTCCTTGCAGGCATACCTAAACAGGCTGCTTGCAGACATAAACTTTTTGGCGCAAAACGCCGCGCTTCTTGGCAAGACGCAAGCGCAGTTGCTCGCGAGCATGCCCAGAGAAGCGGCGCGAATGGCAATTGTAATCATGGCAATAATTCCTATTGCCTGCGCGTATCCTTTTTTCCAGCGATACTTTGTTTCCGGTCTTATGATCGGCGCTATCAAGGGATAAAAGGCGGCGCGAAAATCGCGAAAAACATCGAGAGGAGAAGCGCTATGAGCAGAAAAATGATGAAACTCGCCGCGGCTGCGGCGCTGGCGCTGGGCGTGTTTGCCCTAAGCGGATGCAGCCGTTCCGACAAGGCCCCCACTCTGATCTGGTGGCAAATAGGCACCAGGCAAATGGGCTTTGCGCATGACCAAAGAGTGATAAGCGATTATGTGCAGGAAAAAATCGGCGTGCGCGTGGAATTCAGGCTGGCGAGCTGGGCGGAATCCTCGGCGCGATTCAACACGCTGATCAACGCCGGCGAATACTTTGACATAATGTTCACAGATTCAGGAAACTATAATCGCTATGTGGCGCTGGGCGCTTTTGCCGATATTAGCGATTTGGTGCCGGAATTTGCCCCAGATTTGCAGCAAATCATTCCCGACGTGCTGTGGGAAGGCGTTAAGGTTAGGGGCAGATTTTTTTCCGTGCCGACCTTCAAAGATTCGTCGATAACCGGCTTTTATTTCTGGAATGGCGCTTTTGTTGACAAATATGGCATCGACCTGAATCAGACAGGCTGGCCTTATCTTGACCAAGTTTTTCACAAAATCAAGACGGGGGAGGGGCCCCGCTTCTACCCGCTGATGCTGGCGCGGAGCAGCAACACTTGGCTTTTCCGCGAGTATGATTGCCTGCTAGCCAATTTCCCGCCGATGGGCGTGCGCCTGGATGACGGGGAGCGCCGCGTGGTGTTTACCCTTGAGCAGCCGGACATTCTCGAAGCCCTTGGGTATTTTCGCAAATGGTTCCAAAACGGCATTATCAACCCGGACGCAAATTTGACGAACGAGGTGTCTCGGGGCGTTGTTTTCATGATGGCGCAGGCTTGGCCTTCTGTCGCGCCGCTTTTCGCCGCGCAGGAAGGCATTGAGCGCTTTGACCCCGTGCGCTTTTTCGGCCCGGTTTATTCTACCGCCTCGATCCAGGGTTCCATGAACGCCATCAGCGCAAATTCGGTTCACAAAGAAGATGCGCTAAGGCTGCTGCAACTGGTCAACACCGACGCCACGCTCAGGGACATGCTTGCCTATGGCATTGAAGGCAAGCATTTCAATTACGTTGAAGCTGACGGCAGAAGGGTCGTGAGCGTGGCCAACCCAAACTGGTCGCTGACAAATTACCAGCAGGGCAATTACTTCAATATCACGCCGCAGGACACCGTGCCGCCAAGCTACTGGGACGAAGTTCGCCACCAAAACGAAATCGCGGCGCCTTCGGTGATGATGGGCTTTATGATGGACTTGGAGCCTGTGTTAATGGAGCTGACAAACGCTAGAATTATCTGGGAAAGGAATGCAACCGATCTTCTGGTCGGCGCTGCCGATCTCGAGGCAGTTTTGCCGAGAGTCATTGCGGAGCTAAGGGCTGTAGGCCTTGACAGAATAATGGCGGAAGCTCAGCGCCAAGTGGACGAATTTTTTCAGCAGCAGTAAGCAGGAAAATTATCCTGGCAAGGGTTTTGCGCTTTTGCTGCAAGCAAGCCGGGGATGACGTTCCCAATTTAATATGCACCGTGTTGCACGGAGGAAAAATGAACTGCCATCGGCAGAATGCAAAAAAAATGTTTCTCGCCAGACTTGCGATTGCGGCTAGCGTGGCGCTTCTTATGCTGCCTGGCTGTCCAACGGGCAGCGATCCAAATCACCCCCCGCCCGGGCCCAGGCCAGACTTGCCATCTGCACTTGCCCTGCCTGAAAGGCCAGTCATAGTCGCCATGCAGGACGGCTATGGCTTCACCGAAGACGTGGATCTGGGAAACGCTGCTGCCATTAATGCGGCCGTCAATGATCCCGGCAAAAAGAAGCCCGTCATTTCCCTAGCGTGGACAGGCGCAAACACCCAGTATTACAATCTTTACTGGTCGGATGAAGCCATGCGCCCGGCAATCCCGCAAGCCGAGAACATCAAGGACACGGTGTACTTTATTCGCGAAGGCTTGCTGCCCGAGACCCAGTACTATGTTTGGGTGGAGGCGATTAATGCCAATGGCGTTAACATTAGCGACCGCAGGGGCAGGGCAACCAGGAGCGCCGGCATTGAGCGCGGGGATTATCCGCGCAACATGCGGATCGAGCCGGGAAACGGGACGCTCACCGTTTGGTGGGATTTGGCAGACCGCGTGGGCTGGCATGAAATTTATTTTGCCCCTGTAGGTGCCATTAACAGGATTGACGCCAACACGCCCATGCGGTTTAAGTGGTACGAGCCGCCGTTTGCCGGCAATACCGCGTATAAAAACAAGAGCAACGCGGGCTGGACGCACGCTATATACCCGATGGACTCTCCCATGGGAATTAGCATGCACGGCTCTCACAGCGGCTACCGCATAGGAAAAAACAGCGGCACGAGCTCGTGCACTCGGGCGGTAATGGGTATCAAAGATTTTGGAAAAACTGACAGCGATCCTGACTGGAATCCAACCTATGCGGCATACCCCCCCCCTGGGGCATTTCCGTTTATCTTTGAAGCATGGCTGGAAGGCGACGGCGACAATGATCTTGGCAGGCTTGTGCCGTATCAGCCTTTGCATGAGAATTTTGCCGCAGCGCTTCCGTGGGACGAGGCAAACGGAAGGGCCGGAATTCCCGGCGCGCCGATACGGCACTACGGGAACCACGTTACCATTACAGGCCTTGAAAACGGCACGCAGTATGAAGTGTGGGTTCGCGTGCCAAACGTAAACGGCGAGCGCGGCTACGGCTATATCGTTGGCACTCCCGGCGCTTCTGGCTTGCCGGCGCCGCAAAACATTAAGGTGACGGTTCCGGAAGGCGCCACGCGCGATCTCGATATAAGCTGGGACGAAGTGTCCGGCGCGACCGCGTACCGCCTGTATCTCAGCCAGTCCAATGACACTCCAGGTCCCAGGACGCCATTTGACAGAATAGCCTCAACGGGCGAGACGGCGTGCAGCGTTAGCAGGGCGGGCCTTCTCCCCAACGCCGAATACTTTGTCTGGGTTGTGGCGGAGCTGAACCGCGTGGCGGGCGAGATCGGCGCGTCGGCGCGCGGCAAAACCGGCAGCCCGCCGCTTGCCGGCGTAATGCGCAAAAAGCTGGACGTTAACGGCAATCCTGTCAAAACTTTGGTGTACGTCGAAGTGAATGCTCACAATCCGCTTAACGCCGGCTCCTACATTTTGGAGAGCGGCGCTTTCCTGTTTGACTATGTTGTAATTTTTGCTGCGAATCTTAGAAACAGGAACTGCGCGCATGAAAGCGATCCGCACGGCTGCGCCAGAAGCGGCGTCCATTTGCACCTGAACGAAAACGTGCGCCACGTTCTGGAAAACCGCGCCGTGTACATTGAGCCTTTGCAGGAAAAGGGCATAAAAGTGCTTCTTGGCCTTTTGGGCGACTGGGACGGAATCGGCTTTGGCAGCATGACCGAGGCGGAAATTGCTACATTCATCGAAAGCGTCAGGCAGGATGTGGAATTGTATCAGCTTGACGGCATAGATTTTTGCGATGAATGGTCAAGCAAAATGCTTTGGGAAGATTGGCCTAACGCCAGCACCCCCTCCCCCCAGGCCGTTGCGGTTTACCCGTTCTACAGCTTTGGCTCGCCGTTTCCCGTTCGCGCATATCGAAAGCCGAACATGGGCATAGTTCCCGGCAACATAAGAACATTAACAAGCCAGCTTGAGCGGGAGCAGCTTGCGCCGGCGCTAGACCAGATGTGGCTGCAAGGCGGGCGGACGCTTTATCAAACCATAAGCGAAGCTCGGCGGGCAATGCCGGAAACGGTCATAACTCTTTACGAGTCCAACAATGGGCGCTGGGTAACTCCGTGCATGGCGCCGACAAACGAAGGCCTTGCCGGCCCAGGCGCTCTTGGCTCTGACGGCCCCAGTGTTAAAGTTACGCGGGAATTATTGGCATCGCTCGTGGACTTTGCTTTGCAGCCTTGGTACAACCAGTGGCACGATGACAGCGCTAACGGATTGCCGCGCAGCATGTTTTCCCCGCTCGCGATTGACGTGGGCGGCCATGCATACGGCGGCCAGAACAGCTCTCCGAACCCGACGTTTCCCGGCGAGGAAGCCGGCGCTTGCCCCATTTCGATTTCCACCGTGGCGGAGCGCTTCCTGAATGCCTCAAACAATGGCAATCCCTACGGAGTCATGTTCTTTTATGGCCTTAACCCTTCCAGCCAGTTGCTTCGGCTTAACCCGAATGCGCCGGCGGACAAAACCAAAGAAGAATATCTGTCGCATCTGACCGTTCCCGTTTTTAATCAGCGCGTGCTTCTCACTGCTGAGGGCGGGAATTATCTCAAAGACTGGTAGCAGCATTCCGAAGGAGGGAATAATTTATGACAGCATTGATGAACATGCCTGCATGGCTGAATGACGCGGTTTTTTACGAGATTTATCCCCAGTCGTTTTTCGACGCAAACGGCGACGGGATCGGCGACATCGAGGGGATCATCCAAAAACTCGATTACATCCGCTCGCTGGGCTGCAGCGCAATTTGGCTGAACCCCTGTTTTGACTCGCCGTTCAAGGACGCCGGCTATGACGTGCGCGATTATAAAAAAGTTGCGCCGCGCTATGGAACCAACGACGACCTGAAGCGGCTTTTCGCCGAAGCGTGCAAGCGCAATATGCGCGTGCTGCTCGACCTTGTCCCCGGGCACACGTCCGAGGAGCACGAATGGTTTCAGCAAAGCAAGGAGCCCGCGCCAAACGAATTTTGGAATCGCTACATTTGGACGGACGACTGGTCAGCGTGGGCAAGCGGCCTTAAAACCGTTCTCGGCGGGGCTGCCCGCAACGGCTCATATGCTGTGAATTTTTTTAACACGCAGCCAGCGCTGAACTACGGTTTTTTCAAGCCGGAGCAGGCATGGCAGCTCCCGATGGATCATCCTGACTGCATTGCCACCCTCGAAGCCATGAAGGACGTTATGCGTTTCTGGCTCGATGCGGGCTGCGATGGCTTCCGCGTTGACATGGCCTCGTCGCTTGTAAAGTGTGACGATGCTGAAAACACCGGAACCTCTGCCATTTGGCGCAGCGTTCGCGCCATGCTTGATGCCGATTATCCGGAGGCGGCGCTTGTATCCGAGTGGGGCCATCCGAGCAGGGCGATCAAAGCGGGCTTTCATGCTGATTTTCTTTTGCACTTTAACGGCGGCGCCTATAACAGCCTCGTTCGCGACTACAAAATGGACGCCGACTACAACGTGGCTGGCAGCGACAACAGTTTTTTCAAAAAAGACGGCAATGGCGACATTCGCCGTTTTCTCGATGAGTATTTGCCCCATTACGAGGCAACAAAAAACGACGGCTTCATTAGCTTGATTACTGGCAACCACGATGTTCCGCGGCTGCGGCTAACGCTGTCGCCTGACGAAATGGCGCTGGCGTTTGCTTTTATTCTCACGATGCCCGGCGTGCCATTTCTTTATTACGGCGACGAAATCGGGATGGACTATCTCAATTTTGTGTCCAAGGAGGGGGGGTATAGCCGCACCGGCGTGCGCACGCCGATGCAATGGAGCCGCGGTAAAAACCTGGGCTTTTCCGAGGCTGGCGCGGAAAAGCTGTATTTGCCGGTCGATTCCGCGCCGGACGCGCCGACCGTGGAAGATGCGGAAAAGGACGAGGGATCGCTGCTCAACACCGTGCGCGCCTTGCTGCGCCTGCGCCATGCCGAGCCGGACTTGCAGGCGCGGCCGAATCTTGAAATAATTTTTGCCGAAAAATCGCGCCTGCCTTTTGTGTACCGCAGGGGCTCTTTGCTCTTAGCCGTCAATCCAGGCGCAAAGGCTGCAAGCGCTCAGATTCAAAGCGCAATCGCGCCGAAGGATTCCGCGCCGCTGTATTCGCTGGGGAGTTGCGCTCTTGAGGATGGCCGCGTCCGCATGGAGGCGCAGAGCTTCGGCGTTTGGAGAATCAGCGCTTAGGGCGGGATTGCAGCTTGCCATGTTTGCAGGCTGCAATGCGCATTGCACATATTACACGTAAGGGGATTTTATGCTGATACCGAAAGTCGAACAGCGCGTCGAGCAATGCCTCGGCCATCTTGAGCGGAACGCCTACCGAAAAATTGCCGATTTGGAATTCGAGATTTTCGAGGCGGACAAAACCTACCGGGCGCCGCCTGAAAATGCCGAGTGGAAAAAAATCGCCGCGCCTGCGCCGTGGGGAAAAGAGTGGACCTGTTTCTGGTTCCGCGCGAAGTACAAAGCGCCCGTCGGCGGCGCCCCGCTTTTTCTGAGCGTCACGCCGAACGCCGATTCGTTTGCCTTCATCGACGGCAAGCCCGCGGGCGCTTTCAACATGTATCACAACAAAATTCGCATCGACGCGGACGGGAAGGAGCACGTCCTGCACGTCGAGTCGTATTCCGGGCATTTCCACGGCGGCTGCGGCCCTTTCGAAGGGGCGTCGGTTATTATCAACATTGGCAAAACGATTCCCGCCTTTCCCAATACCTTCGAGGGCGGCGCTTTGCTTGAGCGCAATCCCGCGATTCATTCCCTGTTTTACGATGTTCGCGCGCTGTTCGAAACGGCGAAAATCGCCGACGGCAATTCGCTGCGAAAGGCAAAAATCCTTAAAGGCCTTTCAGAAGCGCTGGCGGCGATAAGCCTGAGCGCGCAGGGAGCCAAGCTGGAAAAACAGGCCGCCGCCGCGGCAGCGCTTCTGGCGCCGTTGCTTGCGCTGAAAAACAGCTCTTCCACTCCGGCGGTGCACCTTATCGGCCATGCGCATATCGATCACGCGTGGCTGTGGCACATCGGCGAAACCAAGCGCAAAGTGGGGCGCACTTTCGCGAACATGCTGCGCTTCGTCAAGGAATACCCGGAATTTGTTTTTATCCAGAGCCAGCCCTGCCAGTTGGAAATCGTCAAGAGCGAGTACCCGGAAGTTTTCGCCGGCATCAAGGAGGCGTATAAAAACGGCAACTGGGAGCCCAACGGCGGCATGTGGGTCGAGGCGGATTGCAACGTCACTTCCGGCGAGAGCCTCGTGCGGCAGTTCTTGGTTGGCAAAAAGGTTAACAAGGAGTTGCTGGGTTATGAGGCTGACACTCTCTGGCTACCCGACGTGTTCGGCTATGCCGCGGCGCTTCCGCAAATCATGGCGGGCTGCCGCATAAAATATTTTGTCACCAGCAAAATCAACTGGAACGACACGACGCGCTTTCCCTATGAGACCTTTATCTGGCGGGGCATTGACGGCACAGGCGTTAAGACGCATTTCCTTTCGACGCTGGGGCCGGGGGCGGGGTACAACGGCCGCGTGGTTCCAGAGGAGCTTGCCGCCGTGTGGAACTCGGTGCAGCACAAGGAAGTTCAGTCCGCCTGCGTCAAGTCCATCGGCGAGGGCGACGGGGGAGGGGGGACCCTTCGAGCCGATTTGGAGATGGCGCGGCGGCTTGGCGATTTGGAAGGGGCGCCGCGTTCCGCGTGGGAAACGGTCAGCGCCGCGCTGGGCGATATTTTCGCCGAAAGCGCGCAGGGGCATTTTCCCGAGTGGCGCGGCGAGCTGTATCTGGAGCTGCACCGCGGAACCTACACCACGCAGGCGCGGACCAAGCGCAACAATCGCTTGCTGGAATTTGCGCTGCGAAAAGCTGAATTTCTTTGCGCCTTTGCCGCGCTTGACGGCGCCAGCGTTTTCGGCTGGCGCTATCCGCGCGAAGCCCTGCTTGATTGCTGGAAGCGCGTTTTGACGTATCAGTTTCACGACATTATTCCCGGCTCGTCCATTGGGCGGGTTTACGCCGAAGCCGAGGAGGATTCCGGCAAAATGCTGGAGCAGCTTGCCTGGATAAGCGCGGAGGCGAAGAGGCGGCTGGCCGGATTGGACGATTGCGCTTCCATCGGCGAGGACGCGCAAACGGCGCAAGCGATGCAGACCGTGCCGCAGACGACGCAAGCCGCGCCACAGGCCTCGCCTGTGGCGGCGCTGTTTGTTTTCAACGATTTGTCATGGGAGCGCAAAGGCGTACTGCGCGTTCCCGCTGAAACGCTGGGCGCGAACGCTGCGGTGCTGGCCGCGGGCGGCGCCGCGTATCCGATACAGCGCTACGCGGATCTCGATGGAAAAGCGCAGGCACTGTGCAGCCTCAAGGTCCCCCCCCTGGGCTGGGCGCGATATGAGCCGATTGCGCAAGCGCAAAGCCCTGAGGGCAAATCGCCTTTTTCCTGGCGCGGCAAAACGCTTGAAACGCCTTTTTACAGAATTGCGCTTGACGAGGCAGGCAGGATTGTCAGCCTGTTTGACAAAAGGCAGGAGCGCGAGATGGTCGCGCGCGGCGGCGCCTTCAACGCGCTTGTCGGCGCCGAGGACGTGCCGGTGTTCTGGGACGCTTGGGACATTGACGCCGACTGGACCCGGCGCATTGAGCAGGAAACGCGGCTTGCTTCGATGGAGGTCGCCGCCGACGGCGAGGTGTGTTTCCGCCTGCGCTGCGCTTACGAGATCGGCGCCGCCGAAGCCGGCGCCGCTTCGCGCTTGGTTCAGGACATGGTTTGCTACGCCGACGATCCGCGCATCGATTTTGAGACGAAGGTTTTTTGGCAGGAAAAGTGGCGCCTTCTCAAAGTGGAGTTTGACACTGTCATTGACACACCGCGGGCACGCTGCGAGGTGCAGTACGGCCATATCTGGCGCAACACCCACCGCAACCTGCCGCAGGATCGCGCGATGTTCGAGATTTGCGCGCACAAGTGGATCGCGCTGGAGGAGGAAGGCGGCGGCGTGGCGCTGCTGAACGACTGCAAGTACGGGCACGACGTCGAAGGCGGCAGAATGCGCCTCACTCTTTTGCGCTCCCCGATCGCGCCCGACCCAAACGCGGACAGAGGCGAGCATTATTTCACTTACTCGATTCTGCCCTTTTCGGGCGGCTTCGGCGCTTCCGGCGTGATTCACTCGTCGTATGAATTGAACTCCCCGATGACGGCGCTGACCTGCGGCGCGGATGCTGGCGTAGATGTCAATAACATTGACACCAAGCAATCGCTTTTTGCGATTGACGGAAACGCGGTGATCGCGGAATGCGTGAAGGCTCCAGAAAACGGCGAGAGCGGCGAGCTGGTTCTGCGCCTGTACGAAAGCCTTGGCGGCAAATGCAAAACCGTTCTTCGCTTTGCGCGCGAGCTTCGCGCCGCGGCCGAAACGGACATGCTGGAGGACAACCCCAAAGCGCTGCCCGCGCAGGGCAGGGATTTGGAGCTGGAGTTCAGGGCCTTTGAGATCAAGACCGTGCGGGTGGGGTTTTAGCATGCCGGGCTTTTGCGCCTCTGCCGTTGCTTTTTGCAGGGGTTTCCGGCTTTGCTTTTTGGCTTTCCGCAGGCCGTATCAAAAGTCGGCAACATGTGCAACAATGGCGGTATGATTGGCAAGAGCGCGCCGGTGGCGGCGCTGGTGGCATACAAAAACAAGCCCGCGTTGGTGGCGGAAAAAGCGCAGGACAAAATTGTCATCGCGCTTTTCGACGGCGAAAAAATCAAGGTGCGGGAAAAAGACATCGAGGTAATTCATCCAGGGCCGGCAAAGGGCTTTGACGGAATTGTCGGGGCGGGAAGCGCTGGGGCGAATGCGGCTGCGCGGGAAAGCGCGGCGCGGGAGGCTTGGGAGCTTTTGCTCGCGGACGGGGGGGCGCCTGTCTCGCTGCGGGAGCTTGCCGAGCTTGCCTTCGGCGACTACAGCCCCGCTTCGGCCTGGGCGGCTTTTCGCCTGCTTCTGGACGGGCTTTTTTTCGCGGGAAGCATCGATGCGATTAGCCCGCGGCCGGAAGCGCTGGTCGCGGCGGACGAGAAAAAGCGCGAGGAAAAGCAGCGCGAAGACGAGGAGCGCGGGCTTTTTCTGGAACGCCTAAAAAGCCGCCAGCCTTTTTTCGCGGAGAAAAATCCCAGCGGCGATAGCGCTAGCAGCGGTGGCGTTGGCAACAGCGGCGCAAACGGCGATAGCGCCGCTGCAAACAGCGCCGATGCCAGCAGTGCCAGCGCTTTGCGCTTTATTCAGGACGTTGAGGCACTTGCCTGCGGGAAATCGGCGAAAAGCCGCACGATGAAGGACCTTGGCCTTGGCGAAACGCCGGAGGAAGCGCATGCGCTGCTTTTGGACTGCGGCTTCTGGACGAATCTGGTTAACCCGCACCCATCACGTTTCGGCATTTCCGTTTTGCCTGCGAAACATGCCCCCCCTCCCCCCCATGCTGAAAACCGCGCGGACCTGAGCGCTCTTGCCGCCTTTGCCATCGATAGCCCTTGGAGCCACGACCCAGACGATGCGCTTTCGCTCCAGGTCGAGGGCGACAGGTTTATATTGTACGTCCATGTCGCGGATCCAGCCGCGTCGATAAGCGCTGACAGCCCCTGCGAGAAAGAGGCCCGCGATCGCGGCGCAACGCTTTACCTTCCCGAGGGCAATCACCGAATGCTTGCCGATGAAGCCCTGCCGCTCTTTGCGCTTGGCCTTGCCGAATCATCCCCAGCGCTGACATTCAAGGTAACGCTTGATTTGCGGGGCAAAATCGAGGAAACGGAAATCTTCCCTTCAATGGTGAAGGTTTCGCGCCTGACCTACAAACGCGCCGACGAGCTTATTTCCGGCGCGAACGCTGCGAACGCGCTTTTTTCAAGCGCGGATGCGGGCACAGCAAGCGCAAGCGCGAATACGGACGCAGACGCGATTAGCGCGAGCGAAAATGCGCGCCAATCAGACGCGGCGATTTTGCGCGAGCTAAACTCGCTGGCTCAGCGCAATTTGAATCGCCGCATTGCATCCGGCGCGATAAACATCGACATGCCGGAAACGCATGTCGCGCTGAATGACGGGCGGGTAACGGTTGAGCCCATCGTGCGCTACCAGTCGGCAACTCTAGTGCGCGAATGCATGCTGCTTGCCGGCGAGGCTGCGGGGATTTGGGCCATGCAGCGCGGCTTGCCCTTTCCCTGCATTGCGCAGGAAACGGGCGAGCTGCCAGGCGAAGTGCTTCCAGGCCTCGCGGGTTCGTACCAGCTTCGGCGCTGCATGAGGCCGCGCTCGCTTTCGACAAAGCCGGGGCTGCATTCGGGGCTTGGCCTGGATATTTACACGCAGGTAACCAGCCCGCTGCGGCGCTACACCGACCTTTTGAGCCACATCCAAATCCGCGCCGCTCTTGCAGGGGCCCCCCCCCTCTCCGCAGACGAGCTTGCGTCGCGGATGTTCGCGGGGGAAGCTGCCGCGGCGACAGTCACTCAGGCTGAGCGCGCCTCGCGCGGGCACTGGCTCATGGTTTACCTTTCCGACAAAAAAGATTCCGTCTGGGATGCAATCGTTCTGGAAAAAAGGGGAAACCGCTGGCTGGCTGTAATTCCCGCGCTAGCCCTGGAAACCCAAGTTTCCCTGCGGGGCGAAGTCGCGCCAAATGACTGCATCCAGCTTGCGCTGAAATCGTTGAGCATTCCCGCGGGGGAAGCGGTTTTCGCGGTTTTGAGTTAGGGGGATGCTGCCTTTGAAATTCGCTTTTGCGGAATGCGGCCTTGGAGCTGGCTGTCACCTGCTGAAAATTTATGCTCCTTACATATTTAGCTCTTCATATAATTCTTGCCAGCGTGGTAGGTGAAAATCATCAGATAATTTCACCACAATAAAATCATCCATGCGTCTCACGGAACCGTGGGCGGGGAAAATAGGCATAAATTCCGCCTCTATGTGAGCTTTAATTATTTGCTCTCTGTTTGGCATGCAAAAATATACTCCCAAACTTCTCATGAAGAGTAATCCTCCCTGAAAACAGATCGGGATGTCGTCATCAAGAATAAACCAGCCCGCCAAAAGAGAAGTCCCTATTACTTCTCCTTGTAGAAAACTAGGATTAGCATTAAGTCGAGAAGAATGCCAGGTTAGACCAACAGTCACAACAGGAAGTTCTTCGTCATCAGGCTGAATCTGCATAACCATATCTTTGATCTTATGTGTGATACGAACATCCTCATTATAGCGCATCTGGTCCGAGTGGAACAACTGAGCTGTTACTTGAGCCTGATATACAGCGGCAAACATGGCTATGCAAGTTATGGCAATAGCGATTTTTTTGCCGCTTGATTTTATGCAATAGAAAAACATAAAGGCGTATGCTAATGGCAAAGCGTAGAAAGTTCTAATCGGTGGAATATTCCCTCCCATAATTGCCAACAGTATTATGGACAGAGGGACGCCCATGGCTGCAAGCATATACAGAAATTTTCGCCCAGCGGGCAATTTTTTTCGCATGAATGCAATGATTTTGATAAGGAAGAACAATGCGACAGGAATTAAAACAGTTCGTATGTGTTGTAGCACAGAAGCATGAAGAGCTTCAAGGGCATAAGTGCCTGTTGGATAAAGACGAGCAAGTATCGGACCTAGAATCGCTTGCACAAAAGAAAAGTGTCCTATGCCCACCATGTAGATGAATCGCAAAATGCCGCGGATATTGTTTATGGCTGGTTTTTGTCCCCATTGGTTCATGTCATCAAGATACTCGGCTCTTTCAATGTTGAAAATAGCGGGAATAGCTATCCTGTCGACTATGAAATAAATCGCCAAGGCACTGACCAAAGCTATAAAGAGCTTTAGGCATAGGTCGCGATAAATTGACGGTTTGTAATTCGACTGTTCCTGCATAAGTATAAAGCAGATAAATACACCGCAGATAAAAAGAGTCACTATCGGTTGGTACACCGATATCATGAGAACTAGCAAAAGGACAGCGCAAATTATTTTCCCCTTTTCGTTATTGAGAAAGCCTTTATACATGAGGTAAATCACATAAGGGCATAAAGCGATAATAAACGCATTTTCCGCAGCCTGAAGCAAAAAATAAAACTGCTCAGCCCAAACTGGCACGGTCATAAAAACAAGGGCAAAAGGTATGAGGGTGTTGTTTCTGCCAGTGTTTCTGCTGAAAATGGCAATGATATAGCTCCATGAAATCGTAAAGACCCATATCAAGCAAAAAGCGATGAAAAAACTGGTAAAGGGGTTAAACTGTTGAATGCGCCAAATGCTTGACAGTAATACCTGCCCAAATCTTCCTATCATAAGATACCATTGATTAACAGCGTCCCTGGTCATTATAAAAAGTTCAGTATCAATGCCGATGCTATTGCAGAACAGCCTGATTCCGTACGCAAAAAACAGGGTAATGCTTACCGCCAGCACTAAAGGCAGGTTGTTTTTGCAGAAATTGCAAAACCCAGCCAAACTCACTTCTTCCATGTCGAAATATTTTATCGAGGGTGCTTTGGTGCGCTTTAACCACATATCTTCCTCTCCTTCAAAATTACGCCTATTGCTTTCTGCATACAGCCAGTAGTGAAAGCCCTGGCAAATAAATTCGCATTGTTGCCAAAAATTGGCATATGTAAAAGTCCATATTCAAAATGCCATAAATCGTTTTCGTCAGCAGATTATTTTCGCTGAAGCGCCAACTGCCGACATCAGTCCCGTTGCCAACTTTCCGCATAAATCGCTGTATCAAACGTGCTAAAAACAGGCTGAAATAAAAATAGTGGCATTTATCCCACTGAAGATTTTGGCTGCTTATCAAGGCTAGCAACTGCTTTCTGCTGTAGCGTCTGTAATGTTTCATAAACTTATCGTGCTCTGAAAACAAAAACTGAAATGCCAGAACCGTGATAAATATAATGCTGCCAGATGGTATTTTTTCGAGGGCATCCTTCATAAATATGGTATCGTGCTCTATGTGTTCAAGAACGTCCATAAGCACCAATCCAGGTTTGTCGTTAAGCTCTGGGAGAGCAGCAATATCGTTAAGGCACAAAATATCATTCACGCTTTCTGTTTTTGCGCTGTATCCAGTGTCTATTGCATACACTGGACCAGGAATAAAACTTCGCAGCTTTAACGTGAAGAACCTATCTCCAGCCCCTATATCCGCAACAGAGTTCAAGAGATATTTTTTTATTATATTTTGGATGCAATGCGCTCTTGATATTTCCCAGGGATGGCGGTTTCCATGTTGCGTCTTTTCAGTCAAGTCCATCTTTAGGCGGCTCCTTTTTCTCTAAATACGATCAACCGTTGCCCAAGATAGTTTATCCCGGTAAATAAGAATATTCCTGTGAGCAATGCCACATTTTCGCGTACCCACTGCGAGCTGTCATGCAGCAGAAAATTAACGACTGGTCTTGCAATGCCATAAGCTACCAAATATGAAAAAGCTATCGTTGCTATAAATGCAACAATTATAAAAGCAGACCAGTGCCTCACGCCAAATGTAAAATACTTGTTAAGAAAAAAACTCAGAATCGTGGTAAAAATATAGCCGCAGGCTGAAGAAAGCCAATACCCGAAGCCTACCAGATTAAATAATATGAATATAATTGTAGATCCCACAACGGTATTGATAACCCCGACAAGGATAAATTTAAGCAATTTTCTGTCAAAAATGGCAAATGCCTTCATGCTGTTTCCTTAATGATGTAGTGCGGGCGATGTTTTACTTCCGTATATATCTTTGCCACATACTGCCCCAAAATTCCCGTGGTAAAAAGCTGAATGCCAGAACAGAAAAGAATGATGCAGACGGTCGATGCCCAGCCATCAACAGGGTCGCCCCAGATTATTCTTCTTATGACGATAAAAGCAATCAAAACGAGAGACACCATGAATATTATAATTCCAAACACCGAGGCTACGGCAAGGGGCTTTGAAGAAAAGGCTATTATGCCGTCTAGGGAATACAGAAATAACTTCCAGAAAGACCATTTTGTTTTCCCTTTTGTTCGCTCAATGTTTTCATATTCAAACCATTTTGTCTTAAATCCGACCCAGGGGAAAATGCCTTTGGAAAATCTATTCTGCTCACGCAATTCCAAAACAGCTTCCAGGTATTTTCTGTTCATCAATCTAAAATCCCGCGCGCCGTCCACTACTTCTATTTCAGTGATTTTTTTCATGAGCGCATAAAAGCGCCTTGCAAAAAAAGAGCGAACTGGCGGCTCCCCGCTGCGATTTACTCTCCGCGTGCCGGCGCAATCATATTCCCCTGAGGCAACAGTCTCCAACATATCGGGGATAAGGGAGGGCGGATCTTGCCCATCCGCATCCAGAGTGACAATGTAATCCCCTCGCGCTGCCTGCAACCCGGCAAATATGGCTGCCTCTTTTCCAAAATTTCGTGAAAACGAAATGAGGCGAACGCGGCTGTCTTGCTTCGCAAGATTTTTTAAAATATTGAGGGTATTATCTGTTGAGCCGTCATTTACAAAAATGATTTCAAACTGCCTGCTTAACGAGGCGCATGCTTTGACAGCGCCTTCATAAAAAACGGGAATGGCGCCTTCCTCGTCAAAACACAGCACGACTAAGGTCATGTCAACCTTGCGCACGGCCCATATCTCCTCCTAAAAACGTGCGGATGCTGTACGGGGATTTGCTTGCCATACACAATTTTTTGTCTTTTGTACGAAGGACTCTTTGTGAGTACATTCGCGTGACATCTCTCAAATATCTTTCTCCCTGCTAAAATTGCACCAAATATCAGACATTTGCCCAATATCATGATAACATCGTGGATACAATATCAAGGTAATACCATGAGTGCCATGTCATAGTATTGCCCATTTATGAATTTGTCAAGCCAAGGGCATAATACCTTATTCAAGGTAATGGAATGAATGTTATGAATGAGGCTGGTTTGCGCAGCATCCTAAGCCAAAACATCCGGCGGTTCCGCAAGATGAAAGGCTTGTCGCAAGAGCGCTTGGCTGAAAAAATGGACATATCCACCAATTACTTGTCAGATATTGAAAGGAAGAAGGGCTGGGTTTCCCCTTTCTCCCTGGTTAAGCTGGCAAATGCCCTTGAGATCGAGGTTTTTGAACTTTTTAGGCCGCAGGAAGCGGTGGCTGCGGATGTGTCCAGCACGGTCAGCAAATGCCTTGAAGATTTTTCGTCGTCATTGAGGGTCTCTTTTGAAAAGTCGATTAAGGACTCCATGCGCAAGATAAAGCAAAACCTGTGACGGCTTGCTGAAACTGCCGGTTTTTTGTCAAGGAATAGCATCTTGATCGCAAAAAGTTGACGGGCAGCGCGTGATATTGTATATTGTATTCACGGAGGCTGGCAATGCCTGTTTTATCGTTGTTTTTAGGATAGAGCCACTAAAAACAACGGCGGCTTATTTTGATGCGGAGGGAAACGGATGGGCAATGCGCTGCGGAAGGAAGACGCTGAAGTCAGGTTCACATACGCCGATTACAAGGGCTGGGAGCTCAAGGACGGCGAGCGCTATGAGCTTATATACGGCGAGGCCTACGCGATGGCGGCGCCGAGCACTTATCACCAGTTGATAGCCTTTGAGCTGGGCAGGCAGATAGGAAATTACCTCACGGGGAAGCCCTGCAAGGCAATTCCGGCGCCTTATGACGTGAGGCTTTTTTACGAAGAGGACGAAAGCGACGACACGGTTGTTCAGCCTGACATTTCGATTATTTGCGACCGCGAAAAGCGCGGCAGCGAGGGGTGCCGCGGCGCTCCTGATTTTGTCGCGGAAATACTTTCCCCGTCAAACACTGCCATCGAGATGGAGCAGAAATTCCAGCTTTACCAGGATGCCGGCGTTCGGGAATACTGGGTTGTGAATCCCGAGTGCAAGGTCCTTAGAACCTATTTTTTCGCGGAGGAGGGGATTCGCATGCGCACCTATTCCGCGGCCGACAAAGCCGGCGTCAGCATTTTTCCCGGCTTTTTCGTTGATCTGGAGCCGGTTTTTGCCGAGGATGCCTAAAATCTGGGCTTTTTTCCGCCGAATGGCGCTTTCGCCGTGAAAAACTGACGCGCATTTGGGGCGGAAAGCGGCGGAGGCTGCCTTTTGCGCTTTGCGCCGTTACCTTGCCGGCGGCAAATTTGTTACTATGTTGCAATAGGAGCGCCCATATTATGACTAGCATGGCGAAGAAACACGCGGTTCCGTTTGGCAAGGCGCCCGCCTGCTTGGCGCCCGCCTGCTTGGCGTCTGCCTGCAAGGCGCAGGCCTGCCTGGCGCTGGCCGTTTTTGCGGCTTTTTTCCTTGGCGCCTGCTCCGGCAGGAACCCGGCTGTCAACTACGAGCTTGTCAGTGTGCGGCGGGGGACGCTGGAGCGGACGGTCATGGCCAGCGGCACGATCCACCCGGTTTCGATGATTCGCGTGCTGCCCCTGATGAGCGGCAAGGTCGAAAGGATTTTTGTCGACTACAATGACATTGTGCAGCGCGGCGACGTTCTCGCCGAGCTGAACACCGACGTGCTGAGGCTCCGGCGCGAGCAGATGCAGGCCGCGGTTCTGAGGGCCAGGGCAAACTTCGACCTGCAAGCGCTGAGCTACCGCAACCAAGTGACGCTTTTCGAGAGGAACCTTATTTCCGAGTTTGAGCTGATGACCGGCCGAACCACGATGAACAATCTCGCGGCCGACCTGGCCGTCGCCGAGGCAAACCTCCGCGTCACCGAAACCGAGATCTACCAGCACGCCTTTATCGTGGCGCCGATCGATGGCATAGTGCTTGACAGAAACATTAACATCGGCGACACCGTCACGGACAGCACGAGCGCCAACTCCGTCCCGATTTTTACGCTCGCGGAAAACCTGCGGGAAATGCAAATCGAGGCCACGGTCAGCGAGCTTGACGTTGCCTTGATCCAGCGCGGGCAGCAGGTGCGCTTTTCCCTGGAAAGCATGCCCGGGCGCGGCTTTGGCGGCCAGGTCGAAACCCTTAGGCTGATGCCGACCGTCACCAACAACGTCGTTTCGTTCACGGTGATCATCCGGGTCGAAAACCACGACGGCTCGCTGCTGCCTGGGATGACTTGCATCGTCGAGTTTATCGTGGAGCGCAGCGAGGATGCGCTGATGGTTCCCAACGCGGCGCTGCGCTACCAGCCGACGACCCTTAGCGAGGAAAGAATTGCCGACATGATTTTCAACGCAACGCTGGGCGAGATGAGCGAAGAGCAGCGGCTGGCGGCGCTGGAGGCCCGCGGGCAAAGGCGCGATCAGGCCAGGGCGCAGGACAGAGGCGCCGGGCAGGGGCAGAACGCCGTGACAAATCTGATGCTGGGCGGCGGCAGCGATGCCGGAGCAAGGCGCATGATGACGGCCGGCGGCGGCGGGCGCCGGGCTGGAGGAGGCGCTGGCGCCGGCGGCGGCGCCGGGAGGCAGCAGGCCCAAAACCCCAGGCGCGCCGAGGAGGCGGTCGTGATGCGCAACCTGTGGTACCTCAACGGCGACGGCAGCCTCGGCGTCATGCGCGTGCAGACAGGCATCACCAACGGCTCGTTCACCGAGATTATCGCAATGGAAGAAATGGAAGGCCGGCAGATAATCCTGCGGGAGAGGATATGACGGAAGCTACGGCTTTGGCCGACAGCGCTGCGCCTTCTGCGGAAGTGCTTCCCGCGGGATCCCCCCCCCCGGTCATTTTGATGCGCGGGATTCGGCGCGAGTACAGGATGGGGGGGAGGGGGCACAGGCAGGCCAAAGGCGAAGATGCCGTGGTTGTGCGAGCCCTTCGCGGGGTTGATTTTTCAGCAAGCGCTGGCGAGTTTGTCTCGGTGATGGGCCCCTCCGGCTCCGGCAAGTCAACGCTGATGAACATACTCGGCTGCCTGGACAAGCCCAGCGCCGGCGCCTACTCTCTCGACGGCATAGAAACATCGCAGTCCGACTCAGACACTTTTGCCTACATCCGGAACCGCAAAATCGGCTTTGTGTTCCAGTCCTTCAATCTTCTCGCCCGCACCACGGCGCTGGAGAACGTGGAGCTGCCGCTGTTTTATCGCCGCCCCGGCAAGCCCGAAAAGCCCTACAGCGCCCGCGAGCGCCGCGACCGCGCAAAGGCGGCGCTGCGCGAAGTCGGCCTGGAAAAGCGCATGGATCACTACCCGTCCCAGCTTTCAGGCGGGCAGCAGCAGCGCGTCGCCATCGCCCGCGCCATGGTTGGCGACCCGGCCTTTATCCTGGCCGACGAGCCCACCGGCAACCTCGACTCGGAAATGTCGCTGGAAATCATGGGCCTTTTCCAGCAGCTCAACGGGCAGGGCAAAACAATAATCATGGTAACGCACGAGCCTGAGTTCGCCGCCTACACCAAGCGCATCATAACCCTGCGCGACGGGATGCTTGTGTCGGACATTGCGGGCGAGGGCAAGAATGCGCAGGAGGAGCTAGCGCGCTGGAAGAAAGACAACGCGCTGCTGAACGGCAAGACCCCCGGGGGGGGCGCCGAAGCTGGCGAGCCTGGCACTGACGAGCCTGGCACTGACGAGCCTGGCACTGGCGAGCCAAAGGAGGCCGCATGAACATAGCGCAATTATTGCAAACATGCCTGCGCTCGATTTTCCGCAACCGCATGAGAAGCCTTCTTACGTCGCTGGGCATCATAATCGGCGTGGGCTCGGTTATCATAATGGTGGCGCTGGGCGAAGGCTCCCGGCGCGTAATCGAGGATGCGATAACCGAAATGGGAACAAACCTTTTGCAGGCCGTTCCCTTGCGCCGGGTAAGCCGCGGCGGGCAGCAGGTGTTCATGCGCGCAAACGCCTTTACGCTTAGGGACATTGACAGGCTTCGCGACGAGTCGAGCTTTCCCATGGCCATTTCCGGCGTCGTCAGCGCAAGCTTTAACGTCGTCGGCAGGGAGGGAAACGCGCAGGTGCAGGTCATGGGGGTCGAGCCGGACTTCGGCATTGCCAGAAACCACAGGGTCAGTTCCGGGATGTTTTTTGGCTACGAGGACCTTGAATTGCGCAGCAGGGTTGCGGTTTTGGGCCGCACCACGGCGGAAAACCTGTTCGGCGATCCGGAAGACGCGCTTTTCCAGCAAATTCGCATTGGCACAAACCACTTTACCGTCGTCGGCCTTTTGGAGCCCCGGGGGGGGGGCTTCGAGGGCATCGACCAGAACGACATAATCCTTGTGCCGCTGCACACGGCCATGACCCGGCTCAACAACTCCCCAAACGTCAACATGATCGTGATGAGCGTGGCGGATCAGCAGTTCATGAGCGCCGCCGAGCGCGAGGCCAGGATGATCCTCGCCGAGTCGCGCGGCATTCGCGATCTGGCCAGTGCCGACTTTGACATAATGAACCAGGCCGACATGATCGACATGGCCTCTGCCACTTCAAGAACGTTGACAACGCTGCTTGCCGCAATTGCCGGCGTGTCGCTGCTGGTCGGCGGCATAGGCATCATGAACATAATGCTCGTTTCCGTCACGGAGCGCACTCGCGAGATTGGCATAAGAATGGCCGTGGGTGGCCGCAAGCGCGACATACTTTTTCAGTTTCTCGCCGAGTCCGTAATCCTGAGCCTGATGGGCGGCCTTCTGGGAATCGGCCTGGCCTTTCTCGCCAGCCACGCGCTTTCCTTTATGGGAGTCCCCACAGCAATCAGCCCGCTGGTCGTGACCGGCTCGGCGCTGTTCGCTGCCATGGTGGGCGTGGTCTTCGGCTATTACCCGGCGCTGAAGGCCGCGAGGCTTTACCCGATTGACGCGCTGCGCTACGAATAGCCGAAGCGCCGAGCCGTGAATGCTTTGGCGGCGCCGGCGCTTCCCTCTCCGGCAATTCCGCCGTATTGCGCCTTTGCGGCGAATTGTGTGATACTTTACGCATGGCAGAAATCAAAAAGTTTGCGGGGACGGACATCGAGATTGCGCAGGCGGTTTATCCGGAACATGCGCTGCACATAGACGAGATTGCGCGAAAGGCCGGCATCCCGGCCGAGCGCATCGAGCATTACGGCAGGCATAAGGCAAAGGTCGATTGCCGCTATTTGCAGGACGGTGCCGGCGCGGCAGGCAAGCTGGTTTTGGTGACGGCCATCAACCCGACGCCGGCGGGCGAGGGCAAGACGACGACGACGGTGGGCCTTGCGGACGGCCTTTCCAGAATAGGTAAGAAGGCCATGGTTGCGCTGCGCGAGCCTTCGCTGGGGCCGGTCTTCGGCGTGAAGGGCGGCGCGGCCGGGGGGGGGTGGGCGCAGCTCATTCCCATGGAAGACATCAACCTGCACTTTACCGGGGATTTTCACGCCATCGCGGCCGCGAACAATCTTCTCGCCGCGATGATTGACAACCATGTTTACCAGGGCAATCGGCTGGGCATCGACCCGCGCAAAATTCTTTGGCGCAGATGCATTGACATGAACGACCGGCAGTTGCGCTTTGTTGCGAGCGGCCTGGGGGGAAAGGCCAACGGCGTGCCGCGCGAGGACGGCTATGACATTACCGCGGCCTCGGAGATCATGGCGATTCTCTGCCTTGCCTCCGGCATCGGCGATTTGAAGGAGCGCTTGGGACGCATCATAGTGGGCTACACTTACGGCAAGCAGTCGGATGAGCGGCCGGTGGCCGCGGCGGCGCTTAACGCGCAGGGGGCCATGGCGGCGCTGCTGAAGGACGCGCTCAAGCCAAACCTGGTGCAGACGCTGGAAGGCACGCCGGCCTTTGTTCACGGCGGCCCTTTTGCCAACATTGCGCATGGATGCAATTCATTGATGGCCACGCGCATGGCGCTGAAATGCGCGGACTATGTCGTCACCGAGGCGGGCTTTGGCGCCGATCTGGGCGCGGAAAAATTTCTTGACATAAAATGCCGCTTCGGCGGGCTTGCGCCTTCCGCGGTTGTCATAGTCGCGACGGCGCGCGCGCTCAAGTTCCACGGCGGCGCAAAGAAGGCCGAACTTGAAAAGGAAAACCTCGCGGCGCTGGAAGCCGGCATGCCCAATCTCTTGCAGCATATCGACAACATTGCCAATGTTTTCAAGCTGCCGGCCGTGGTGGCGATCAACGCTTTCCCCAGCGACACAAAGGCCGAGCTCGACCTCATCGAGACCAAATGCCGCGAGCTGGCGCCGGGCGTTCCAGTAGCGCTTTCCGAAGTGTGGGCGAAGGGCGGCGAAGGCGGCGCAAGGCTGGCCGAGGAAGTCGTCTCGCTTTGCGAGAAAGCGCTCTGCGAAAATGCGCGGCGCGAGCGCGGGCAGCCCGGCGGCTTTGAGTTTGCCTATGACGCGAACCTTTCAGTGAGGGAAAAAATCGAGGCCATTGCGCTCAGAATTTACCGGGCTCAGGCTGTGTCGATACTGCCGGCGGCGCAGAAGCAGATCGCGCAGCTTGAAAGGCTGGGGCTGGACAAAGCGCCGGTCTGCATGGCCAAGACGCAGTACAGCTTTTCCGACGACCCGGCGCTGCTGGGCGCGCCGAGGGGCTGGACGCTGACCGTGCGCGGCGTCAGGCTTTCCGCCGGCGCCGGCTTTATCGTGGCGCTTACCGGCGAGATCATGACCATGCCCGGCCTCTCCCCGGTTCCATCGGCGGAAAAAATCGACGTGGATTCGGACGGGACTGTTTCCGGCCTTTTTTAGCGCTAGGCGATTTTTCTTTGCCGCGCCGCGCAAAATTTGACTCCGGCGCCGGCGATTATTATATTGTTTTCACTGGGATGCGCGAGACGGCTTTCGGCGCCGAGCAGGCGCCGCTCAGATCAGCGCGGCGGCGCTTGCTGTCATTGCTCCTATCTTTTCCGGTTTTCGGCTTGCCGTTTTTTGCTTGCGGGCATATTTGCGCCAAAAAACCGCTCGACATTTTGCGCCGGCGGCGTTACAGTAAAGATGCTGCAAGCAGGAGAATAATGGCGATGACACACAGAAAAGCGGCGCTGGCGCTTTGCCTGATTGCGCTGGCCGGTTTTGGCGCGCATGCCGAAAGCGCCATGGGGTCAGGCGGCGCCGGCGCAATCGCGGCAGGCGGGGCAGCCAACGCAGGCGGGGCAGCCAGCGCAGCCGGGGCAGCCAGCGCTGCCGAAGCCGTCGGCGCAATCGAAGCCGCCGAGGCCGTCGAGACCATCAGCCTTGAGCAGGTGAGGACGCTGGCGCTGGCAAATTCGCGCAGCCTCGCCAGGCACGGGCTGGCGCTGCGCGGCGCTGCGCTTGACGAGCGCGCGAGGGTGTTTTCGAACCTGCCGTCTTTGTCGCTGGGCGCCAGCGCTTCGGCGAGCCTGTGGAGCCCGGCGCGCGCGGAGCCGATTGCAAATCCTCTTGACACTTTGAGCGCCGGCGCCAGCTTTAGCGTTTCCCAGCGCATTTTCGAGGGCGGAAGAACCACGATTCAAAGGGCCATCAATGAAATCGCCTCGGAAAGCGTCAGGCAGGATGCGCTGGCCGAATACTTCAACGTGCTGGATTCGGCGGACAATGCCTTTTACGCGGTGCTGGAGGCGGAGGCGACGCTGGAGGCCGAGGAGGCCTCGCTGCGGGTTGCGCTTGCCACCCTTGCCATTGCGGAGATTCGGCTGGAGGCGGGGATGATAAACCATGGCGAATTTTTGCGGGCCATGGCGGACAAGGTGGCGCGGGAAAACTCCCGCAACCAGGCGCGGCGCAATCTCGCGCTGACAAACGCGCGGCTCCGCTCGCTGATCGGCGTCAGCCACCTCCCCCCCCTTGCGCCGATTGATTTTTCCGGATTCGAAAACCTGATTCTGCGCCTTGGAAGCATTTCCGACGACGATGCGGATGCGCTTTATGCGCGGCTTTGGCAGGTGCTTGCCGGCTCGAACCCGGCGCTGGCGCAGGCGGCACTTTCCTCTAGGCGGGCGGAAAAAAACCTTAGCATGGCGAGGCGGGCTTACTCGCCCACCGTTGGCGCCTCGTTTTCCACGGGGCTTAATTTTCATCCGGACTTTGGCGTGAGAGGGGGGGGGCTGTCGCTCAGCGCAAGCATTCCGCTGGATTTTTGGGTTATCGCAAACAATGTTGAAAGGAGCCGGCTTGCCCGCGATGCCTCGATGCTGGATTACATAAGCGCGGAGGTCAATCTCGATCTTGAGCTGCAAAGCTCGCTGCTGAATGTTTTCGCGTTTGCCGGCTCGGTTCTGCACTCGCGCCTGAGCCTTAGCTACGCCGAAAGGCATTTTGAGTTTGTCGAGGAGCGCTACCGGCTTTTCCAAAGCTCGATTGCCGAGCTGAGCGAGGCGTCCACGCTGCTGATAAACAGCCGCAACAATCTTATTCGCGCGAGCTACGGGTTTTTGCAAAGCCTTTCCAGGCTGCGCTCGCTCGGGGCTATTGACGATACTGAAAAATTGATGGATATTTTGATGGCGCAGTAGGAAAATCCCTCGCGCAAATCAATGCCGAATATCGGATATGGGAGCGCAAACTTGCTGCAATTAGCCGTTTTTCTGGGAAACCACGGGCAAAAGTACGAGCGCAACCGGCACAACGCCGGCTGGATGCTTGCCGAAGCCATGCCTTTTTACCATTTGCTTTCCTGGCAGAAAAAATACAGGGGCCTGTATGCGTGCATGGACGGCGCGCACTTTCTCAAGCCGCAAACCTACATGAACCTTTCCGGCGAGTCGGCGCTGGCCGCTGCCTCGTTTTTCAAAATCAAGCCCGAGCAGATTATCGTGGTTCACGACGAGATCGAGCTTCCGCCCGGGACGCTCTCTCTGAAATTTTCCGGCGGGCTTGGCGGTCACAACGGGCTGCGCTCGATGAAGGCCTGTTTCGGCACGGCTGATTTCTGGCGGCTGCGCATCGGCGTGGGCAGGCCGGACGGCAGGGCGCCTGGCGCCGGCGGCAGCGTCGAGAGCAGCAGGGAAGCAGGCATTGCCGCGTGGGTGCTGTCGGATTTTTCCGCCGGCGAATCCGGCGCTCTTGCCCCGGCTTTCAGCGCCGGCGCCGGCTTGCTGGCCCGCGCCTTTGCCGAAGAGCCGCAAGCCCTGCTGCCGGAATGGGCAAAGAAAAACTGCCTGGCGCCGCCGCCGGCGCCGCCAGAGCAGCCCGCGCTGCAAGCGCCATTGACATAGCCGGGCTTTGCGCTATCATGTAAGCAGCGCCTTTGGAGCGCCTGCGCTGAGGAAGGGGAAGGCTATGAGCGATGTTCGGGCGAAATTGGACAGCGAGATGTTTTGCGCGTCTTGCGGGGAAGTAATCAAAAAGCAGGCGGAAATTTGCCCAAAGTGCGGCGTCAGAAACCAGGCGTGCATGCCGGAAAATGCCTCTGAAAAAGACTGGCTGACGACGCTTTTGCTGAACGTTTTTTTGTGCTATGTTGGCGCGCATCGGTTTTATGTGGGCAAGATCGGCACCGGGGTGCTGATGCTGCTTTTTTGGTGGGCGACCCTCGGCATTTGGAACCTTGTTGACCTCATCATGATTATTTGCGAAAAGTTCAAGGACAAGGAAGGCAAGCTCGTGATGAGGAAGCGGTAGCGCTGAAAACATGGAGGGAATATCATGCGAGTAGCGGTTGTTAGCGCGCCGGCTGCGCGGCGCCCCCCGCCGGATTACGTGAAGGCGCTGGCGAAGGGAATGAGCGCAATGGGGCATGCGGTTGACATTATCGACGCGTGGGCCGAGGACGGAATGCGCCTGCCGGGCTATGACTATGTCGCCGTGGCCACGGAAACGGTTTCGCTTTTTTCCAGGGACGTGCCGGAGGCGGTCGGCAAAATTCTTTCCTCGGGGAGCGGACTGGGCGGGAAGAAAAGCGCAGCGTTTGTAAAAAAAGGCGGATTGCGCTTTGGCAGAACCCTTTCCACTTTGATGCGCGCCATGGAAAAAGAGGGGATGGTGGTGAACTGGAGCGACATCCTGCTCAGCGCTCCCCACGCCGAGGCGATGGGCAAGCGGATCGGCGCCTGACGAAGCGCCTGCGGGCGGCTCGGCGCCGCGGGCTTTTTCCGATGCCAGCTTGCAGGCGGATTGTATATTCATAAAATTGCTGCACCAAAATACGGTTTTTTGCGCAGCCCCCCGACGAATTTCATTGACCTGTGCCTGCTCCATGTGTAATTTATAATACGGAGAGATGCATGGTACAGGTTGCTGTTGTTGCGGACGATTTGACCGGCGCCAATGCCACGGGAGTGCTGCTGGGCAAAAACGGCCTTTCCACTAACACGCTGATTCGCAGGGCCGACATGGGCCGCGTCGACTGCGACTGCCTCATTTGCCCGACGGACAGCCGCAGCCTCGCCGGCGCTTTGGCCTATAATCGCGTTTACGAAACGGCAAACATGCTCAAGTCGCCGAGCATCAGGCTTTACTCCAAGCGCGTGGATTCCACGCTGCGGGGAAACCTGGGCGCCGAGACCGACGCGATTCTGGATGCGCTGGGGAGCGAGTGGCTCGCCGTCGCGGTGGCATGTTTTCCGCAGGCGAAAAGGGCCACCGTGGGCGGGCGCCTTCTGGTGAACTCGGTGCCGCTGCACATGACGGAGGCGGCCGCGGATCCTAAAAATCCCATTGACACTCCGGTCGTGGAGGATAATTTTCGCAAGCAGACCAAGTACGCCACCCGCGTCGCGCATATCGAGGAAGTCTCCCGCGGCGCCGAGCATGTTGCCGGCCTGATTGCGCGGGCGTCTGCGGAAGGCATTCGCATTTTTATTTTCGACGCTATTTCCAATGGCGATTTGGACACGATCGCGAGCGGCGCCGTTCTTTCCGGCGTGAAGTTTGTGGCGGTGGATCCCGGCGCTTTTACCGCGGCCTGCGTGAAGGCGCTGGCCAAAGGCAAGGGCGCAGGCGAAGCGCCGCGCGGGGCGGCGGCCAACAAGAAAATCCTTTCCGTGGTCGGCTCGGTGAACGGCGTTGCCGCGGCGCAGGTCATGAAATTCCTGAGCGCCGCAAAATGCTGCAATGTTTTCATCGACACTGACAAAATCGCCGGCAGCGCCGCGGAGCGGGCGACGGAAATCATGCGGGTCAGATCCAGGATCAGCGCCGGCGCCGGCGACTTCGAGATTCTGTCCATCGTTGGAGCCGGCATTCACCTCGAAAGCAGAATAGACCTGGCGATGCGCGCCGAAAGCTCAGGTCTGTCGGCGGAGGAACTTTCCGAAACGATAAACAATTCGATTGCGGAAATCGCCGAGGGCATACTGGCCGACAACCGCGACATTGCCGGGCTTTACACTTGCGGCGGGGACATATCGGTCGCCGTCTGCAACCGCCTGGAGGCATACGCGCTGGACCTTCGCGCCGAGGTGGTGCCGCTGGCCTCTTTCGGCGAGCTGAAGGGCGGCCGTTTCGATGGAATGAAGTTTGTCACAAAAGGCGGAATGGTTGGCGATGAGAATGCGCTGGTCGCGTGCATCGATTACTTGCGGGAAAAAATATAGCAGGAGAATGACATGAGCAAACCGTTGATCGCGATAACGATGGGAGACCCCGCCGGAATAGGCCCTGAAATTGTTGTCAAAGCGCTCGGCGACGAATCCGCGCTCGCAGCGGCCGACTGCCTGGTTTTGGGGGATGCGCGAGTGCTTTCCGCGGAAATAGCGCGGCTGAAATCCCCGCTGAGAATGAAGGCCGTGGACGAGCCGGCGCATGGAGACTACTCCAGGGGCGTGCTTAATTTTATTGACATGAACAACGTGGACATGGCCATGCTTGAGATTGGCGCCATTTGCGGCATGAGCGGAAAGGCCTCGTTTGAGTACATCGAAAAAAGCATTGCGCTTGCCAACAGCCGTGCCGTCGATGCCGTGGCCACCGCCCCCATCAACAAGGAATCCCTCAGGGCAGGCGGCATTAATCACATCGGCCACACGGAAATGTTCGGCGCCCTCACCGGCACTCCGGATCCGCTGACCATGTTTGAAGTGCGCAGCATGCGCGTCTTCTTTCTCACCCGGCACGTCTCGCTGAGGCAGGCCTGCGATCTCGTCACCAAGGAGCGAATCGTCGATTACGTTATTCGGTGCAAGAACGCGCTGGCCAAGCTGGGCGTCGACGGCGGCTCCATGGCCGTCGCAGGGCTGAATCCGCATTCCGGGGAGCGCGGCCTTTTCGGCGACGAGGAAGTGAAGCATGTCGTCCCGGCCATCGAGGAGCTGAAGGGCATGGGCTTTGACGTCGAGGGGCCCGTGCCGCCGGACTCGGTTTTCCACATGGCGCTTCAGGGGCGCTACCAGGCCGTCCTGTCGCTGTACCATGACCAAGGGCACATCGCCTGCAAGACGCTGGACTTTGAGAGGACGGTGGCGGTGACGGGCGGGATGCCGATTCTGCGCACTTCGGTTGACCATGGAACGGCGCTGGACATTGCCGGCAGGGGAATCGCCAGCCATGTTTCAATGTCCGAGGCGATAATGGTCGCCGCAAAGTACGCGCCCTGCTTCGTTCACTGACAAGCCAAATCATATTGCAGGAGGATTGCGTATGCCGGAAGGTTTGCAAATGGTGATGGCGCTGCTGATAGGAATCGCGGCGCTGATTTTCATGATCGTTAAGACGAAGATTCACACCTTCGTCGCGCTTCTCGTTGCCTGCGTTGCAATCGGCGTGATGGGCGGCATGAGCCCTGCCAGCATAATCGCCGCGATCCAGGGCGGATTCGGCACGACGCTGGGCAATATCGGCATCATCATCGGCTTCGGCGTGATGATGGGCGTGATTTTCGAGACATCCGGGGCCGCGGAGCGCATGGCGCGAACGTTCCTGAAACTTTTTGGCAAAAACCGCGAGGAGCCTGCGCTGGCGCTGACCGGCTTTATCGTGTCGATTCCGGTTTTTTGCGATTCCGGCTTCATCATTTTGCACCCGATTGCGAAAACGCTTTCGCGCAAGATCAAAAAATCGATAGTCGGCCTCAGCGTGCCGCTTGCCGCCGGGCTTGTCATCACGCACTCGATGGTGCCGCCCACCCCCGGCCCCCTCGGAGTGGCGGCGGTGTTCGGCGTTGACGTCGGGCAGTACCTTCTCTGGGGCCTTTTGATCTGCATCCCCATGGCCGTGGCCACCACGATTTACGGCAAGTGGCTGGGCAGGCGCATTTACCAGTTGCCCGCCGAGGAAGGGGACGGCTGGGCGCGGCCGCCGTATTCCGCGCCGCGCTACGACTTGATCGCCGACGAGGCCGAAAGGAGAATACCGTCCACCTTCAACGCCTTCCTTCCGCTCGTCGCGCCGATTATTCTTATCCTCATTAACACCGTGATGAACGCCTCCCTCAGCGCCGAGGCAAAGCAGGCTACCGCGGTACAGGTCTTCACATTTCTGGGCACGCCGATAATTGCGGTGGGCATAGGCCTTTTGCTTTCGATTTACGTGCTGGCGTTCAGGAGCGAGCGCAAGGCCGTTCTCGCGGACATGGAAAAAGGCATGAAAACCAGCGGCATGATTCTTCTGGTCACCGGCGGCGGCGGCGCTCTTGGCCGCGTCCTTACAGACTCCGGCGCCGGCGTGTACATTGCGCAGCAGATTGCGGAAACGCCCGTGCCGGTGATCCTTCTGCCGTTCATCATCGCCACGCTGGTGCGCTTTGTGCAGGGCTCCGGCACCGTCGCGATGATAACCTCTGCCAGCATCACGGCGCCGATCGTGGTGGCCGCCGAAGGCAACCTCCTGCTGGCGGCCTTTGCGGCCAGCGCCGGCTCGCTGTTTTTCTCGTACTTCAACGACTCGTACTTCTGGGTGATAAACCGCCTCTGCGGCATCGACAACGCCAAGGAGCAAATCCGCGTGTGGTCCGTTACAACGACAATCGCCTGGGCGGTGGGGCTTGTGATCCTGCTGGTTGCGAGCGTCTTTGTAGGCTAGCGCCAGGGAAGCGCCGGCTGGCGGCGCTTCCCAGCTTGGCTGCTAGCTTTTTTGCGCCAGAAATTCTCTGGGCTGCTTTGCGCTTTTGCCATCTACGCAAGGCTCCTAGTCGCGACGACGTCTATCCCGCAGCCGTTCCAGTCCGCGATTATCACGTCCCCGAGCCTGACGGGAAGCGCGACTTTGGCCTTGTAAATGTCCGCCAGCAGCGCGGGGATTTTTTCCCGCGGGCAGGGAGCGCTTGTCTTCACCGGGACTCGCCTCGGCGCGCAAAGGCTGCGAGCGGCGGCGCTTGCGGAAACATCGCCGACATTCCCGTGAATGGCGCCGCCATCCGCGGGAACAACGGCGCAGGTGGCGGTAACGGTTCGCTTGGGCTCGCGCATTTCCTCCTGCGCGTAAGCCCCCCCCCGGGGGCATTTGTTGCCGGTGATTTTTAGCGCAATGGCGCTGGCGGCGTTTGCATCGGCGCTATTTGCGTTAGCGCCATCTGCGCTCGCGCCGTCCAGGCTCGCGCTTTCCTCCGCGAGAAGAAGGCACCCTACGGGGCAGACAATGCAGGTAAGCTCCCTCATCCTTGGCTCCTTAGGCTGGCTTTTTCAAAACGGCGCAAAGCGTTTCCGAGTCCGCGCTGTAGGGCTGGCCGGAAACGTCGGCGTAAAAGCCGGCCAGCGAAAAGCCGGCGCCGGAGGTTTCGTCTTGCAGCGACTGCTTGGTGAAATAGCAGTTCCACAGGTTGAAGCACCGCGCGCCGCCTTCCTCGATAATTACGTGGCGGGAGCCTTGCGCGGTTTCGCCGTAGTAGTATTCCGCCTCCAGGCTGAGGTGGGGCTTCGCGCTCCAGAAGCCGCCGTCGGGGCAGGCCTCCCAGGTGGCGCTGTCCTCCTCGCCTTTGCCCCGCCGCGGCGTGAACACGTCAAGCAGGAACAGCCCGCCGGGTTTTAGCGCTTTGTGAATGCGGTCGAGCAAGCCGCGGCGCTCCTGCGGAACCAGCGCGCCGTAGTCGCAGTAGATGAGCGTGGCAATGTCAAACATGCTGTCAAAATCCATCGAGAGGTAATCGTGCAAAATGTATTCGCTGTCGGGATCGTGCCGACGGGCGTGCGCAATTGAGTTTTCGGAAAAGTCCATCCCGGTGACGCTCAATCCACGTTGCGCGAAAAGCTTTGTGTACAGCCCTGGCCCGCAGCCAATGTCCAGCAGCGCTGCTTGGCGCCCCCCGGTCTTGTCCGCGGCGCTTGCGGGCAGCAGCGACGCCACCCAATCCGCGCTGCGGTTGATAAACTCCGGGCTGCGGCTGGCGCCGTCCGCGTCGGGGTCCAAATGCGCCTCCAGCATTTGCGTGGCGATGTGCGGATCGGTCCAAAACTTCTCCGCGGTTCGCTCGTAAAGCTCGGGGCGCTTTAAAAGCGCTGCCAAATCGGCGTACGAAAAATTTTGCATGCCTGCTCCTCACGCAATGCTGAATTCCAGCGCGGCATTTTCCAGCGCCGCTGCTTGCGCCGCTACTTGCGCGGCTTGCCCCTGAAAGTCCTTGGGACCGACATTCACGCTAATCATCTCCGACGGCTGCACGTGGTTTTTTTTGACAGCGCGAATAACGCGCTCGCCCAAGCGCAATTCCAGCGCCGCGTCGTTTTTTGCAATCAGCGAGCGCAAATACACTTTGTTCTCGCGCGCGGGATCGATGCGTGCGGGATTCACGTAGCGCACATTTGCGCCGGCCTTTGCGCGCAATTGCAACGCCGGGCGCGATCCGCGCAGCCATTCCGCGACGCGCCGCCCCGTCCTGCGGCTCTCCTCCGCGACCCAGTCGGCAAGGTCGTGAACATGCAGCGCGTTGCCGCAGGCGAAAACGCCGTCGATGCTGGTCATCAAATTTGAATCCACGAGCGCTCCGCCGGTGGCGCCTGAAATCTCCACGCCGGCGGCGCGGGAAAGCTCGTTCTCGGGAATCAGCCCCACCGAAAGCAGCACGGTGTCGCAGTCTATGCGAAAGCGCTTCGCGGGAACCGGCGCGCCGTTTTCCATGGGCGTAACCTCGACGCCCTCGACGCGGTCGGCGCCGAAAATGTTGGTGGTTTGGCAGGAAAGATAAAGCGGGATATCAAAATCCTTCAGGCACTGGACGATGTTGCGCGCGAGCCCCGCGGGATACGGCATAATTTCGACAACGCCTTTCACCGAGCAGCCCACCCAGCTCATGCGCCGCGCCATGATAAGCCCGATGTCCCCGGAGCCAATTATCACAATTTCCCTGCCGGGAATGTACCCCTCGATGTTGACCAGCCTTTGCGCCAGCCCCGCGGTGAAAACCCCCGCGGGGCGCGAGCCGGGTATGCGAACGTTGCCGCGGTTGCGCTCGCGGCAGCCCATCGCCAGCACCACCGCGCGGCACTGAATAAGCGCAATCCCGTCGGGGGAAACGCAGACGAGTTTCCTGAGGGGGGGAGGGGGGGTAGATGCGCCGGGCAAATCGCATGGAAGCGCAGGCTCGGCATCGAAGCTGGTAACAGTGGTGCTTAAAAACACTGCGATTTTTGAGCTTCGCACCCGCTCGATAAAGCGCTCCGCGAATTCGGGGCCGGTAAGCTCCTGCGCAAATTCGTGCAGGCCAAAGCCGTTGTGAATGCACTGCATGAGAATTCCGCCCAGAAAATCCTCGCGCTCGACGATGGCGCAGGAAAAGCCGCAAGCGTCCAGCTCCAGCGCCGCCGCCATGCCGGCAGCGCCGCCGCCGATTACCGCCGCGTCGAAAAGGAGTTCCCTCATTGCAGCTCCCCCTCCAGAATCCGGCTCGCGCCGCCGTGCTTGGAAATCTGCGCCCATGAAAGCCCGGTTTCGCGCATGATGATTTTAATGATTTTGTAAGCGCAAAAGCCGCCCTGGCAGCGCCCCATTTGCGCGCGGGTGAAAAATTTCACCCCGTCAAGCGTATGATGCCCAAGCCGCGCCGCCAGCGCTATTTCCGCCTCGCTCACGTTTTCGCAGCGGCAAACGATGTTTCCCCACGCAGGATCCCTGGCAATCAGCGCATCCAGCGCAAAAGGATCAAGCCCGCGCAAACGGGGATGATCCTCCAGGCGCGGATCCCAGCCGGGCTTTTCCCTTAGCTCCAGCCCCATGTCGCGCAAAATGTTTTTCACGTATTCGCCGATAGCCGGCGAGGCTGTCAGCCCCGGGCTTTGTATCCCGGCGACTTGCACGAAATCAGGCGCCTTTCCCGATGTGGCTATGTAAAAGTCGCCGTCTAGGCAGGGGGGAGGGGGGGCAGGGTCGGGGGCGGCGCTTTGCGCTTTGGTCTTCCATTTCAGGCTGGGGCGCAGGCCCGCGAAATTCGTGATAACGTCGTTGCGGCTCAAAGACGGCACCATCGTTTTGCCGGATTCGAAAATGCCCTCGAGCCGCTCGCCGGTCGTGGAAAAATCGCCCTTGTCGTCGGCCTCGTTCGCGGTGGGTCCGACCAAAACGGTTCCCTCGACAGTGGGGATCACAAGCATGCCCTTTGAGACCTGGGTCGGCACGGGAAAGATTACGCGGCCGGGGCGCGCCTGCGTCAGCCGGTCCATCAGAAAATACTCGCCTTTGCGCGGCGCTATCGAAAATTCCTCCGCGCCGAAAATCGCGGAAACCTTGTCCGCGAAAAGCCCCGCCGCGTTCACCGCATAGCGCGCGCTGACGCTGCGCCCGTCCGCGCTGCGAATCGTCCAGCGCTCCTCGCTTCGGCGCTCCCCGGTGCCGCCCGCCTTGGCGCTGCCAGTCCCGGCGCCGCCAGTTTTGGCGCCGCCTGCAGAAGTTCGCCGCGCTTCCGCCACTTCGAAATTGGTATGCAATTCCGTGCCGTTCTTCAGCGCGGATTCCACCAGCGCGAAAACAAAGCGGTACGGCTCGATGATCCCCCCCCCGGGGGCGTAAAGGCCGCCAACCGCGTCGCCGGAAATTTTTGGCTCCAGTTCCAAAAGCCTTTCGCGGGAGCAAAGCTCGATGCCGACGGCGCCGTTCTCCACGCCCTGCATGTAAAGATGCCCCACGGCTTTCATCTCTTCCTCGTGCAGCGCCGCGACGACGATGCCGCAGCGCCGAAAAGGAAAATCCAATTCGCGCCAAAGCTGGTCGAACATCAGGTTGCCCTGCAATTCCAGGCTGGTTTTTAGGTATTTTTTGTTGTGGTGAAAGCCGGCGTGCACAATCCCCGAGTTCGCCTTCGACACGCCAAACGACACGTCCGCCGCCTTCTCGAGAATCGCCGTTTTGACGCCGTAAGCCGAAAGCCTCCGCGCAATGTTCGCCCCGGAAACCCCGCAGCCGATAATCGCCACATCATAGTCCACGCCTTATTGTAGCGCGTTTTCGCGCGAGCAACAAACGGGGGAAACTCTCCCTCGTAAGCGGCGATACTGGAAGGAGTGTTTTGGAAGACCTTGAAAGAGACGATCCGGACGATTGGGGATAACCCTGCCGTAGTAAAAAAGCGCGACGAAGGGCAGGCACTCCGCGCTCCTCGCCCGCCGGAGGCGCGCGGCGGCGCGGCGTATGTCAGGAAAGGGGCCGCCGACCTTGCCATAGATGATTGCGGCACGGCGATTCAGCTGAATTCCGGTTTTGCGTGGGCGTATTTCCACCGCGGCACCGCGTATCTGAGCAAGGGGAAACCCGACCTTGCCATTGCGGACTTCGAAATCGCGCTGCTGCTCGAACCAAACCACGTTTGTGCCATGGGGCAACTGGCCCGGGAAGGGTAAGCGGTTTCCCTTTCCCGGCCGAACCCCCTGATCGGCAGCCCTGTATCAGGCAGGAACACCGCCGTCTGTACCCTTGTGCACGTACAGCCCATCACCCCTACCTAACCCGCACAAGCGTTATGCTTTCCGCCATATTGACATCTTCGCGCAGGGTTTCCCATGCGCCGTTGCCCCTTTGAATAAGCCGCCTGTTTCCAAAAACTGACAGGGCTTCCGCAATGATCACATTGTTGCTGGTTACCTCGAACCGTTCTATCCTGGCGACATCCGAAGGCAGCGTTATTGTCGAATAGGCACCTGTTGCGGGATCAATCTCGATTATGCCGGTTGCAGGAGGCGGGGGAAGCACAAAAATGGTCCCTGCGCCTAATGTAACCTCGGGTCCCCAGGTGGTGCTGCCTCCCGACCCCAACTGCCCACCGGCGGACACGATGGGAGTACCGGTTTTTGGCCAGCTAATTAAGGAGAAATTTCCGCTCCACGAATCGGAATTGAAAAAGACAATTTTGTCCTGGAATTGCAGCATGTGCAGCCGACTGTTTATGCCAAAAGCGAAAAAGACTGTACCAAAATAGCTAAGACTGCCATCGACAGAAACGGGGGTAAATATAACGCTTTCGGCTGTGGTTCCCGTTATCTGCACCCTGTATGCCTGCGAAAGTGTCATGACAGTTCCCTGTGATTCGCTGGCAAGAAAATAGATGATTCCGTCCCGTCCCGTAAACAGAATGCCCTGCCTGTTCTGGACTGTCGGATGATTGTTAAGCGCAATGTTATTCCCGGCGGCGGTTCTTGCTATCAGGAATTGTCCGATGTCATAAAGCAGGTTACCTTCGTGATCAACGGCAAACTGGCGAACGCTGAATTCGCTGGGCGTTATCATTGTCGCCGTCCCCTCTATTTCGCCAAGATAAAGCTCCCAAACTTCCGCACCCACCATTACTCCCGAGTGAGGCCGTTCCCTGCCAAGGAATAGGAAAAGCCCTCCGTCTGCGGAGGCATAAGCCCGGGGTTGTCCCTGGAACGAAGGCGAAAAGTTAACGCCCCATGAGTCGAAAAAGGGGCCGGGCACCAGATTGTTTATGTCATACGCGCGACCGTCCAATTTATTGACCAGGTAATTGTTCCAGACGGGATGTCCATTAACGGAAGAAGCCCAGAAACTCATTGCCATCCAGTCATCCGCCAGGTCAATAATATCTGCTGGAAGTTGTATTTTTTCAGACCCGTACTCGTCCCACATGGTTACCTGAACCCACGATCCGTCGTCAAGCTGCTTCAGCAGAACGGTGGGGTCGTTTGCCTCGTTCCTGGCTTCGCTGCGGGCCGGGGTTCCCGCCCGGCCGGTGGCCATTGAGCTTGGCCCTGTCATCAACGCCCTTGCGCCAACGATGTCAATGTTGCGCAGCCTGGTGGTGGGTTGGCTTTGCGTGTCGTCCCCCATTGGGCATCCGGCAAGAAGCAGGGTTGCGGCCATGGCCAGCCCTGCAAGGATAGCTGTCTTTCTCATTTGGAAC
>Ga0209755_10001379_pt1 | contig 38207 bp, 29 predicted proteins | sample TergutCo191P1_FD_187301 | JGI IMG/M metagenome (GOLD analysis project Ga0209755, IMG submission 187301) | Cornitermes sp. P1 segment gut microbial communities from Petit-Saut dam, French Guiana - Co191P1 (SPAdes) (version 2) | ecosystem: Host-associated > Arthropoda: Insects > Digestive system... | reverse complement strand
TATGCGGCATCCCCGCCTCCCGTTACCAGCCTGAAAACGACGTTCAGCGCCGTTACCGTTACCAAAACCACCACCAATGCGATGCGGTTTTTCTTCTTCATTTTCATGTTCATTTTTCTCCTCCGCTACTTAATGTCCCGAATGGGATGTTTAGTTCTCTTTCAATGTCCAGCAGCGCAATGGCAAGATTGAACTGCTCCTGCAAAAGACGATGCCTCGCTTGCGCAAGACCGTCCCCGGCACTCCGCAGACGCTGGTAATCCGCCGCACCGGTTCTGAAAGCATCGGCGATCATTTCATAGGTGCTCTGGGCCAGTTCCACGTTCAGCTCTATCGCCTCCAGCGACTCCAGAATGCTTACAACGGTTCTAACATTCTGGTTAACCCTGTTTTCCCTGTTCCGCAGGGTTTCCGCCACCTGAATTTCCGTGGCGCGAATGTTGTCGTTAATGGCGGCAATCTGGGTTCTCGTGTTCGACCACGGGAAAAAACCGTCAAGGCTAAGGCCAAGGCTTACGGTGAAGGAACCCGAGCCGTCTATCCAGTTCCCGTTGTTCCAGCTTCCGTCATGGATGTAAAGCGGCGTGGAATCCCAGGACAGTCTCAGGCTTGGAACGTGTGCGCTGTTCCGAATCGTGTTCCGCTGCGCCTCCATCGACCGAATCGATGCCAATAACATTGACACTTCAAGGGACGCACCCATGTTGGCCGCAAGGCTGGAAACGTCGTCGATGATTCCGGAGGCAAGAGTGCCGTCCAACCTTATCGATGTTTCCGCCGGAATCCCCAGAACCGTCCTAAAGGAATCCAGTGCGTTCACGTAACTGATTTCGGCGTTCATCATGACGGGCCGCTGGTTTTCCATATCAACCCGTGCCGAAAGCTCGTCCAGCCTTGAGGCCTGCCCCACTCGTGCAAGGGCGGCGGTTTGCTCGTACCTGGAACGGGCGCTCTCGAAACTCTGGGCGGCAAGCTCCCGGCTGGCATCGAGCAGGAGTATCTGGTAGAACAGCCTGCGCACCTGGACTTCCAGTTGTTCCCGAGCCGCCTCGTAACTCAAAAGCCCGGCCTCGTAATCGGCCCTTGCCCTTCTGATGTTCTCGATGGTGGCGGTGGAAAGCGTAATCCCTGCGGACATGTGAAAGCCGGGGGTCCACATATCACGCCCCGGGGGAATCGAGTCGGTGATGGAAGTGGGATGGCTGACCATGGCCGATGCATTCAACGATGGCAACAAACCGTTCCACGAACGGTCGGCGGCCCGTCTGGCCGTGCCAAGGTTGATGGCGCTTCGTCTAAGGCTTAGATTGTTGTCCAGCGCAATCCGCACGGCCTCGTCGATGGTGATAACCTTCACGGCCTCGGTCTGCGCTTCCTGCGCAAAAGCAGGAAGGATTACGGCGGACAAAACCAGGATGGCAAAAAGCGTGATTTTCATTTTCATGCTTAAAGAATAGGGGCGGCGGCGGAAAAAGGCCATTTACGGGGGATTAACGGGATATAATTTTTTGTTATATTCGCTTTTTTTTGTTGCGGCAAAAAAGGCGGTCAAATATACTGACATCATGCAGGGGAAAATTTTAGTCATAGAGGACGTAAGGGAACTTGCCGATCTCGTTTCCCTTTACCTGTCCAAGGAAGGCTTCGAGGTACGCATCGCCGAAAGCGGCGAGGAAGGATTCGCCGTAATCGGGGAATGGCCGCCGGAGCTTGTCATTCTGGACATCAACCTCCCCGGCATGGACGGTTTTGAGTTCCTGCAGAAGTTTCGGCGCGGCAACGACACTCCCGTATTGATAGTCTCCGCAAGGGACAGCGACGAGGATCAGATTGGCGGCTTGGGGATCGGCGCGGACGAGTACATAACCAAGCCGTTCTCGCCCAAAGTCCTTGTCGCCCGCGTCAGGGCGGTTTTCCGCCGCTTCCGCGATTTCGAAAAGCGGTTCGAGGAAGGCAGGGAAAACCTGTTCAGGTTCGGCCCTTTTGTCCTTGACTACGATTCCTGCATCCTAAAGAGGAACGGCGAACGGGTACCTCTTTCCGCAAAGGAATACAGTTGCCTTGCCTGGCTCACCATGCATCCGGGGAAACCCATGGGGGCGCAGGCCATTTACGACGGTGTCTGGAAAAACAACTATGGGGACCTTACCACCGTGGCGGTTTATATCCAGCGTCTGCGGAAAAAGATAGAGGAAGACACTGCAAATCCCGTTTACATAGAAACGGTACACGGCATGGGCTATCGCTTCAATGTGGACATGCCGGAAGGAGGCAGGCAGTGAAAATTCAAACACAGGCGCGACTTTTGGTGGCCAGTATCGTACTGGCCCCATTGCTAGTTTTTTTGGTCAGTATCGTATACAACCGTTTGTTTAATGCCTACGATGCATACGGCATTCCCTCGCACGATGAAATTTCCACCTTGATGGACGAATACATCGATGCCCAAGATTGGGAGTCCGTTACCAGAATCGTCGCCCGCTCCCGTACTTTCGGCGAAATTGCCGTCTTTAGGGACGATCTGCTTGTTCTATATTCAACAATCCAGGAATTTTCCCCAGGCGTTTTCACTTCGCAGGAAGCCATGCTGTCCATGCTTAGTAGCGAATCCCAGATGCACCTGCACCTGCTTGCCTCTAGGATTCAGGACGGAAGCCGGTTGTACCTTCTCGCCAAGGCGGCATCCCCGATATCCAGAGTCAGGTGGTCGCCCTTCGCCGTCTTTCTTCTGGCGGTATTTATTTTTGTCATTGTACTGACAATATTTTCCGTAAGCATGTCCGTCGTCATCGCCCGAACGATAACCCGTTCCGTTCAGGTTCTGGAAGACGCGACTCGCCGCGTCGCCGAAGGTGAACTGGATCTTAACGTGGATGTCAGGGGCAGCAACGAGATTACCTCGCTTACGAATTCCCTTAACAAAATGCGTAACGCCCTAAAGGAAGACGAACTTAGGCGATCCCGTTTCATAATGGGGATTACCCACGACCTAAAAACCCCCCTGGCCTTAATCAAAGGCTATGCCGAGGCCATCGAGGACGGCATTACCGATGATCCTGTCTCGCGCGCCAACGCCACGGAAATAATCGCGGAAAAGGCCGAGCAGCTTGAGGATATGATTAACGATCTTCTCAACTTTGTTCGCATGGAAACCGGGGAATGGCGGACACAGCTTGAGCACATCGACCTGCGGATCTTTTTGCAAAAACTGGTAAAAACCTTGGGTAGCGATGTCGAACTGTTGCAGCACACGTTAACCCACGATATAAACCTGACCGAAAACACCTGTGTTCCCATGGACGAAAGGCTGGCACTTAGGGCCTTTGAAAACTTGATTCACAATGCGGTTCGCCATACGCCTAAGGAATCGGTTATCCGCATAGCCGCCGTTCGCCTTGAAAATGCAGTGGAGATTATCGTCAGCGACAACGGCCCTGGGATCGACGGGGAAGCCCTGCCGCATATCTTTGATATGTTTTACCGGGGAACCTCTTCACGTCGGGAACAAGGGTTGGGGCTTGGGTTGGCCGTGGTGAAGTGGGTAGTCGATTACCACGGCTGGTCGATCTCCGTGGCATCGGAGAACGGGGTGGGAACCTGTTTTTTGATTACGGTTCCCCTGTCGGAAAACGCTTCCCCTTAGGTTAAGCGTTAGCTCTCGGCAGAACAATAAATACCGCAACGCTGGTAACAAACGCCAGAACCCCGCCGAACAGGAACGGCGCAGACGGCCCAATCCACTGCCATAGAAAACCCGCGATGATCGACGCGGGCAAAAGGCCAATTCCCACGATGGCGGCGTGCAAGCCCAACGCGCTGGCCTTGTGTTCACTAGGCACTATGTCAACGATTAACGCTTTTTCAACCCCAGCGGTCAGCGCGGTGTAAAACCCGTAGATAATAAACAACGCGACAAACACCGTTCCGCCAGATGCCAAGGCAATGCCCATATACACAACGCCGTACAGGAAATAGCCCGCGCACAGAACGTTTTTTCTGCCGAACCTGTCCGAAAGAAGGCCAGCGGGATAAGCGAGTAAGGAGCCCGTCATGTTGAAAGCAAAATATAGAAGGATTACGCTTGTCGGCGAAAAACCCACGCCCACCGCACGCAGAATAATAAATGCGTTGGACGAATTGCCCAGGGTGAACAGAAAAATGAAAACCAGAAACAGCTTTAGCCTGCCGTCAAGATTTTTCCAGTTAAAGGAAACCGGCTTTTTCGCCCGTGCGGTTCCGTCGGTTTTGGCGGCGACTTTTTCCTTGACGAAGGCAAGAAAGACAAGGCCGATTATCGCGGGGATTATGGAAAGCGCGAAAACCGTTCTGTACCTGGAGACCTCCGCGCCGTGTGCAATGTCGTTGCCCGCAATATCACCGCCCGCAAACGGCACGACCAGCCCCTCAAACAACCCGCCGATTTGCGCCATCGCCCAGTCCAGTCTGCCAGAAACGACAAGCCAGGCCAGCATTATCCCCACCGCCGTGCCAAAAAGGTCAAGCCCCTTGTGCAACCCGAAAGCCTTCCCCATGCGGGAACGACCGCCGGATTCCGCAATCAGCGCATCCCTGGGGGCGGTACGTATGCCTTTGCCAAGCCGGTCGATGATTCGCGCCGCTAAAATTCCAGCCCAAGTCGCCGAGAAGATGATAATCAGCTTGTTCAGCATCGATCCGGCATAACCGATAAAGGCCAGTCGCTTCTTGTTTCCGCGCCTGTCGGCCATCACCCCCGAAAAAAGCCTGACCACGCTGGCGACGCTTTCCGCGATTCCTTCCATTATACCTATGATTGCCGGCCCCGCGCCCAGCACCATCGACAGGTAAAGGGGAATAATGGGGTAAATCATCTGGGTGCTGATGTCGGTAAAGAGGCTTACCAGCCCCAGCAGGACAACATTTGACATTTCCGCTCCGTTTTTGCTAAAATTACGATATAACAAACGATAATCTGTTTCAAGATAAGGAGTCCGACATGGCACAGCATCAATTTCAGACCGAAGTAAGCCGTCTTTTGCACCTGATCATCCACTCGTTGTATTCCAACAGGGAGATCTTCCTGCGCGAGCTTGTTTCCAACGCCAGCGACGCGCTGGACAAGCTCAAATACCTCACGGTGGCGGACGACGCTTACAAATCCATCAGTTTTGACCCCCGAATCGACATTTCCTTCGACAAGGAGGCCAAAACCCTGACGATTTCCGACAACGGAATTGGCATGAACGAGGCGGACCTCATCGATTCGCTGGGGACAATCGCCCGTTCCGGCACCAAGGTGTTTCTGGAAAAGCTTGCCGGGGACGCGAAAAAGGATTCCAACCTGATCGGCCAGTTCGGGGTGGGCTTTTACTCCGCGTTCATGGTGGCGGAAAAGATCGACGTGGTAAGCCGCAAGGCCGCCGAGGACGGCGCGTGGAAGTGGACGAGCGACGGCAAAGAGGGCTACGAGCTTGAGGGCGCGGCGCGGGACAGCCAGGGCACGACGGTAACGCTCTATCTGACCGAGGAAGGCACCGAGTACACCAACCGCTGGTCGATCGAGGATATCATCAAGCGTTATTCCAACCATGTCGCCTTCCCGATTTACCTTACCTACGACGAAAAGGAATGGGACGACAAGGGCAAGGAAAAGGGCAGCAAGACAAAGACCGACAGGATCAACTCCGGCACGGCGTTGTGGCGGCGGTCGAAGTCGGAGCTGAAGGAAGACGATTACAACGAATTTTACAAGCAGCTTGGGCACGACAGCGACCCGCCCCTACATTATGTCCACACCCGGGCGGAAGGCTCGCTGGAATACTCGACGCTGTTTTACATCCCGAAAAAGGCACCCTTCGATTTGTTCAATGTCGATTACAAGCCCGGGGTTAAACTTTACGTCAAGCGCGTTTTCATTACCGACGACGACAAGGAGCTTATGCCCGTCTGGTTGCGCTTTGTGAAAGGCGTTATCGATTCCGAGGATCTGCCGCTTAACGTGAGCCGGGAGATTCTGCAACAGAACAAGATACTCGCGAATATCAAAAACGCATCGGTGAAGAAGCTGCTTTCGGAATTCAAGCACATGGCGGATGCCGCTTCCGGTTCCGACGAGGCTAAGGAGAAGTGGGAAAGCTTTGTCGGCCAGTTTAACCGGCCGCTCAAGGAAGGGCTTTACCAGGACTTTGCCAACCGCGAGCTTATCCAGGAACTGGTGCGCTTTAAAAGCACCGCCGTGGAAAGTTCCGACGACAGCGTTGGGTGGACAAGTTTTGCCGATTACGTTTCCCGCATGAAAAGCGACCAGAAGTACATCTATTACGTAGCGGGCGGGGACGAAAAAACCCTACGTGCTTCTCCCCTACTGGAGGCGTACAGGGCGAAGGAAATCGAAGTGCTTATCATGGACGACGAGATCGACGAGCTTGTGATTCCGTCCCTGCACAGCTACCGCAAGGAAACCCCTGGAACCGACGGCAAGTCCGAAAGTCAGACCTGGGAACTGCGGGCGGTGAACCGTGCCAGCGCGGACGAGGAGCTTGGCGAGAAGAAGGACAAGGCCGCCGAAAAAGAGGCCAAGCCCGTTCTCGCAAAACTAAAGAAGGCGTTGGGGGATCGCGTCAAGGACGTTAAACTTTCCCGTCGCCTCCACGATTCGCCGTCCTGCATCGTCGCGGACGAAAACGATCCCAGCATACAGATGGCGCAGATGCTCAAGGCGATGGGACAGGCCGCGCCCGATGCCAAGCCCATTCTGGAGGTAAACGGCGAGCATCCAATAGTGCTTGCGCTGAAGGACATCGAGGACGAAGAGCGCATCGCGGACACGGCTTCGGTTCTGCTGGATCAGGCATTGCTTGTGGAAGGGGCCAAACTGAAAGACCCTGCGGATTTTGTTAAGAGGCTTAACCGGTTACTAGCGAGATAGTTTGGTGTGAATAGTGTCTGCATATAAACGTCTTGTTATATGCAGACAACCATATCCCTTCTAGTCAAGATGTTCCACTTTTATCTGAAAGATGCGATTGTTACCCCTCGAGTCCAGCAGTAGTTCATGGGATCCCACGGTGTTACTAGTAAACGTAAATGACGTAGCGACCCCTGCCTGTGTGTTCAAATTCGGAGAAGTGGCCAGAATTGCACCCCAAGTAGTTGGCGTCGGTCTTCCGGCACGGATATTTATTGTTTGGGTTGTAGTATTGTTACCAGTCGTAGCAAAAATAGTTACCCTTGCTGGTCCGGCAAGAGGTATAATCACGGAACGCTGGGAATTGCCACTTGCGTTACTGTTGCCTCCCGTTCCTACAAAGTTTGTAAAGCCTGTATTTGCCTGCTGTGCTGCGTTCAAGGTACCAAAAGAAAGACCAGGTGTAAAAATCAATCCACCAATAGTGATTTCCGTGCTAACGTTTGCGGGCAAATTATTAACAAACAGGGGAGCCGAAAAATTGAAGGTCTGCACTCCGTCAACCACTGGGGGAGCCTCGGTCATCGGCGGCTCGACTGGGTTCCCCGCGTCATTTTCGTTGTCACCGTTTGCTTCACCACCCATACCAATTGCGATTACCCTGCTCTTATAGCCAAGAAGTATGCTATCGAGCTCGGGGTTTCTGCGTTCGCGAGCCGTTCCAACATCGTCGGGGCCAAAGGCAAAAGGAATAACCGTGCCAATTTCCCCACCCCAGAAGCGTCCGGCATAGTGCAGAACATGATCCCTTGCATCCTGGGGACTTCGAACAGTGTATGTGTAGCCAAGGTTCCAGTCAAAGTTGCTGAAGGTATGCCCCCCTTGCCTGGATACCACGGTGCCCGGAACTTCCTCGTTCCTGGCCTGCACGACGAAGGCGTCAAACTGTTCCGTATTGCCAGGACTCCACGGCCTGAAATGCTGGAGCGTCCATTCGCACATGAAATTGTTGTATGCCTTGATCATACCGCCGTCCTCGCTGGAAAACGTGCCTGTGCCATTGAAAGTATCGTTGCCTATTATGTCGCTGCCCTGCATAGAGATAAGCATTGGATTTCTCGTGCGGCGGAAGTAGTTCGCCTCCGCAAATATGGAAGGGCTTCCGCCGGCCGCGCCTATCGCGTATTGGGCAACATGATCGAAGAAGTTGTTGAACATATGTACTTGATGGGCGCGAACACGAGGATGTCTGCCATCGGAATGATCGAAATGGTTGTTGTGATAGGTGATATATCCAACCGCCTCGCCAACCTGCGTACCAACGAGACTTGTTTTTCCAGTATCCCAGAAATGATTGTACGATAGGGTTACATGGCTACTCCTGCTTATGTCCACGGCACCGTCGCCTTTTTCGTGATCGCCTCCTCCTGCAATATTATAGAAAAAATCGTTGTGATGAATCCATACGTACCGGCTGCCATCTATGTCTATACTGTCCGCGTTATGCCTTCCAAGCATAAAGCCCAGATTCCGTATTTCAACATTTTCGGCGCCGTTGGTTCTGATACCCCAGCCGAAAGCCGTGGCATCGTTGCCCACACCTTCCAGGGTGATGGGGGCATTGATCCTGCTGCCAACCCCACTATCAAGCTGTAGCATTCGCAAAGTGGTTTGTTGAAGGGTAAAGTTATCCTGGTGTATTTTACCCACAAAGCGCACTATGAGAGGACGCCTTTCATGACCCCGGACAAACCTGTTCAAAATACGCTGAAGCCCGACAGCGTCTTCCCAACGATTAGTGTCATCCTGGATGCTGACGGTTATGGTGCTCTTGTTTTCGTTGGTTATGTAAATGATAATCGCATTGTCCCTGGGCGTACCGTCCATGTTATACGCGCCTGGGTGATTCGCTCCGACAAAGGCAAAGCCCGTACGCACATGAGCCATTACCGGGATGTCTATCATTGTCGCATAATTCGTGGATGCCTCGCCCTTGGAATCGACCGGCACAACCTTGACTTCGTAAGTGCCGGCCGTAATGCCAAGCACGTCCGCGCGGAAAAATCCCCCCTCGTATTCGCGAATCAGGGGGGCGTCAACTCTGGTCCAGTCCATGGCCGCGCCACCCCTAAAGTACACATTGAAGCTTTCCGCGCCTGCCAACGTATGCCATGTGACATAGAAAGTTTCCCGCCAGCCCCTGGCGGCGATAAATGCAACCGGGCCAAGCTCGCCAGGGTTATTGACACCAGGGCCAGGCGTACCCGTTTCCCAGGGATCGTTTCCGCCGCCGCCAGTTTCACCGCCGCTTTCGGTATCGTTGTTACCGCCTTCAGTATTTGGGTTTCCGGAGTTATTCCCAGAGTCGCCCGTGGGGTTTTCGCACCCCGTAAGCGGAAGAAAAAATAAAATCGCCGCCAAACCCATCATTAAAACCGATCCTGCCACTTTACCCATGCTGCACCCCTTCGTCTCGATTAGACTCGCTGACACCCTGCATACAGCATAGAGCAGGTCACGTGATATTTTGTGTCGGCTTCTTGGAATTTTCAGCGCTGGGCCGGACAATCACGCCTTGTACTGGTTGCGGACCGTCTCCATGGCCAGGTTTACGTGCTTAACAAAGTCCTCCGAGATGTGGCCAACCAGCGCGCCTGCTTCCTCGGAGATTCCTTCGCCTTTGAAAAGTTCCCAGACTTGGACGTCGAGGGCTTGGGCAAGGCTGCAGAGCGTACCAGCCTGGGGAAAGTTGTTGCCACGCTCGATGTTGGAAAGGAAGGTTATGGAGATACTCGCTTTTTCGGCAAGGTCGGCCTGTGAAAATTGCCTGCGAAAACGGAAAAATTTGATGTTTTTGCCCAGGGTTTTCTTTAGTTCCCGCTCCACCATCTGTTGACGACCTGTCCTTGCCCATTTTTTGTCATTTAGCCCGCTTCGGGGTCTGCCGGCAAACATTTGGTTCTTCTATACCACAGAAGGTTAAGTTCTGGTAAAATTGAGGCTTGGCTGGAATTTCGGGGTAATTTTACTGAATATGGAATATTTCCACAAAGAGGAGAGTTTTATGGTGAACAGAGAATTGCTGCCTCACGTCATTGCGGGAATAGCTTTGGCGTTATTCATTGTTTTGGAGCTGGCGAGTGCCACGCAGCAGCCACCAACAGCAGCAAATCCGTATAGGCCTTTGCGCGATGTTCCAGGTGCAGTTGAGATTGGAACCGTACAAACTGATTTTGTCAGTACCTATGCGTCTGCGAATATTTTACGACTTAATGTTGCTGCCCATGCCGCTTTGCTCGAAAGAGGACTACAGGAACATGGTGACAATATCGATGTGGTGAATATAACTTGGACTCATGTTGGGCGGATCGCAGGAGCAAGAGCGTTTCGATATTCCGCCGAAGGAATGGCTGTGCGCATACGCCACCATACGTCAGAATACCCGGGCGTTGGCTTGTGGTTTCGTGAAGGCGCAAATTCGAAGCTTTGGACGGGATCCATGGAATTTTTGATAGGACGGGGAATTCCGCCCATGTGGTCACTGTTTGCGATGCCATATGGCACCTTCTTGTGTTTGGTAATTGGGCAGTAAAAATGTTACCATGCCACAAAGGAGCGCCCAGACCTCACGGTTACTGGACAGTTCGGCTATTATTCAATAGCCAGATGCCTTTCAATGAAATTTGATCATAGGGGATCAAGGCCACGAGACAGGCACAAAAAAACCGCTGTTGTAACGGTGCGGGAGCCGCTTGGTATTTGTATTATTGGCATAGGGTGGCGGGTTTGTCAACGCATCACGATTGTCGGCGCCTTGCCAGCGTTGCAAAAAAGACCCGTTGTTTTATCCATGCGCTATTTTGGAACACATTATAAAAATTGATTTTCGTGTTTTGACACTCGTGGCATATTGACAAAAATACCGGTTTGGTAGATAATGGTCTAAATCAATAAAACGATCGGTTTTCGCTAAGACAGCCAGTAAGGGCTTTTTCAAAAAGGTTTTTCAAAACTGTGCAGCTTACGTTTCTTCCTGGTCGGGAGGGTATTTTGGAAAAGATTACTATCATAGTAGCCAGCGCGCACGAGGACGAACGCAACGCCATGGTCGCCTTGCTGGGGGAACAGGACGACTTCCGCATAGTGAGTGTCGTTGAAGACAATTTCGGGGTAGTCAACGCGGCTATAAAGCTCCAGCCTAACGTTATAGTTATGGATTTTTGCATGGGGGATCCGGGTAGCCTTAGGCTTGCTCCGGTTATAAAGCGCAACTCCCTGGGTACCGCGCTCGTAATGTTGTGTTCCGCGGATAGGCATATCCCCGTTGACTGGGCTCTAAGAGCCGGGATTTCAGGCTACCTTTTAAAGCAGCATGATTTTGCCTGCCTGGTTTCGTCGGTGCGCTGTGTTTTCAGCGGCGGGCTTTACGTCAGCGAGGTTGTCCGGAAACAGGCTTTCAGCTATTTTTCCGCGCGGGCTTTTACGCTGGGGACGGGCAGACCCATGCCCAATGCCGATTTTGGGCGCGGCGTTTTTACCCAGACGGAGTTGCAGATATTCCACGGCATAATTCTTGGGCGTTCCGATAGCGAAATAGCCAGCAACCTGAACATGAGCATCGGGGCCGTGCGTAATAGCATTTGCTGGGCGAAAAAGAAAATCGGGTTGCATAACAGGACGCAGGTAATAATCTACATTCTGTCCGTTGGCCTGATAGCCTGGGATAGATGTTTCCCTGGGGCACCTGAAGACGGCTTTTGATTGTCCGTGGCGTGGCTTAATTGGTTACTGGTACGCCCGCATTGTTGATAACGACAACGGCAAGACCCACTTCCGATCGCCAGCCCGTCCTCCAGGCTCGGTCGGCTATTGTTCTGGAGGCGAACGGGATGCGTATGGTTTCGAGGGTCGGATTCCAGGCAAAGGCCCAACGCCCGACCGCTACAACACTGCCCGGAATGGCTATGTTGGTTAGCTGGTTCTGCGCGAAGGCCCTGTCACCTATGGACGTAACACCTGTGCCAATCGTTACGCCGGCTATTTGATTTCGTTCAAATGCCGATTGCCCTATGAACGTAACACTGTTAGGGATGGTTATGCTGATTAGCTGGTTGTTTTCGAATGCACGATGCCCGATGTGTGTGGTTCCGCTTGGAATGACAACGTTGGCGATTCGGTTATCCGCAAACGCCCGATACCCTATATATGTAACTTCGCTTGGAATGGCAACGCTAGTTATTCTGTTGTTCGAAAACACCAAACGCTCGATGCTCGTGATACCGCTTGGGATGTCTATGTTCGTGAGTCGGTTGTTCGAAAACGCCAGATTCCCGATTGTCGTGACGCTGTTCGGAATGTCCGCGTTGGCAAGCTGGTTTCGCTCAAATGCAGAGCGACCGATACTTGTAACGCTATTTGGGATGGTTACGCTGGCCAGCAGGTTACTGGCAAAAGCCAAGTCCCCGATTGTAGTAACTCCGTTTGGAATGGTTACGTTTGTAAGTTGATTTTCCTCGAACGCCCTGTTCCCTATACGAACCACAGGGTAGCCGTTATGATAGGCTGGTATGACCACGTTGCGCGCCGAACCCGTAAAACCGGTGACCTCATACGTTATTACCACCGTAATCTCGAATTCTTCGTCTTCGCACTCGTGTACTTGGTAGTGCCTGACAAATACAAGCCCTGGCGTGCCGGCCTTGTCGCACGCTACATCCTGGTCGCGATTGCACCCCGTCATCAACAAGCCGATTGCCGCGATCACAGCGGCAATCAGGACAGGGGCTTTTGTTTCTTGGACTCGCATGAGATTTTCGAAATGTACCAGTCTGTTCATACGGAACTTCCTTGGGCGCATTCCGTAAGCACCATCATTACAGCCAAGTATGTAATTTTACTGTCCATGAGGCAACCTCTAGCTTGCAGTATACAGCAAGGCGCCGTTTATGGGAATAGGCGTTGACAAATATGCCAGGGGCTAAATCCCCAGCATCCTGCCGTATTCATCCAGGGCGGAATCCCCCGAATTGCCGGAAAGAACCTTCTTGGTCAGGATTTTTCCAAGCTGCACGCCCTCCTGGTCGAAACTGTTGACGTTCCACGCAAAGCCCTGGAACATAACCTTGTTTTCAAAATGGGCAAGAAGGCTGCCAAGAGCCGCGGGCGTAAGCCGCTTTCCGTGGATAAGGCTGGAAGGCCGTCCCCCGGGGAACTCCTTGTTCGGGTTGGAATCGTCCTGCCCTTTGGCGAAGGCGACTATCTGCGCGACAAGGTTCGCGTTCAGCTTGGCCTGGCTGAGGGAGCCGTCCACGCTCACGTCGTCGCCCCGCTGGTTCTCGGCAAAGCCTATAAACTGTAAGGGTATAATATCGGTTCCTTGGTGTAGCAATTGGTAAAACGAGTGCTGTCCGTTGGTTCCGGGCTCCCCGAACACAACCGGCCCGGTGGCGTAGGAAACGGGCAGGCCGTCCCGGTTCACGCGCTTGCCGTTGGATTCCATGTCAAGCTGTTGCAGGTGGGCGGGGAAGCGTGAAAGAGCCTGGCTGTAGGGCAGTACCGCCGTGTAGGGATGGCCCAGGAAGTTGCGCTCCCACACGCCGATCAGCGCGTCCAGAAGCGCGGCGTTTTTCAGTATGTCGGTCTCCAGCGCGAGCCCATCCGCCTCCGCCGCGCCGGCCAGAAAGTCCCGGAACGTCTGCGAGCCAAAGGCGAGCGAAAGCGCGCAACCCCCGACTGCCGAGGACGAGGAGTAGCGCCCGCCGACATAGTCATCTATATAGAAGGAATCGAGATATGCGGGGTTCCCGGCCAGGGGACTGGTCTCGCTGGTGACGGCGACCATATGCCTGGAGCCGTCCAGCCCGGCCTTTTGCAGCTTGTCCTTGACGAAAAGCTCGTTGGCCAGGGTTTCCTGGGTCGTGCCGCTTTTCGAGACCAGCACGAAAAGGGTTTGATCCAGGGGTACCGAGGCGATTACCGCAGAGGCGTCGTCCGGATCGACGTTGGAGATAAACCTTGCGTCCAGCTTCTTCCGCCCTTCCTTTTCCGCCCAGTTTTCCAGGGCAAGGTACAGAGCCCTGGGACCCAAATCAGAACCGCCGATGCCGATCTGCACCACCGTGCCGAAGTCCTTTCCCGTGCTGCCCTTGAACCTTCCCTGGTGTACGGCGTCCGCGAATTCGCAGAACCGCCCCAGCTCGCCCCGGTAAAATTCCCCGATGTTCCTGCCGTTCTCGATTACCGGCCTCCCCTGCTCGCCCCGCAGAAGCTGGTGCAAAACCTTGCGCCTCTCGCCGGTGTTGATTACCTCCCCGTCAAGCAGCGCCTTGTACTTGGCGACAAGCCCCTGCTCGTCGGCGAAAGCCTGGAATAGATCCAGAGACACGGCGTCCACGGCCTTGGCCGCCCAGGAATAGTCCAGATCCCCGGCCATCTTCGTTCGGCATCGCCTGACGCGCTCGGCGTCAAGGGACGCCCTAAAGTCAAAGCCTTTCCATGCCGAGGCGTAGTCCTTCAGTTTCTGGTACGCGGCTGTTTTATCGAGATTGGTATATTGCATCGTTCCCCCTTCCTGCGCTTTACTATAAGGTACAAGAAAAGGCGCGGATTGGCAATAAAGCGCGCAAGGGGCTTGAACAACCCGCCCGAAAATGCGATATTGTGCTTGGAAGGGCCTTTAGCTCAGTTGGTTAGAGCTGCGGACTCATAATCCGTAGGTCCCTGGTTCAAGTCCAGGAAGGCCCATAACCTAATCCCCCCTTGGGGGTTCTTGCCGTCGGAGAGGAACCGACGCCCATCGTTTGGTACATACCTATGGCAAAAAAACTGCATGAAACGGAAGAGCGGGCGAAACGAGCCCTGCTTGTCAGCATAAGCGACCGCGGAAAAGGCGGCCGGGGCGAATCCCCCGACGAGGCCGAAACTCCGGACGGCAGGGAGCTGCGGGGGCTTGCCGAAACCCTGGAACTGGAGATCGCCGGGCACGAGATTGTCCGCATACGGGAACGCAACCCCAGGTTCGGCATGGGAACTGGCAAGGCCGAGGAAATCGCGGAAAAGGCCAAGGAAATCGAGGCGGACTGCCTGGTGTTCGACTGGGATCCCAGCCCGTCCCAGCAGCGGAACTGGGAAACCCTGGCTGGTGTTCCGGTGATTGACCGCCAGGAACTCATAATCCGGATATTCGCGGAAAGGGCGGCGACCAGGGAGGCCGACCTCCAGGTTCAGCTCGCCCAGCTAAACTACCATCTGCCCAGGCTTACGCACAAGTACATCGACCTTTCCAGGCAGAGGGGCGGGCGCTACGGCACCAAAGGCTCCGGCGAGACCCTGCTGGAAACCGACCGCCGCAAAATCGAGCAGCGCATACACAGGCTGGAAAGGGAGATCGAGCAGGTAATCAGGCAGCGCCGGGTACAGAGGCGGCAGAGGGAACGCCAGGGGGTGCCGGTCTGCGCCATCGTGGGCTACACCAACGCCGGCAAGTCCAGCCTGCTCAACGCGCTTACCGGCGCGTCCGTGCTTGTCGAGGACAAGCTCTTCGCCACCCTGGACGCCACCACCCGCCGCTTCGAGCCGATCCCCGGAATGCCGGCGCTGCTTACCGACACCGTCGGCTTCATCCGCAGGCTTCCCCATTCGCTGATCAAGGCCTTCCGCTCGACCCTGGAGGAAGCGTCCCACGCGAGCCTTCTGATACACGTCCTGGACATCTCCGATCCCGAGATAGACGAGTACTTCCGCACGACCGCCGCCGTTCTTGGCGAGCTTGGCGCGGGGGAGATTCCCGTTGTCACCGTTCTTAACAAGACGGATCGCCTGGACGCGGCGCAAAGGGACGCCGTTCTCGAAAGTGGGCGCTTCCCCGGAAGCCTGGCCGTTTCGGTAAGGGACGGCGTCGGATTGAGGGAACTGAAAACCCTGCTCGCGGAAAAATTGAAAGACATTGACAGTTTGAAGAATCGGCCGCAGGCAAACAAGAGCTGGATGGACGGCGAGACATATTCGTGAGCAAGATTAAGATTCAGCGCGTCCTACTTTTCATACTGCTTTTCGCAACCATGCTGATGTTCGGCCTTGTCGAAAACATCAGGGGCGTTTCCTACCCGCTTATCCGCGACGAGTTTGACGTGCCGTTCGAACGCCAGGGACTCATGGTGGCCATGATCGCGCTTGCCTATGCCCTTTCCAGCATTGTCGCCGGCATATTCCTTGGGCGTTTCGGAATCAAGCCCGCGACCTTTGCCGGGTATTTGGCGATCTGCCTTGGCCTTGTTTTTGTCCCCATCGTTCCGGGCTTTTTTCCGATTACCGTCGCGCTCTTCGTCGTCTCCGGGGGAGGGGGCTTTCTGGAGATTGGGATGAACGCGCTCGCCTCGAAGGTCTTCGTCGCGAAGGCCGCCATGCTGATGAACCTGCTTCACTCGTTCTACGGGCTGGGGTCGGTCATAGGGCCCAGGGTTGCGGGCTTCATCGTAAGCGGCACCGATTTCGGCTGGCGTTCCGTGTACCTTTTTTCCCTGCCGCTGGTACTGCTGACGTTTGTTCTGGCGATAGTTGCCCGCTTTCCCAGGGGCAAACCGCAGGCGGATAGCGGCGATGTTGATACCGTTGAACCCCGCAAGGGTTTTTTGGACGCGCTAAGAACCCCGCTGGTCTGGCTCTTCGCCGTTATCCTTGGCCTTGCCGTTGCGCTGGAAGTGATCACCCCGAACTGGGGCGCGCTGTATTTCTTGGATGTCCATGGCCTGGATCCGGCCACCTACGGTGCGGCCTTTCTCTCGACGTTTTTCCTGCTATTTACCGTTTCCCGGCTGGTCTGCGGCCCCTTCGTCGAAAGGCTTGGCTATGTCCGTAGCCTTCTGTACGTTTCCGTTCTGATGCTTGCGGTTTTCGCCGTGGGCTTTTCGCTGGGGGAAAGGGGAATCTCGGTGTTGCCCGCGCTGGGTTTTCTGGTCGCCCTGTTCTGGCCCACCTTGATGGCGGTGGCGATAGTAACCTTCGGCAGGGACGCGGCGATTTACTCCGGTGCCATGATCGCGATTGCCGGCCTTATAAACACCGCCCTGCAATTTACGGTGGGGCTTACCAACCGCGTAATCGGCCCCGCATGGGGTTACCGCAGCAGTATGCTTTACGCCGTCGTCTTGATTTCCCTGTTGCTGTTGCTGTACAAAAAACTCAAACGGCGCGGCGTGAAAAAAATATAGGGGAGGGGGGATGCCTTTGAAACCAGTGCGAACGGCGGCGGCCATAAACAGAAAACTCGAACAACTGATGCCCGTGCTGTTTCCCCTCGGTATCGTGCTGGGTCTTACCCTGCCCGGCGTGTTCACGCACCTGCGGCCACTGGTTCCATGGCTTTTCGGAGCCATGACCCTTTCCGGGGCACTTAGGCTAAAGGTTACCGAATTCGGTACCACGATCCGCAACCCCCTGCCAATTTTTCTTTTCATGGTTATCGTCCGTTTGCTGATGCCGCTGGCCGCGATGTTTACGTCGTCGTTTTTCTTTGGCGGAAACCCGGACACGGTAAGCGGCTTTGTCCTGCTGTTTTCGGGGCCGGTGGCCGTGGCAAGTTTTATCTGGGTGGGCATATACAAGGGGGACAAGGCACTGTGTCTCACGCTGATTCTGCTGGACACCCTGCTCGCCCCCCTTGTCGTGCCGGGAACCCTTTCCATTCTGATGGGCGCGAGAGTCGCGATGGACATGGGCGGTATCGCCGTGTCCCTTGTCTTTATGGTGGTGCTTCCCACGATTATCGGCGTTACCGTGAACGAGGCCAGCAGGGGAAAAGTGCCAACGATAATCTGCCCATATCTAACCCCGGCCGCGAAAATATGCCTCATGCTGGTGATTGCCGCCAACTCCTCCGCGATTGCCGGGACGGTTAGGTTTGGCGACCCGATGGTTTGGAAGGTCACGGCGCTTGTCGTTTCGCTTTCGGTGGGGGGCTTTATGCTGGCAAGGCTTGCCGGCGTTGTCGCTGGATGCGATCGGGAAAAAACCGTGACGCTGTTTTTTGCGGGCGGGCTGAAAAACATCAGCGTAGTCGCCACCATCGCTGTGACTTTTTTTCCGGAAGCCGCCGCCCTGCCCACAATTACGGGGATTCTGTTTCAGCAGAGTATCGCGGCGGTTATGGGAAAGCTAATAGGGCGGTCCAAGTCTACCTACCTGTAGTACATGCAGATCTTACAGTTGTTGATATCCTGAATGTTAAAATCTATGCCGAAAATCTCCTTTAGGTTTTGCGGCTCTATCATTTCGCTGGCCTTGCCGTGCTTCCACACATTGCCGTCCTTTAACGCGACGATATTGTCCGAATAGCACGAGGCGAAGTTTATGTCGTGTATAACCAGGATTATCGTCTTGCCAAGCTCGTCAACCAGCCGCCTTAGGGTTCTCATTATCTGCACGGAATGTTTCATGTCCAGATTGTTAAGGGGCTCGTCAAGAAGTATGTAGTCCGTGTCCTGCGCCACGACCATGGCGATAAACGCCAACTGCCTTTGCCCGCCGGAGATCTCGTCGATATACTTGTGCTGTATTTCCTCCAGCGCAAGGTACTTGATCGCCTGGTCTATTGCGGCCTTGTCATCCTTGGTAAGCCTTCCCTTGGAATGGGGGAAACGCCCGAAGCCAACCAGCTCGCGAATGGTCAGTTTTATGTGGACGTTGTTCGTTTGTTTCAGAACCGCAACCTTCTTTGCCATATCAAAGTCTTTGATACTGTCGATGCGCTGTCCTTCCAGAAATATCTCGCCACTGTTCGCCTTCATGAACCTTGCAATAATCGACAAAAGCGTGCTTTTGCCGGTGCCGTTTGCCCCTACGAACGAAGTTATCTTGCCTTTCTCGATATTCAGGGACAGGTTTTTAAGCACGGGGTGGGTTCCGTAGGACTTAGAAACCGCTTTAATCGCTACCATGATTTGTTCTCCCTTAATAGCAGGTAAATGAAATAGATGCCGCCTATAAAGTTGATGATTATGCTAAGGGTTGTGGAAAAATTGAAAACCCTGCTAACCAAAAACTGCCCGCCCACCAGCGCGACCGTGGTAACCGCCACGCAGGTGGGGATTATGTACACATGTTTGTGCGACTTTATAAGCTGGTAGGTAAGGTTTGTTACCAGAACGCCCAGAAAGGTAACTGGCCCAACCAAAGCCGTGGACACGGACACCAGCACCGCTATGACAAACAAAAACCGCTTGCTAAGTTTGGAATGGCTAACCCCAAGGCCGATGGCGGTTTCCCTGCCCAGCGACATCACGTCCAGATACCTCACCAACGGCAAACTGTACAGCAGCGTAAGCCCCACCGCCACGACCGATATCAAAACCAACGCCTGATTAATCGCGTTAAAGGTCGCGAACATTCTGGCCTGTACTATGAGGAACTCCGAAGGGTCTATCAGCATCTGCATAAAGGTTGTCAGGCTTGTAAACATTGTGCCAAGTATCATACCCACAAGCAACAAAAAGTAAATGTTTTTCCCCTCGCCCTTTTTGAACATTACCTGATAAATCAGCAGGGAAAAAAGCATCATCACGGCAACCGACAGCAGGAAGTTGGGCGTGGCCGTTATGAAGTACGAACCGCTGGTAAATAAAAAAACGATAACGGTTTGTATAAACATGTAAACGGACTCGAAACCTATAACCCCCGGTGTAAGTATCCGGTTGTTTGTAATCGTCTGGAAAATAACCGAGGAATACGCGACGGACACGGACACCAGAAATATGGCAAGAACTTCCATCAATCTGCGAGGCAGGATAAACTGTCTGGCGCGATCGGACATCGAACCTACGCCTTCAAGTACGTAAATGCCGATGGCGGCAACGGCGATAAAAGAAACTATAAAAAATATGACACGCGCCCTTTTATCACCCATGGGTCTTCTTCCTTAACAGAAGCCACAAAAATATGGCCCCGCCTATAATGCCGACGGTAAGATTAATCGGCACCTCAAAGGGGTGTATGATCAGGCGGCCTATTATGTCGCATACCAACAGGAATATCGCGCCGCCGGCCGCCGTGTAGGGCAGGGTTTTTCTAAGGTTGTCCCCCCAGAATATGCTTACAAGGTTGGGGATGATGAGTCCCAAAAAGGGGATGATTCCAACGGTAAGCAACACTATAGACGCGATAATGGAAACAATGCAAAGCCCTATGTTCATGGTAAGCCTGTAATTTAAGCCAAGGTTCTTCGCGAAATCCTCGCCCATTCCGGCTATCACAAATTTGTTCGCATAAATGTACGTTAGTATGACCAGGGGAATGCTGATGTAAATCATCTCGAACCTGCCACGCAATACCCCGGAGAAATCGCCGATTAGCCAAGTGCTAACGTTTTGAACCAGGTCGTGCCTGTAGGCAAAAAACATTGTAATGGAAGCAAGGATATTGCCGTACATTATACCGACAAGCGGCACGAAAATGACGTTTTTGTACTTAATCCTTTCCAGCATTTTTATGAAGACAAGCGTGGTAAGCAGGGTAAAGGCGAATGCGAAAAAAGTACGCCAGAACAGATTGGCGGAACCCATGACAAGCATGGACACCAACACCCCAAGCCTGGCCCCGTCCATCGTGCCGGCCGTGGTGGGGGACACGAACCTGTTGCGGGTAAGGCTCTGCATGATAAGCCCGCAGATACTCATGCCCATGCCGGAAACGATAATCGTGATTAGCCTAGGCACCCGGGCGGCGAACATCACTATGTGTTCCTGATAGGACATGGCGAAGATATTGCGGATGGGCATTGGCCCGATGAACAGCGATACCACGGAAAGCACCAGCAAAACGGAGATGAGTATTATGATGTCCCAGGCCTTCAATGCGTCCCTCGCTCCTATTGTTTCCCAAAGCTAATCTTGTTATTTTAGACTAACAAAATGCCCGGGGTTTGTCAATCCCCCAAACCTGCCGGCAAAAAATTGCGGCCAAGGTAAAAATCCATTGACTTTCCCCAGCATCCATGGTATAAGGTAACCATGTTGGCAACAACCGAAACACGGCATGAACTTCCCGAAATTACCCCCTTGACAGTTTTCGCCGTTTCCGGTAACACACACACACACACACTAGAATTCGCATCTTAATCTCCCTAAAAAAATTTGCCCCGGCTTTGCCTCCTGGTGTCGCTGGTGGCATTGTGTGTTTTCTCTTTTACTCATGGCCACAGAGCCGAGGGTATATATCCCCCGTTGGGGGAAATGTCCGCATGGGCGGGTAAATCTTGACAAAAGACTACCCGCCGAAGGATGCGGGAGTCGCAAAAGGAGCATTTTATGAACAAGCTCAAATGGATTGGCATGGCGGCCCTGGTAATCGCCGTCTTGCTAGCCGGGTGCGATAACCCGGCAGGCAACAACGAAAACCAGACCCCTGGTAACGAGACTCCGGGCAACGAAACGCCTGGCAATGAAACCCCGGAGGCTATTTTTGTTGTTGCCCGTGAAGGAATCAGGTTCTATGTCCATGATAACGTTTCCGAGGAAGACCGGGCCGCCTTTGAGACAGAAGTGGGGGAACTGACCGACGGGTTTTTGGTTGAATACGCCGTCCCCTACATCCTCAGATGGATCCGCGCGGCCAGCCTTCCAGGTGCTGGGGATTGGACAATGCAGATGGAAGGAGAAAGAGCTATTGTGTACAGTCTTGGAACTATCTCCATTATGTATGAATTTTGGCAGGTTGGAATGGCAGTTCGTGACGAACTTGGTCTAGGCGACAGCGGCGATGTTCCCTACTTTGAACGTACCAGTACTGATGGCAACAATACAATCAGATTTGAGCAGGATGCTTATGATTCTGATTCGTTTGAGGCCCTTAAGGCAGAGGCAGAAGCGTTGACCAGCGAACAGGTTGATCTCTATGCCCAGTATATTGATGTGGTGATCCAGGTAGAGGCTGGTTCTTGGGGAGATTATGGACGCTGGTCTCCTTGGGAGGAAGATGGCCGTATGCTCTTTTTCCGCGATGGCACTGCCGGCACATTGGCACAAGACCTTGCCTGGGCCCGCGAATCCATATTGTCCCAAGACGATTAGAGGATGACACCGGGCAGAGTGACCGGCACTTTTTCACTGCCGTAAGATTACTAACACCACCCTATCGGCCGTCCTTCCGGGCGGCCGTTTTGTTCGCGGGAATTTCTGAAAGTGGTTTTTATCACGTAACATCGCGAACGAACGAAACCTTCAAGGAAAAGTATTCGTCAACCAAAGCACAAAAAAGCCGCAGTTGGAAAAGATGACCCAGTGGATCGTTCCCATATATACCCAGATTTGCAAGGGTTGGTGCAAAAAGCGGGCTTGCTTCAGCAAGACAACGGGCGAACCAAGAACGTTTGGACAAACCATAAATGACAACATATCTGGTAGGAGGAGAACTATTGTCTTCGAGTTTATCCCACATTTAAAATCCCAAACGCTCCCGGTTACGCCTTTATCTTGCTGAAGCAAGCCCGCTTTCCGCCCAAATTAGAACGAGTACTCTAGGAAAAGGGGAAGGGTAATAACCATCGGCCTGTTGTCCGTGGGGAAGGCAAACGCGACGCCGCCCCTTACCCTTGTGCTGCCGACGAAATTCCTCTGCAGCGAGATGCCCGCGCCCATCTCGATATTCGCGTCATCGCTTCCCTGGCCTTCCACGAAGTCAAGGCCGAAGTTTAGGATAACCCTGGTCGCATCCATCTGAAACGAGGGCCACAGGTGCGCGTTCAGCCGGAGGGGGGCGTCGTTGCCGCTTATTTGGCTATCCACCCGCCCGATGAGTTCCAGTGCGCCCGTCCGAAACCTAACCCCAAGCGAAGCGCCGAAGTTCGGGTTGTCCTCGGCATTCACAAAGTGAACCTTGCCACCCAGATCCAGGAGCAGCCCGTCAATGGCGGTAAGGGCAAAGGCCAGCTCAACGTCGTTGTTCCTGGTTATACCGGGCGTGCCGGCAGGAGGAACGTCCCCGATGTACTGTACCCTGATCGCGCCGATGTCCGGTATCGTATACCCCAGCGCGAATGTCACGTTACGCCAGGGGTTGCCAGAGGCTTCGCGGTTGTTGACGATATTTACATTACCGGGGCCCGTGGTGTCGGTTTCGAACGTAACAAGCTCCCTAAGCGCGGCGGCAAGCAAAAGACCCTCGACCGGCGTGGCGCTTAGCATAAACCCGTTTCGTACCCTAAGGCGGCTAAAGATAGCGTCCTGGGTGAACATTATATTGGTGAACAGACCCATCTCGTCTACGCCGATCCTTCCGCGAAGGCGATCGTCGTCGAAACGCCCGGCGTCAAGCCGCAGCCATTCGAGCGGGCTCCACCATGCCTGCAAAAAGTTCTCGCCGCCAAAGCTGGGGCCGCCCTGGGTCGGTGCCTGAGCCTGAACCCGCAGCCTCATTCCAATTCTGTGGTCCGCGTTCACCGCGCGGGCGTCAAGCCGTATCCTTGGCCCGCCGGTGTTGAAAACGCCACCAATGCCAGCGCCAAACGTCGGATCCTCATCCTCCTCCTGGACAAGCTGGAACGGGACGATGGTCATGTCAACCGACCCGCCTATGGTTACCTGCGCCTGCAATGTCATGGCCGCCCCAAGCAGCAGTCCTGCAAAAATTACCTTTTTCATGTTTTTTCTCCTTAGCAAAAAAGTTTTTCTCATGCCGTTAATGCCGGCAGAAGGTACAACCAGACATAACCTTTTTGACCAAGGAGTGACAAGCAGTTTTACACATTTCTAACAATACATGAGGATTCCTAACAATACCGATGATTCACTAACACGACTTGCCTTTTCGCGGGCGTTCGGTTATCTTTCATGTTTAAGGAGGACAAATGCAAAAAAGCAAACTTGCCAGCATTGTGTTCATGGCTATCCCGCTTGCGCTAGGTTGCGCCCATGCCAACCGTTACGCTCCCAGCCCAGACACGACCATCGAAACTTACCACAACTCCAGAAACAGCCTGACATGGTGGGGTGTGTATGAAGGTACCATTCCTTCGACAAGTGGGTCTGGCATTAACGTGCGAATCACCCTTAACCGCGATTACACCTTCGAAATTAGTTACGAATACCTAGGCAGGGATAACGGCCTGTTTGTCGCAAGCGGAACGTTCCGGTGGGACGATGCCGGGCGCACCATCACGTTGGAAAGTCGGGGCGATTCCCCTTTCCGCTATCCCCCGCGCTACCAAGTGGGAGAAATGTTCCTTCGGCAACTGGATATATATGGGAACCCGATAGAGGGGGAACTTTGGGAGCATTACGTGTTGCAGAAAGTGTTTCGGTAATGGTTACCAGGTGCAATGAAGGTTTAACGGAATATTAACGAAATCCTAAAAACGGCTTAATTAAAACAGCCGCCTTAGCCCGTACACTTCTACCAGTTATGGGGCAAGTTGTACACCGCAAAAGGCGGTCGTTGACATGCAATAAAAAATTGCTCAAAATCGTTTTTTTCGCGGGTGCCGCCTTGGCGATGGCGGCCATGGTTTGGTTTGGACTTAGCACTGACATTAACATTGGGCGGAATCCTCTTCCAGGCTCCACGTTTCCCCGTGGTCGTGTCATAGACGTTCCCGACAACCAGGCTCTGGCGGCAGAAAACGTGTTTCGTAGCGGACAGCAGACCCTGCTGGTGGAGATTCTGACAGGGGAACACCGTGGGAAAATCGCCGAGGTCCGCAACATCGTATTCATCGACGCGACGGTGAACCCGCGAATAGGGCAAACCCTTATCATCCATTTTGACTATCATGGAAACGGCAACTACTCGGCGCATGTCCACAGTTACGTGCGGGAAACGGCGATATACGTAATCGTCGCGTTGTTCCTGGTATTGATAGCGGTTGTCGGCGGCAAGGCCGGAATAAGCTCGGCCTTTGGGTTGGTGTTCACGTTCGTGACGCTTTTGTTTCTTCTTATACCGGCCATAATGCGGGGCGGGCCTCCCGCGTTTCTGACGATAGCGGTGTCGGTTTTAATCACGGCGGTTTCCCTTACCGCGATCATGGGCTTCGAGAAAAAGACTTGGGTCGGCATAGCCGGAACCTCGGTCGGTATAGCGTTTTACTGTCTGTTTTACGTTATCATTTCCGCCGCGCTGAACGTCAGCGGTGCCAACATCCCGGAAATGAACCAGTTGGCGGGCCTGGGCTTTACGGACACCCTGCACCTTACCCAGCTTCTGTTCTGCGGAATCCTAATCGCGTCCCTGGGCGCGGTGACGGACACCACGGTCTCGGTCGCGTCCGCCACGGCGGAGCTTGGCGCGACGGGCGCGAACCTTGGGTTTAGGGATCTGTTTAGGTCGAGCATGAGAATGGCGCGGGACTGCATCGGCTCGTCGGCGAACACGTTGATACTGGCGTTTACCGGAACTTTTTTTGTCACGCTTATCATGTTCCGACTTCACGAGCTTAACTACACGATGCTTATTAACCGTATTGACATCGCCATAGAGGTTCTGCGGGCCATATCGGCCTCCGCCGGAATGATCTTGTGCGCGCCGGCCACGGCTTTGCTGGGTTCCTATGCGTATCGCGCAAAGGCGAAAGGACGGGCTTGACTTTTGGTTTTACCTGTAAACCGGGCAAACCGGATTTGCAGTAAAAATAAAAACCCCTTCTTGAATGAAGGCAAAACGAAGGAGAAGAATTATGCAACTAAAAATCCGAAACAGGCATGTTTCAAAGATCGCCGTGACTTTGCTGCTTGCCACTGTCACGGTACTCGCGACCTCATGCGGAACCGGAAGGCGGGCCGCCGTGGAGGAACCCCGGGACTGGCGGGCATCTGGGGGGCCGTATGAGCTTCAGGCCAGGCTGTCCAGGGCGGACTACCGGAACCTGACCATGACCCCCGGCGCGTTCGTGACCGAAATGCGCTGGACCTGGCATTCCCGCTCGGAAACCGGAACAATCCGCATTTATCCGGCCGGCGGCGCAACCCCGGTAAGCCTGGGTGGCGCGGCGGTGCAGTCGCGTCCGCTGGGCACGGGCGTTGATTCGACCATAGGCGGCGGCGTTGGACAGGCGGCGGCCGGAGGCGGGCTCGATGCCGGCGCGCAAACCCGTTCCGTGCCACCGGCAGGTGCCACCGGGGTTCTTTCGTATCCCTGGTTCACCGCCGAAACGGCGGGCAACTACTGGGTACACCAGATTGCGGTAACCGGACTAACCGCCGGCACGGCATACGAGTACGTCATAACCGGTAACATAGACGGCAGGGCGTTTACCTCCGCCCGCAAGCCCTTCCGCACCGGGCCGGACAGAAACACCGGCTTTACCTTCACCGCAGGGGGCGACCCGCAGATCGGCATCGGCGACTTTACCCCCGGAAGGGAAATGGTAGGCAACAATATCCCCAATCCGGGGATAGGGTTCAAGACCCATGTGGAGGATTACTTCGGCTGGACGCACGCTGTGGAAATCATGGCGGCGCGCGCGCCCAATGCCAGCTTCTTCATGCCGGTGGGTGACCAGATCGACACGAACGACCAGTCGTTCAGGCGTTCGCAGTTCATGTATGACATTTTGCTTTCGCCGGAAACCTTCCATAGTCTTCCCATTCTCCCCGTGGTTGGAAACCACGAAGCGACCAACAACGGATGGCTTTGGCACCAGCATTATAACACTCCCTGGGCTCACCCAACCGCCTCCGCCCCCGCGGCAAACGTAAGAGCCCATGGCGCGAATCCTTGGCAGTTTGACTATTACGTGATCTGGGGCAACACGCTGATCATTCACTTGGACGGGAACACCCGTAACTGGGGCGTTGGAAGGCTTGAGTGGTTTGAAAACGTTATCAACACTTACCAGCCCACCATTGAATGGACGGTCGTCACTTTCCACCAGCCGCCCTATTCTGTGTTCAGGGCCACGAACCTTGGCGAGAAACAGCAAATCATCGCCAACTGGATTCCCCAGTTTGAGCGTCTTGGTGTCGACGTTGTTCTTAACGGGCATTGTCACGTTTTTTCCAGGACTCACCAGATGTTCCAGAACGCCCCGCAACTGACCCAAAACTGGGTGCAATTGGACGGAACGATCGTCAGGGGGACAAACCCTTCCAGTGTCGTGTATGATCCAACGGGAATCGTGTACATCGCCTTTAACTCCATGAGCGGAAGCGGTTTCCGCAACGTGCGAAACATGGGCGGTCGGAATTATATCTCGGCGTACAACCAAAACTTTCGCCGTAACTTTTCCGTTATAGACGTTACGAATTATTCGTTCGCGGTGCATACCTACCAGATTAACGACGATGGCGTTAGCATTACGCTGGTGGACACCTACACCTTGGTTAGGGGCGGAAGCCTAGCCGCGGCGAGGGCGGCCGATCCCCGTGGTCTGCGCCAAATCACCTGCCCGACCCAGGGTGCGGCCACGGACGTGATTAACGTCGGAATCGTGCCTTCGGTTGCGAGGCGCGCCAACGCGGCTCTGACCGCCCAGGCGTTGGGCCTGCCCGCCACGGTGGAAATCGAGATCGCGATGAGCGCGAACCAGCGTCAGGAGGACGTGCTTGGGATACTCGGCGCGCGCGCGCTTCGCGACGAGCTTAACTCCTACGACTTTAGGGTCAGGCCCATGCGCGTTAACGTAAACTGGGACCTGTCCGCAATCCCCGCGACTGCCGCGGCAAGGGAAGGCCGAACCTTTACGGTGACCGGTGCCTTGGATCTTTCGACGATTATCGGAACACCGGAAACCTCCCCCCTCCCCACCCCGGTGGCCGCTAACGCCACGTTCACCCTGGCGGGTGTCACCCAGCCCTGTCCCTACCAAGGCAGGCATGTTAACTTCCAGGGTACGCCACCGTACATGATGCATTGGAGGCATGGGGGACTGACCAACAGAAACAATGTGACCGCCACGGCGCAGGTGACTTTCGGTGCCGCGCCCTTGGCGGCTCCCTTCAGGGTTTCGGAGTTCGGTGCCAGCACGTATCATTACTTCACGAGAACCGACGGGAATTTCCTGGCCGCCGCCTTCGACCGCGACGCTTTCGAGGCCTGGCCGACGGTACGAAGCGGCACGGGGTTTGGCTATTTCGCGGATCGTTATAACGACGTTCCCATGCTTATCACCGACACCCCGCCTACGATTCCCCCGCCGGACTTGCGCTTTAGGGGAGCAATGGGGCCGACGGCGTTGGCGAACATGGGCACGATACAGTACAGCCCTCTCGGTTACGCCGCGAATCCTACCTTCCACTATTTCGCCAGGGTGTTTTACCTTCCGCAAAACTTTAACCCCGCGAACGTTGGTGATGTAATTGGTGCGCACCGCATTGACAACAGTCTGGTTTTGTTTGTGAACGGTGTTGAAGTCTATCGGTACAACACCAACGCCGACAACGCGCTTGTCCGCATCGGTGAGCCGATTAACTGGGGGGCTTACGTGGGGCAGAATTCCGCCGCGCGGAACCGTTCCTTCCACATCAACTACGATTTCAGCTCGCGGAACGCCGGAATGCTCCAGACCAACCCGGAAGCGTCGGTGTTTGACGCGGCCAGTCGTGCGAACCTTTTGAGTGCCCTGCGCCCTGGCGAAAACGTTCTTACCGCCGTGGTAGGCGACTACTCCCAGGACAACATGAGCGTCTGGTTTGACCTGGACTTGACGATCGCGTATGGAACCCGCTGATAATTAGACAACGGTAACAGACGGCCCCCTGCTAGAAACATGTTTCTAGCAGGGGGTATTTTTTGGGCAATTTATGCGTGAAGTTCTACAGATCGTTTTAATAGACCGCCCCCAGCAATGTTACCAGCATCGGGGGTTGGGCATTTAATGGCAACCAACTTACAAGTGTTACAATCCCATTTGCCACGCTAGAGGAAGCAGACCAAAAGTGGAATGCCGTTGATAGTTGGCCAGCGACGATGGGACCTTGGTGGAGGGAGGGCATACCAGGTTCGATTTTTGTTTTTGCGCCATAGGATTGTTTTGCAATGGGGTTTATATGCAAGGCGACACAAAGAGGAACCTGAGTACTCGAACCAGGGGAGGGATGTATTAGTCGCCATAGTGCCTCCTAGCGCCTTGCGGTAAAAGCCGGGGCGGCTTTTATGTGGGGTTCCCACAGCAAGCGACCTTGATTTTCGGGACCGACAGGTCTACGATGTATGCATGACTTTCCGGGCGCGAAAACACAGAAAGCCGAACAGGAAAACCGCCGTGCCGGTCATATCCCTGGCCGTTTTCGCGGCGGTCGGCCTGCTCCACCTGGCCGGCGCGTTCGCCTACCTGGAAAACAGATCCTACGATCTGAGGGTCAGGTTTTTCGCCCCTTTTTTGCGGCCATCGCGGGACATCGCCGTCGTGCTCGTGGACCAGGCCAGCATCGACTGGGCCCAGCGGGAAAGGGGCTGGGGCTGGCCCTGGCCCCGGACGGCCTACGCGGAGATGCTGGGGTTCCTTGGCGAGGCCGCCTCGGTTACCTTCGATATTATTTTCTCGGAACCGTCCGTCCACCAAGGGGAGGACGACGAGGCGTTCGCCCGCGCCTCGGTCGAGCACGGCAGGGTCGTGCAGGGGGTTTTCTTTTCCGGCCGGCCGGGCGTCGCGGATCCCTGGCCGGCCGGACTGGACATCCCCCTTTTCGGAACCGGTGGTTTCGACCGGGGTACCCTGGAACGCTTCGGCAGGGGCGCGGGGGGCGAGACCCTGGCCGGGGCTCTTTTCCCGATCCAGGGGCTGAGGGATTCCGCCGCCGGCCTTGGTTCCCTTACCGGGATCCCGGATTCCGACGGGATAATCAGGCGGCTTAGGCTTTTCACCCTTTTCGACGGCAGGGCGGTGCCCGGGCTTGCCCCCATGCCGCTGATCGTCTCCGGACACGGCACCGAGATCGGCCTCGACCGCCGCGGCGGCGCCGTCGAGTGGGGCGACTTCTCGATTCCCGTGGGCAGGGACGGAGCCAGCCTTCTGCGCTTTAGGGGCGACCTGGGCAGGTACTTCCCCTTTTCCGCAAAGGACATACTGGAAAGCCGAGCCCTTTACCTGGGGGGCGGGGATCCGCCGCTTCGGCCGGGGGACTTCGAGGGGGCACACGTTTTCGTCGGGCTTTTCGCGCCCGGGCTTTTCGATATCTTCAGCACGCCCATCGCCACGGTGTACCCGGGGATGGGCGTCCACGTCACCATGCTGGACAACATCCTGCAAGGCGACTTCGCCAGGGAAAGCGGCGAGGCGGCAAACCTGGCCGTACTGCTTGCCGTCGTGGGGCTTACGGTCCTGCTCTGCCTGTTTTCCGGGCGAGTGCTTCTGACGGCGGCCGGCGCGGCCCTGGCGCTGGCGCTCGTCGTCGCCGGATCCTTCGCCGCCTACTACTGGCTCTGCCTTTGGGTTCCCATGGTCACATTCCTGGCCGGGGCCGCCGCCGCCTTCGTGAGCGCGACCCTTTTCAACTACGCCACCGAGGGCAGCCAGAAACGCTTTATCAAGACGGCGTTCAGCCAGTACCTGTCGCCCAAGGTAATCGAGAGGATCATCGCCGACCCGTCGCAGCTTAGGCTGGGCGGCGAGAAGAGCGAGATGACGGCGATCTTTACCGACGTCCGGGCCTTCTCCACGATCTCCGAGGCCCTGGTCGATCCGCAGAAGCTGGTGGAGCTTCTAAACCACTACCTTACCCGGATGAGCGACATCATTCTTGACAACCAGGGAACCATCGACAAGTACGAGGGCGACGCGATAATCGCGTTCTTCGGCGCGCCGATCCACTTCGCCAACCACGCCGTCCTGGCCTGCCGGTCGGCGGTGCAGATGAAGAAGGCCGAGGAGCAGGTGAACCGCGAGGCCCTGGAACAGGGGCTGATAACCGGGGAGGTGCTAGAGGCGATGGTACGGAAGGGGGCGCTAAAGGAAGCCGGGGATCCCCGCCCGCTGTTCACGCGCATTGGGGTCAACTCCGGGGAGATGGTCGTGGGCAACATGGGAACGCCGAGCAAGATGAACTACACGATCATGGGAAACGCGGTGAACCTTGCCGCCAGGCTGGAGGGCGCGAACAAGGCCTACGACACCGGCGGCATCCTGATAAGCGAGTACACCAGGGCGCAAATCGGCGACGAGTTCGTCCTGCGCCCGCTGAGCCGCGTCCGGGTCGTCGGGATAGACACCCCCCTGCGGCTCTACGAGCTTCTGGACATCAGGCAGGACGCGGATCCCCGGTTGTCCGAAATGGCGGAAGCCTGGGAGCGGGGCCTTTCCCTGTACGAGGGGAGGAACTTCAATGCCGCCGCCGGGATATTCCAAGGGATACTCGCGCGTGACGCCGGGGATCTTGTCGCGAAAAAATACTACGGACGTTGCCTGGCGTGCCTTGCCTCGCCCCCCGACGACGGATCGTTCGGCGTGGACAACCTGACCGAGAAGTGACTACCTGTTGGCCGCAAAGCGCGAGCGCCTGTGGGTACTGGTGTCGGCGACACGGTGCCGCCTGATCGCGTCCTCGACGTTCCTGATGCGCTCGGCGGGGGCCGGGTGCGTGGCGAACATGCCGCCGGTGCCCTGCCTCTGCTCCAGCGCCCTTAGCATGTCCTGCAGAGCCCTGGGATCGTAGCCGGCGGCGGCGAGGATCTCCACCGCCTTCCTGTCGGCGGCGAATTCCTGTTCCCTGGAATAGCCGGTCCTTACCAGCACGTCAACTATCGCGGAAACCGAATCGCGGAAGCCCATGAGCCTTGCGGCCTCCGGGGTGTTGCCGGCGAAATCGGCGGCCCTGCCGGCTATCGCCGCGGCCTCGTCCCGGAAGGCCATCGCCTCGATCATGCCCAGACCGTGGCCCAGGATAACGTGCGCCAGCTCGTGGGCCAAAACCGCCGCGAGCATGTCCTCGGTCGTGGCCGCCTCGACAAGACCCCTGGTCAGAAAAATGTGCCCGCCGGGGGTGGCAAAGGCGTTGAAGTCCGGGGTGTCAAGGATGACGGCGAAATGCCCCCGGAACGCCGCCGGACGGGAGGAGTTGATGACCAGGGTCTGAAGGATTTTGTTCACGTACCTGGTAAGCCCGGGGTTTTGGGTATAGGGCTCGTACATGGCAAGGATATGGGCGGCCACCGCCCGGCCAAGATAGTGGGCGTCCTCCAGGGTCGGCTCCGAGTCCAGGGCCTGGACGGCCCGGCCCATTCTGGCCAGGGCCTCGCCGACAAAATCCCAGCCGCCAAACCCCGTGGCGTCCGGGCGCCCGTGCAGGATCGCCGCGGCCATAAAAAGCAGGCAGAGCAAGAGCGGTATTTTTTTCATTGCTCCCCCCCGGCCAGGCGGCCTTCGATAATAAAGCGCCGAAGCTCGGCCATCGGTATGACCAGGCTTTCCATCTCGTCGACCGGCGAAAAGTCCGGGCCGCCCCGGCGGTACTCGATTTCCACCTCCCGGCCGAAGCCCTTTCCGGCCAGGGCGACCTCCCCGGGCGTCACGGCGGAACCCGGCCTGGCCGTCCGCCGGGGGCTAAGGCTCGCGGAGACGACCCAGCCGGCAAGGTTCCCCGCCCTGATCTCGCTCCACCTGCCGCTGTCCCGGACCACCGTAACCTCGGCCCCGTGCGGAAGGGTTCCCACGTCCCTGGCGAAAAACCCGGCAGAGGATCTTACCTCCGCGGCCTCGACCGCCACGAACATGGTCAGGGAAAAGGCGGGGGAAAGCGAAAAAAGCAGGACCGCGAAAAAGAACAGCACTCGCCGCATGGCAAAACCTCCGTTTGTTATGTCTAGCCCTCCAGCACGGCCCTGATCCGGCGCACCCCGGCCGAGGACGACTGCTCCTTCTGCACCCTGAACCTTCCCAGCTCCCCGGTGCGCTCGACGTGCGGCCCCCCGCAGACCTCCCTGGCGAAAAGATCCGCCCCGGATCCGATGCTGTAGACCATGACCTGGGCCTCGTACTTCTCGCCGAAAAGGGCAATCGCCCCGGAGTCCCTCGCCTGGTCGATACCCATGGTCTCGACCGTGACGGGCAGGTCCTTGCCGATCTGCTCGTTGACGATGGCCTCGACCCTGGAGATCTCGTCCTTGGTCATGGGCGCGCCGTGGGCAAAGTCGAAGCGCATACGCTCGGCGGTGATGTTGCTTCCCTTCTGGGCGATGTGGTCCCCCAGGACCATCCGCAGGGCCTGGTGCAGAATGTGCGTCGCGGTATGGTAGCGCGTGGTCGTGTCGCCGTGGTCCTGCAGCCCGCCCTTGAAAGCCCCCGCGCCGGCCCGGGAAAGCTCCTGGTGCTTCCTGAATGCCTCGTCGAACTCGTCGCGGTTCACCGTCATGCCGTTTTCGGCGGCCAGCTCCTCGGTAAGCTCGATGGGAAAGCCGTAGGTGTCGTAAAGCTTGAAGGCCAGCCGCCCGGACATGACCTTCTGCGGGTTCCTAAGCAGGTTGGGCAGGAGCTTCTCGAACTCGTGCTCGCCCTTCTGCAGGGTCTCCAGGAATTTGCGCTCCTCGCGATCCAGTTCCTCTATTATGCGGGCCCTGTTTTCCAGCAGCTCGGGATACGGCCCCTGCATTTGCGTGACAAGAACCTCGGCGAAAGCCGACAGAAACGGCTTTTCGGCGCCGATGCCCAGCTTCCTGCCGTGGCGCACCGCCCGGCGGATCAGGCGGCGAAGCACGTAGCCCGCCCCAACGTTCGAGGGGCTTACCGCCTTGGGATCGCCAAGGACAAAGGTCGAGGCTCTGGCGTGGTCGCAGACTATCCGCACGGACTTGTCCTTTTCCCCGTCCGTCCCGTAAACGTAGCCGGCCGCGCGTTCCACCGCGCCGCGTATCGGGGCAAAGATTTCCGTGTCGTACACCGACCGCTTGCCGTTAAGGATCGTCACCGTCCGCTCTAAGCCCATGCCCGTGTCAACGCACTTGCGAACCAGGGGCTCGTAGGCACCCTGGGCGTTCTTGTTGTACTCCATGAACACGTCGTTCCAGATTTCCAGCCACTTGCCGCAGGAACAGCCCGGCTTGCACCCGGATCCGCAGGGCGCGTCCCCGATATAATAGAACATTTCCGAATTGGGGCCGCAGGGGCCGGTTGTTCCTGCGGGTCCCCACCAGTTGTCCTCTCGGGGCAGGTAGGCGATGCGATTTTCGGGGATTCCCATTCTTCGCCACACGGCGACCGATTCGTCGTCCCTGGGAATCCCGTCCTCCCCCTCGAAAACCGTGACCCCCAGCTTTTCAATCGGGATGCCAAGCCATTCCGGAGAGGTAAGGAACTCGAAGCTCATCTCTATGGCCCCTTCCTTGAAGTAGTCCCCCAGGGACCAGTTGCCAAGCATCTCGAAGAAGGTAAGGTGGCTGGTGTCTCCCACGCTGTCGATGTCCACGGTGCGTATGCATTTCTGGTAATCCACCAGCCGCTGTCCGGCGGGGTGCTCCTGGCCAAGCAGGTAGGGAACCAGCGGGTGCATCCCGGCGATGGTAAACAGCACCGTGGGGTCGTTGTCGGGCAGAAGGGACTTGCCCTGTATCTGGACATGGCCCTTGGACACAAAGAAATCAATGTACTTTTTGCGTAGCTCGTCTGAAGTCATGGGGAATTTTAGCATTTATCGGCCAAAAAGGCTAGCCCGCGGGCGGCAAAAGGCCACGGCTTGCCTTGGCTGATTTTAGTATTTATTGGCCAAAAAAACGAGCCAGATGCAAAAAGATCCCATAATCTTGCATAAAAACCACAAGCGAATTGTTCCATTGACAGGTTTTTCCAAAGGCTGTAAACTATAGCGATGTACTTGGTGGCAGCGGAAAACCGACAAAAAACACCTCGCCTGGGATCCTCCCGGCGGCGACCAAGGGGACACGTGGGCTTGCCTTTGCGAAAGCCCCCGGGTTATCACGGGTATGGAAAAAATATGTTTAATGAATGTGTAATAAATACCCCCCCCCCCCCCCCCCCGGTTGTTTTTGCACCACTGACAGTTTTTTTACGCAAAAAAAATGAGGATCGAACATGAAGACCGCTACGTTATCTCCGGTTGTCCGGATAGACGAAGACAGATGCAATAATTGCTACGCCTGCATTGCGGCCTGCCCGGTCAAGCTGTGCATGGACGGCTCGGGAAGCAAGCTGCTGATCAACACGAGCCTGTGCATCGGTTGCGGGAACTGCATAGACGCATGCCACCACAAGGCCAGGCTTATCATAGACGACACCCTTCTTTTCTTTTGGGACCTGAAGCGGGAGGTCAAGATGGTCGCCATCGTCGCCCCGGCCATCGCGTCCTTTTTTCCGGGAAAGTACCTGAACTTTAACGGCTACCTAAAATCGATTGGTATCGAGGCGGTGTTCGACGTAAGCTTCGGCGCCGAGCTTGCGGTCGCCTCGTACATCAGCCACATCAAGGAAAACAATCCCAGGATGGTAATTTCCCAGCCCTGCCCGGCGATTGTCAACTTTATTCAAATTTACCACCCGGAGCTGTTGCCCTACCTCGCGCCGGTGGACAGCCCCATGCTGCACACCATAAAGATGATCCGCGAGTTTTACCCCCAGTACAGGGACCACAGGATAGCGGTGATCTCGCCCTGCATAGCCAAGCGGCGGGAGTTCGACGAGACCGGCCTTGCGGATTACAACGTCACCATGCTCGCCCTAAAGAACAAGATGGACGAGCATGGCCTTCAGGTCGGTTCTTTCCCCAAAGAGGACTACACCGGACCCAAGGCGGAACGGGCGGTTCGGTTTTCCTCCCCGGGGGGCCTGCTGGAAACGGCCGAGCGCTTTTCCCCGGGCATCGGGCGGCGCACTCTCACTATCGAGGGGGGGCACGTTACCTATCCGTACCTAGAGGAGGTTTCCAGGCTGCTGGATACCGACATCAGGCTGCCGTTGCTGCTGGACTGCCTGAACTGCGAAAAGGGATGCAACGGCGGCCCGGGCACGGGACAGAACAAAACCCCCAGGGTCGTGCTCGACAACCCCATCCGCGAACGGAGCGACACTATGGAGGCGTTCCACAAGACCGGAAAGGGCGGCAGGCAAACAAAAAGGTACCACAAGATTGTGGGCAAGTACTGGAAGAAGGGTCTGTACAAGCGGGACTACAAGGACTACTCGAAGAACAACAGCCTAAGGGAGCCAAACGAGTTGCAGCTGACCGAGATCTACCACAGCCTGCGAAAATACAAGCCCGAGGATATCTACGACTGCACCGCCTGCGGGTACGGCACCTGCAGGGCGATGGCGATGGCGATCTTCAACAAGCTAAACAAACCCGAAAACTGCGCGCACCACAACATCGAACTGCTCGCGGAGGAAAAAAAGCTGATCCTGGACATGAACCGGCAGCTCTACTCCTACCAATTAAGGTCGCACCGGCCGAACCCCGGAACCTAGGCTTGTTTTACATTGCCAAATACCCTAAACTGACCACGGGGGTAACGCGATGGATACCAATGACACGTCGCCGCAAAGCGAGCACAAATGCACCGATTGTAGATACGCCATAAACGTCACGGGCAAATGCAGTTTTCACGATTTGCCCCTTATAGACGCCGAAAAACTCAGTTGCGAAGGCAGGGCGGTCGATTTTGCCGACGGAACGAGCCGCCCCCGGATCAAGCCGTTTACGAAAAAAAAGTCGTCGGCCATCGAGACCTTTCTGTTTGGGTTTCTAATGGCTTGCGGAGCCATTCTTTTTATCATGGCCTTCGTTTTGTTCACCACGTCGGACGACGAGTCGTGGCGGGGAATCTGGGGGATAATCGGGTTCTTTTTCCTTGGCGGGCTTGGCGTCCTGTGCTTCTACGGCAGCCTAAGGCATCTTAGGGACATCCACGCCGAAAGGCGAAAAGCGGCCAGCAAGGAACAGTAGTTTCCGGGGAGCGGTTATGTAAACCGCGAAGATCCCTTTACAGGAAATCGGCGGAGTCGACGTACACCTTCTCCGCCTTGATTTTTGCAAAATCCGCGACATACCTACGCCGCGATTCCACCAGCGATTGCAGTTCCTTAAGCATGGACTTGTCCACGAGCTCCGCGATGGGAAAGATATGGCGCTCGGTCTCGTCGGTATAGCGCCTGACGAAGTCCATGTTGTTCACGAAACCAAGGCTTACCATGTTGGAAATCCGATCCGCCACTTTCAGCACCTTGGAGTGCCGCGATCCCGATTCAAGAATGCGGGCCAGGAATGCGGCCTTTTCCTCTCTGGTGGTTCTGGTTACCTCTAGGACAAGCTCGTAGACCGAATGGCTTTCGTAGTCTATCGAAAGCAGTATGTTGTGGTTAAAGTCGGGAATGTCCTCGATAATATCGTGGACAAGCGCGGCCTTGAGCAGTATGGAATCGATATAGCCGTAGTCGATAAGGACGGCCATGGTGTCGATCTGGTGCCGGAACATGTTGCCGCCGCCGTACCGGTTTTTGCCGATAAGGGCCGTGGCAAGCTGCATGTAAGGGGCAAGGTGAACCCCTTTGAGGCGGAGCATTTCCTCGGTCGTCATTGGGTTGTCGCGCACTATAGACCACTCAAATAGGATTCCAGTTTCCCGACCCGCGCAAGCGAATCATCCAGCTTTGTTTTCTCGCCGGCCACCAGTTCCGGCGGCGCGTTCTTTAGAAACTGCTCGTTGGCAAGCTTCGACTGTAGCCCCTTTATAAAACCCCGGTCGCGTTCCAGTTCCTTGGCGAACTTTTTCTTGAGCGCGGCTATGTCCACGGCCTCGGCGATAAAGACGAAGATCTCGAAGCCGGTACCCGCAAGGCCGATCGCCCCCTCCGGGCGGGTGCCTGGGGAACCGTCTTCCCCGGCCTCAATCTCCAGCTCGCCAACCCCGGCGAGCAGTTTGACCAGCTCCTCGTTCCGCCTTATCAGGCTTTCCAGATCCCCGGCCAGCCTTGCCGTAACCCGGAGCCTCTTGCCCGGGGGAATCGTGCACTCGCTGCGGAGGGTGCGGATCATCCGGACAAATTCCTGCAAAAAGGCGAATTGCCTTTCTGCTTCCCGGTCGTCGCGTTCCGTGGCGAACCGGGGATACGGGGCGTTTATGAGAAGCCCTTCCGTGGCCGGCGACACGTTGGGCAGCTTGCCGTAGATTTCCTCGGTAACGAAAGGCAACAGGGGATGAAGCAGCCGCAGGGATTCGGCAAGCACGTCGAGAAGGACGGTTGTGGCGCGATCCTTTTCGGCGGCGTTTTGCGTATCCGTGGAGTCCTCGCCGGTCTTTACCGAAAGCTTGGTGGCCTCGACGTACCAGTCGCAAAAATCGTTCCAGAAATACTCGTAGGCGGTTTGGGCGGCATCGTTAAAGCGGTAGGAAAGGAACGCCTCTTCCATGGCCTTTGCCGCGCCGTTCAGCCGGGAGTAAATCCATTTGTCCGCCGGAAGCA
>Ga0209755_10001377_pt1 | contig 38229 bp, 39 predicted proteins | sample TergutCo191P1_FD_187301 | JGI IMG/M metagenome (GOLD analysis project Ga0209755, IMG submission 187301) | Cornitermes sp. P1 segment gut microbial communities from Petit-Saut dam, French Guiana - Co191P1 (SPAdes) (version 2) | ecosystem: Host-associated > Arthropoda: Insects > Digestive system... | reverse complement strand
TGTATAATCCAAACAATTATACATATGACATTATTTATCAAACAGATAGATTTAACGGTATTTTTGAAATCCACCGCATTTACAAAGAATAACACAAACCTATGTATAACTCTTCCGGGATTTTAGGTTGTTTGTTTGCCCATTTTTACAATATTTGAGCTGTTGCAATGAATGCATTTTATACTAATTTCTACCATGTTATTTGCCTGCACAGACGTTCAATATGTACCACACACTTAATAAACTATTTTGCGACATGACCTACGTTTTTGTGTGTATTATGTATATTTTTGTTATACACAGTTTGATTACCCGTTGCCTTTTAATATTACTTTGCGTTAGAATACATTAAAGTAAAAAAGCGAGGCATTGGCTGTATGATAACTACTGTGTCACCAGTATTGCTATTTGTGTATGTGTTTAGCGTTGCTATTAATTGTTTCGCAACACGTACATCTACTACAGCTATAACAATAGAACATGTATAAAATACATATACTCTAAAAAATCAAACCATATGAAATCATATCTGCGGTAAGATGCATGAATCACAAAAATTCAAAACCAAAACCAACATTAGGCGGATCATTAACCGCTCCTCATAGGAGTCACAACCTATGATACCCACAAACATTCCCTTCTCCGAATTTTCAAACATAGACATCGGCGTGGTAATCCCCACATTTAATGAAGAACAAAACATAGGCGATGTCCTCTCCGAACTTTACGAATTTGGATACCACAACGTTTTAGTCATAGACGGCCTATCCAGCGATGGTACCCTACAAGTAGCTGCCAAAAATGGCGTTAAAACTATCATACAAAACGGACACGGCAAAGGACAAGCAATACGACAAGTACTACAAAACAATTACCTAAACACCGACATAACCGTCCTAATGGACGCCGACGGATCAATGTCACCTGACGAACTATCACGTTTTATAAAGGCCATACACAACGGCGCTGACATAGTAAAAGGCTCCCGTTTCCTCTGCGGCGGAGGCACATACGACATGACACGCGTACGAAAATTTGGCAATTCTGCAATAACATCTTTAGTAAACCTATTTTATTCATCAAACTATACCGACGTATGCTACGGGTTTATTGCATTAACTAAAAACGCCGTAAACAAATTATCTGCCGTTCTTGAATCAGACGGATTTGATATTGAAACAGAATTATTCATTAAAGCCAAACAGTTAAACCTCAAAGTTGTTGAAGTACCAAGTATTGAATATCAACGCAAACATGGAGAATCTAACCTACACAGTCTTAGCGATGGCTTTAAAATTTTCAAAAAAATCGTCGGATTAGCCCTACCTAAAAGGTAACCTATACCGTAAAAATTAACAGTTACCGTATAAGTTTAACTCTCGGTGAAAAAGCACTTCATAATAAATTCTCAAGTATTAACCGCATAAGCCACTAAGAATGTTCTAAATCGTTAAAAAGTCATAAAAATTTGAAATTTTTCTGAAAAATAGCCTGCAAGATGTTATATAATCTTTTATGTATTAGTGAAAAAGGTTGAATAAATGCTGAAATCAAAAAGGAGCCTTATCTCTGTATACAAAACTATGGTCTAAAAAACGAAAAAATAGAGAACTACTTATTTCCATGAAAACATTTTGTGTTTTCATAGTTCTTCCCACATCGACCCAGCGGTCGATGGTGCAATCGCCCATGAAAGCCTTTTTCCATTGTACTTCAATAAGTTTTTTTATAAAATTTGTTAGGTTTAAAATGTTGTGTTGACATTATTGCATGTACAAATTTACGCATATGTGCCTATTTAGAGTCTACTAAATCGTGTAACTAAATACAGTGACAGTTTTGAGTATGTGCTATAAGCAGTTGAAGTTAGTGCACTATTTGTTTTCGTTTTTTACCATGTATCAATTATAGAAAAAATAACCTTTTAGCGGACATTAAGTTAAAACTTTAAATAATGCTTGTGTTCAGTTACAGTCAAGTGTTTGTTATTAAGAAAAAATCTATACCTTTAGTCTCTCGTTTACTATTTATCTTAGTCATTGTTATGACCGTTACTGGTGTTGTTTTTGGCTTTTATACAAATACAGACATACCTCATTTGGCTATAATAAGCGTAGCTATTCTCGAGTTGTTAATGGTTATTACAGGCATAATTCTTATTGTACGACATAATAAGGCATAACCGGGCAAGTTGAATTTTGAATTACTATTGTTACATAGTTGCAATAAACTATTGAAGGCGTCAGGGTTATTAAGGCAATTAGAGGCGTAAGCCTGTTGTAACTATGTGCTCAGGGAATTGTGCTGATGAGCAAGTTTGATAGTTGTTAGAGGGGCACTGTTGGCGTCCTCAGTCTGTAACAGTTGCCGTGAAAGTTTATTACGGCATAAACTAGTTTATGGTCTTAGTGTTGACAATTGTTTGTGGGTAAAGATCTGTTAGGAAATAATTTGACCATTTCTATCGTTAAAAACCCAAAAAACTCGCTACAATATGGTCAAATTATTTATTGACGGCTCCTAAATAGACTATCTTTTTGTCGTTATGTTGATAGCCTACTTGGTGTTTAATTGATTTTTGTTTCATCACCTATGTGATTTCTGTTTCGGGGTGTTCTAAGAGTGCTTCTCGGCCCAGTGGCTTGAATTTTTTGCTTTTTTTTAGGCTGTTTTCTACCCAGACTATTACGTCATGTGTGGTGGCCTCGCCAACTTGGAATTCTCTGCTTAACTCTAGTTGTGTTACATGTTGTCTCCAGTATTTTAGGGTCATAAAGAGCATATCTTGTATTGATAGTTTAGCGTGTCGACCGCGGCGTTTATGTTTTGCTTGGTAAGCAAGTGTCAGGGTTTCTATCATGGTGTTAAAGGTTTCTTTTTTTACGCCAATTGTCTGTTTAAATTCTTGTTCGTTTAGTTTTAAGGCTGTTTCGTATCGTTTTAGACTGCCAAACATGGATTAAACCTGCTTTGTATAATTTAAGTACATCAAACTATTTATAAATGTTGAAGAGGTTTATTATGTAACCTATTTGAGGTTATTAAATGAGGAAGCATTTTATTTTATCGATCATGCTCGTTTTAGGTTTGATTGTTACGTTATTTGTATGTGATGTGTCTTTTGTTTTTGCTCAAACAGATAAAGCTAGCTTAAAACTTCAAGAGGCACAGGTCTTATTTGAAGAATCATTTACAGCTGTTTTAGATGCAGAGTCTGTAAATGCAAACGTTACCTCTTTGTTAAATCAGTTAAACGATGTAGCTTCTCTTTTAACTCTGGCAGAAAATGCTTATAATGTTGGCGACAATAATTTAGTTATAAGTAATGCAGATAATGTAATTCAAATGTCTAAGCAAATTTCTTCAGAGGCCTGTACTCTAAAAGATTTAGCTGCTGTTGAAAACCAAAACGCTTTTTGGATAAAACTTTGTTTAACAGTTCTATTTTCTGTGGTGTTTGTTTTGGTAATGTTTACAATTTGGCGTCAGTTTAAACAACGTTATACAAACAATGCGTTATAGTAGTATAACTAAGGCTCTACTCAGCAGGGATTCCACTGCACATAGTGTTTTCATGATGTAATGGTTGCGTGGATGGTGTTTGTTTTTCTTTTTCATGTTTTAGTACCGTATTTTTGTAGACGAGTCACTACATATAGTTGTTTACAGATAACGTTTAACGCTATATGTCTGCTGAGTAGTAACTATCTATGTTTACTGTGTGTTGTTTGTGTATGTATGCTTGTAATGTTGTTAAGCAAGTTTGTCTTTTTTAATGTCTAATTGTCTAATATGCTTGTGAAAATAGTCGTGGTGTCTTATTTGGTTTATAATTTTTTGGTATGTGTTTGGTGTGTTAGAGAATTGTGAGTGATGTTGCAATATTGTGTGATGTTGTTTATGTTCTCTGTGTTGACTTAACATGTGTTGTGTTTTTATTTCGTGTTATTTATAGATGTTTTTTTGGGTGGTTGTTTGTTTTTGTTGTTTTGTGTCCGCGTGTAATGGCTTGTTTTTTAGTGTATTGTTGTTATGATGATATTATAGTTTGTTGTGTTATTGTTGTACAGTTTGTTTTTTAAAGTTTTTAACTTTACTGTGCATAGTTAATTCATGTTGTTTGTGTATTTGTGTAGTTTATATCTACAGTCAGATATGCTTTGATTATGTATAAGATGTTATATGTCTGATTACATATTAATGATTGTATCAGATAAAATATAAAACAAAAAAAATATAAAAAATGTGGTGACATAAAAATGTTACAAACAATCAACTATCAAAAAGAAATTCAAACAAAACTCGCCAAAAGACTTCTAGACATGTTAATTCTACAAATGCTTAACCGAAAACCTATGCACGGCTACCAAATCATTACAGAAACACGCAAAGACTACGGCGTATACTGTGGACCAAGCAAAATTTACCCCCTACTAGCCACTCTAGAAAAAAAAGGCTATCTTAACAGCACCTGGAGCATGACTACTGACAAGCCCCGTAAAATTTTCTCCATAACAACTGTTGGAAAAAACACTCTAAAATTCACCGAAGACTCATTAAACAACATCTGCAAAAATCTAAAAGCCCCTTAACCAAAAACAACAAGCTTATTTGTAAACATACGCAGCCGTCGCAAAGAATTTGAACAATACACCATTGTTCACAAATTCCCCAACTATATTGAAACGAAACAAAATAAATAAACTATTTTAACACATAACCGGAGTTTAAATATTTACACATATTTTACCCATTCAACATCGTTGTAAACACATGCCTACAATACACATTTAACCTAAAACCCATAAAACACGTACGCTGAACACACACCTTTTTGGATGTGACAATATCATTTGTTTTAGAATATTATTTTCATAATTTCTGTGTTGTTAAAGACATAAAAACGTTTAAAAGCTTAGCCACATGATGTATTGCGTAAAAAGCATTACATGCATACAGAAAACATGTTTAAATATATTTCTTGTCTGCTTCTGTCAGGAAGGGACTACATAAAGGATTTTATCCACATATTCAAACATAAATATTAAATTAAATGTTTAAACATAAACATCAAACCTTCACAAGCCGTTGAGGTGCAAATAACAATAACATCAAAATTTTCTAATTACAAACTAATCTTTACAGCAGCAAGTTTAATAGGCCTACTCTTAATTGCCACCCCCCTCCTAAGCAACATAATTCATCTCCAAGAACGCGAAAAATTCTCTGAACTCTACCTATTAGGCCCAGAAAAAATGGCCCAAAACCTCCCCTTCAACATCACCCCAAACCAAACATACACCACATACCTAGGCGTTGGAAACCACATGGGCGAAACAACCTATTACACCTGCAAAATCAAACTAAGAAACCAAACCGAAAACCCCCCCGACAGCAGCACCCAAACCCCAAGCTCCCTACCAACCCTATACGAATACAACTTTATAATACCAAACGGCGAAAACCACACCGAACCCCTAACTTTTTCCACAACCACCACACCCCCAACCAAAAACATTACAACCCTAAAAACCCTAACCCTAAACGACATAAACTATAACATTGACAAAACAGCCCAGTACGACCCCGACAATAAAGGCTACTACTATCAACTCTTCATCGAACTCTGGGCATACAACCCAACAACACAAACAACCCAATACCAAAACAGATGGGTCTACCTCTGGCTAAACACAACAACCACCACTAATCCATAATAATAGTAATAATAAATAGTTCGCCACAATCTTTTGCAGAGCCACCAATATGAGTAACAACCTATCAAATGTAGCAGAAGAATCAGCCCGTGGCAGTTTGTTTCTCTTCTCAGGCGCCACCATAGCTAGCATAATCCTAGCCATCTCCACAATACTAATGGGTCGCCTCCTAGGCCCCGAGTTATACGGACAATACAACTTAGTGTTAGTCATACCCTCCCTTCTCGTGTTAATTACCGATTTAGGCATGAACACGGGCGTAACAAAATTTGTCGCCAGCCTCCGCGCTGAGGGAAAAAATGAACGCGTCCCCGCTATAATAAAATACAGCCTACTCTTCCGCATAGGCATAGGCATCATAATCTCCATAATAAGCATAGTCTTTGCCAGCTACTTTGCACTAATAATAAACCGTCCTGACTTTACATTTTACATTCAACTATCCTCTCTCTCAGTAGTTTTTCAAGTAATATTTACCAACACAAACTCTGCCTTCATAGGCTTAGATAAATCAGAATATAACGCGTTAAACTCTACCATTCGAGCAGTTTTAACAACTATTCTCCAAGTTGCCCTAGTAGTTTTCAGCTTCAACGTCACAGGCGCGTTAATAGGTTACGTAGGCGGTTTTGCGGTTTCCGCTATAGTAGGCAGCATTTTACTATCCTATAAACTTTTAAAACCCAAAACAAGCAGTACCTCACAAACAATCCCTGAAAGCGGTCATAATGTATTAACGCTTCTAGCACGCTATAGCATGCCCGTATACGTGTCTGTACTACTAGTTGGTTTTTTTCCCCTATATCAACAACTAGTTTTAGCTTTCTTTAGCACAGATATCGCCATTGGAAATTTTAGAGCCGCATACAACTTTGTAACTTTATTAGCTACATTATCAACCGCGTTAACAACGGCTTTTCTGCCCGCTTTTGCCAAACTAGAAACCGCAACACCTAACGTTATCAACACTTTCTTTAACAAAGTAAACAAGTACACCTGCCTACTAATTGTACCCATAACCTTTACAGCAATAATTTTTTCCACACCCATTGTTAAATTACTATACGGCTCAACATACACCACCGCAGCACTATTTCTAGCCCTAAGCTGCTCAATTTACTTACTGGAAATAATAGGCTCCCTAACCCTACGCAGTGTCTTTAACGGTTTAGGCAAAACCCGCTTAACCATGAACATGACAATAATCAACTGCCTCCTCCTACTAGTTTTAACACCCGCCCTTGCCGTATTCTACGATGTAATAGGCGCTATTGTAGCTTTTGTGATTTCCACATTAGCCGCCTCAATATACGCCGCAGTCATAGCACATAAACAACTACAACTAAAATTCAACTTTCAAATAAACCTGCGCATTTACCTAATATCCCTTTTATCTGCCCTTCCACCCCTAACCCTACTCCTATTTACACCTCTTAACTTTATACTAGTCCTAATTTTTGGCGGCACACTATACATACTAGTCTTCATAACTCTAATGCCCCTATTTAAAATAGTCAATAAACCAGAAATTAACGCACTATCAAAAATAGCCGACAAAATACCCTTAATAAACCTCATAGCTAAACCCCTATTTAGCTATCAACATAAACTATTACAGTACATAGACAACTAACAGTTTTCTGTCCTGTCGTGATGCTTTGAACAATATTTCGGTAGTAATTTCAGTTTTTTCAATTGAACGAGCCAAAGACGTTACTGCCTGTATAGAGTCCCTTAAAAAACAAACTGTTCGCCCCAAAGAAATAATAATTGTCCTAGACCCAAATGAAACGTTAATTTCTTATTATAAAAACCAGTTAGACTCATCTGTTAAACTTGTTATAAGTGACACCTTTGGTTTATCTGCCGCTCGAAACATGGGCATAAAAAACTGTAACTCCGAATTTATAGCCTTTATAGACGATGATGCTGTAGCAGATAAAAATTGGCTTAGAAACCTAATAAACAATTTTGATAATCCTCTAATCATAGGCGTTGGCGGTCGTATTATCCCCGTGTGGCCAAATAAAAATCCCACTTGGTTTCCTGAAGAGTTATACTGGATAATTGGCTGCTCATACAAAGGCCTGCCCGTAAAGAAGGAGCCCATAAGAAATCCTATAGGCTGCAACATGGCCTTTAGACGGAGCGTATTTGAAAACGTGGGATTTTTTAGCACCGATATGGGACGCGTTGGCAACGTACTAATGGGCCATGACGATACAGAGTTCGGTATACGCGCAACAGGTAAACTCGTTGGAACAACAATTATGTATGACCCCCAAGCCATAGTTTACCACAGCGTCTCCTCAAACAGAGTAAATCATACATATGTAGTAAGAAGAGCATACTCTGAAGGCTTCTCCAAAGCCTGCATAGCAAATAATAATAATAACAACAAAAAGTCAGTTAACAAAAAAAGTCATTTATCAACTGAAAAAAGCTATCTACGCACTATACTCTCAAGCACCATTCACATGTTGTTACGTGGAAACGTTAAAACAGCTCCCCTACGATGTTTGACCCTTTGGATAGCAACAATAACGGTTTTTCTTGGCTACATTGCAGGGTCTCACAATAAACGTTAGCAACATCAGAATTAATTTAGTGAGAAATTAACATGAATAAATGTTTAGTTAGTGTTGTAAGATCTTCATACGACACGGTGTATGAAAAACTTTTTTGTGCTATAGATCTTGCCGGTGGAATAAAGCTTTCAAGTCAGAATAAAATTGTAATAAAAGTTAATTTATGTGATTCTCGCACTCCCGATACTGGCGCAATTACGCATCCTATTTTTTTGGATGCACTTTTAAAATACATACGTGAACAAGTAAGTAATGACGTGCCAATTTACGTCGTTGAAAGCGATGGACGCGTTGTAATTGCGGATTTATTTGTCAAATGGTTTGGTCTTCTACCCGTCATAGAAAAATGGAATGCCAAATGGCTAAACCTTTCCAAAGATGAATGTATTGAAAAGAAAGTTCACGGATTCAAATACGCTTTTTATATACCAAAAATATTTGATGACGCCTATTTTATTACGTTACCAAAGTTGAAGACAAACGTACTGTCAAATATTACCTGCTGTTTAAAGAATCAATTTGGCTGTAATCCCCGCTTAGATAAACAAACGCTGCATTCAAGTCTTGACAAAACGATTGTAGCTCTAAATTTGGCTGTAGGAGCGCCTGATTTTTGTATTGTTGACGGTATCGTGGGAGTTGGCGGTATTGGGGGGCCTTCTTTTGGTCCACCTATCTATTCAGAGGTAATTGTCGCTGGTTCTGATGCAGTAGCAGTTGATTCTGTGTGCGCTAAAATTATGGGCTTTAACCCACGCCGGATTGGTCATATTCGTTTGGCCGCAAAAAAGGGTGTTGGAAAGTCTCATTATGTTGTTGTAGGTGAGCGTTTGGAGAGTGTTAAACAAGATTTTGAGTGGAGTAGCTCTCAAGCGTTTCTATTAAAGATAGCTCTGCGTTTCCAATCTAGGGCGTTTAAACGAAAAATAAAGGATGTGCCATAATTATGAAAGTATGCGTTATCGGATGTGGTGCTGTTGCCAGAAGAAGGCATATTCCTGTTTTTCAATCGTTTTCGGATGTTGAAGTAGTTAGTATTGTAGATAATCAGGAACAGATAGCAAAAGAGGTCTCCCAAGAATTTGGCATCCATAAATATTACACTGATTATAAACAAGCATTAAGTGAAACTGATGCCGACATAGTTAGTGTCTGTACCCCAACTTTTACCCATGCTGAGATAATCAGTTACGCCGCTAAACTGGGCAAACACATACTCTCCGAAAAACCCTTAACCATAGATTTAGAGGAAGGCAAAAAAGTACTAGAAGTAGTAAAAGATAACGGAGTACAATTAGGTGTTGTTTTTAATTACCGAAGTGTTGATGTGGCCCAACAAGTTCACAAAACACTGCAAGAAAAAAAATTAGGCAAAATTGTGTCCATGATTGGAATTGCACACACACCATGCCCCGCCTCATGGACCAGTGGCCGCTGGTTATACCATGAAGGAGGCGTTTTAGACGACTTTGGACCCCATTTAATCGATATGCTACTATGGTCAAACCCCTCAACATTAGAATCAGTAACCGCCCAAGGCGGCGACTTTACAGGAGCCTTCAACTTTATCAGCCACATACAAGTCTCCATGCAATTCAAAGACACCTCCATAGCATTAGCTGACATATCCTGGCTCAATGACTCCTTCCTATTCAACATAGACATCCACGGCACAGCAGGACGCATAGTATGTGATATCCGCAACGGTCGCTGGTACAAAACACACGGACAAGTCTCATCACCACTAACAGAAATGAACCGCACATTTAAAGACGCAACTAAAACAATAACATCTATCGCCTCAGGAAAATACTTCCGCGATGGAATTACATACCACACCAAAAGCATAAGTGAGTTTCTAGAAGCCGTCAAAAACAACAGTAAACCACCCATAAAGGGTAACGAAGCATTAATGGTAACCGCCGTATCCACAGCGGCTAAACAAAGTCTAAAACAACACAAAACAATCTATGTAGACGAGTTACTAAAAAATTAGTTACTATTTAGCTGATATTTATGCGTGTTAAAAAACCGTTTAAAATACTGATAACCATAATAAATACAACAGTTAATAACGGCGAGTCAGCAATGGCATCCATAATGGTAAAGTCTCTAAAACAAGTTTTTCCTTATACACAGTTATCTATTGATTCAAACCAAAAAGAGACGGACAACAAACACTGGAAACAAATGTTACCTAAAGAACGCAAAGATATTTCTCTTGTAGGCATATCAAGTGCTTCAAAGTTATCTAGAAAACTTGAAGCAAATGCTGTAATCTTTAGGTATATTCATGACTTTTTAAAAACTGATACTTGCATAGACAACAACGGTGATAGTTTCAGTGATACAACACAATTCAGTTTAGGCACTGCAGTATCACATAGCTTCCAATTACAGGACAATATAGTTTTTCGTAAGCCCATAGTTATTTGTGCTCAATCTGTTGGATCCTTTAATAATGGTTTATCGTGTTTTATTGCTCAGTTTGTAATTAACAACGTTAATCTAGTTACTGTTAGAGAAAAGATCAGTACGAATAAATTAAAAAAGTTAGGTAGTATAGGTAAACCCGTTTTAATCGTTAGTAGTTTTTTCGCTTTTTTGTTACTTTTTGTTTCTTCTCAAGAAGAACAAACAATGTTAATTGAAGAAAAATTTGAACATTCCTATTCAACTATTCTTCAGGGTGCGATATATCTTTGAAGATTCTTCAAATTGCAGATGGATATGGGAAAATAGGCCCTGAAGAATCAAACCCTATCGAGCAAGTAATTTTTGAGATATCAAAAAAACTTGTTACATTAGGGCATGAAGTAACAATTCTTGAGCGAAAGGATACGGTATCACAAGATAAAACTGCTGTTTTTTCTGATGTAGATATTATTCGTATTGGTAAAAAGCGAGCTAGAGTTGCAGATCTTTTTAATTTAAGTTCACCAACAGTATTACCGTTACTTCTTCTCGATGGGTTAACGTTTTCATATTCTATTAATAACTATCTAAAAATGTCTGGAAAATCATTCGACATAATTCATTTTCACCTTCCATTATCAGGGATACCATTTTTTTTATTTTCATCAAATAAATGGCGTTCTCGTATTGTATATACATATCATGGAAGCACAATGCGACTAGGGCTAGAAAAATCTAGCGGGTTACCTCCACTATTTCGTTTCTTTCATCCAGACGTTTTTATGATAAAACACGCTGCTAGAGTTGCTGTTCTAAATTTAGACTTACGTATTAAAATAGTCAATTGTTATGGACTTGACTCTTCTAAAATATTTGCAATCCATAATGCGATTTCTGACAACTTTTTTGATCTTTCCAGTAGAGACCATGTACAACAAACAAATGTTGACACTTTAGGGAAAAAAGTTATTCTTTTTGTAGGCATACTTATACATAGAAAAGGGGTATCATATTTAATAAAAGATGCAGAAATTCTTGTACATTTTTACCACTTAACTGATCTCATGTTTATAATAGCCGGTTCCGATGAACAAGATAAAGCATATGTCCAAATGATAAAGCAGCTTGTAGCAGAGTGCGGTCTTACTAATTATGTTAAATTTCTAGGACGCGTCGATAATAAGGCTCTTAATGACTTATATGCAAGATGTGATGTTTTCGTGTTACCTTCTTTAGATGAGGGGTTCGGTTTAGTTATTGCCGAAGCGCTTAGTTTTGGTAAACCTGTAATTGGAACTAACGTTGGAGGTATCCCAATTCAAATTGTTGATGGTTGGAATGGGTTTCTAGTAGAACCTGCCAATTCTTCACAACTGGCTGAAAAATTAAAAAATCTTTTAACTAATGAAGCAGAATGTTTAAGAATGGGAAAAAATGGTAAAACATGGGCGGAGCAAAAATTCAATTGGAAAACTACTGCAATTGAATACGAGAAACTGTATTGTTCTATAAATAAACTTTAGGTGGAAAAATATTTGGTCAAAAAACAATCGGGGAAATCAAAAAAAGTATTGTTTATTGACGAATATAACTCATTTAATGATGGTGAAATGGCGCGTGTATTGAGTGTCGCAACGGCGCTTCGTGTGTATCAACCAGATATTGATATATCTATTCTCTCCTCCTCACCTACGCTTGACGCTCCACGTTATCAGAAATCTGATATCACAGTTATCAAGAGACCTTGGCATAGAGATGGCTCAATAAAAGCGGATTTTATCTATTTTGCAGTTATTGCCACATTCATGCTTCTTTGGTATAGTTTGTTACGAATGTTTGGGAAAAGAGGCAAACTACACCAGTACGATCTACATATCCATCTTACTGGCGATGTTATCAATGACAGAGGATTACCACCTCTTATTTATCATCTCTATCACCTGTTTTTTGCTCTATTATCCGGCAAAAAAACAGTAATATGTGCTGAATCTCTCGGTCCATTTAACAGTAAAGTTACCGGATTTATTACACGATTAATTTTATGTAGACTAGATTTAATTACTATCCGCGAATTGTTCACTGTTAAACATCTAAATAAAATCGGTTTATCATGTTCAAATGTTGTTCTCACGGGTGATCCTGCTTTCCTTCTAGAACCAACACCTATGTCATTTCCAAAAAAAACTGATGATATAATTATAGGCATTACTGGAAACCCTGATGTAATACCCTACCTTGCAGGTTGCGTTTCAAACGGGTATACAACGCGTTATTATGAGTACGCACAACTTTTCGCTGGCGCTATCGACAATTTTATTGATTGCCATAAAAGCGTTACTGTCTTGTTAATAGCTCACGTTTTTAGACCCGACTCAGACGACATAAAAATGCATGAAGCCATTTATAGTAAAATTATGCATAAAGATAAAGTTCAACTTTTACGTGAATACTATACCGCAGATGAAGTTAAAGGTGTTATTGCTTCATGTGATCTTTTTGTTGGCTCACGTATGCACGCAACGATCGCGGCGGTTTCCACAGGTGTTCCCACAGTTGCTGTTGGCCACGCTCATAAATTTCAAGGTGTTTTAGGCGATCTCTTGGGTCCAGAAAGTCTAATTGATATACGAGGAAACAATTGCAACATGCTGGGATCAAAACTGCAGTCCGCTATGAACTACGCATGGGATAATCGTCAGGCCATAACTAAACGTCTCAATGAATGTCTTGATGACAAGAAAAAACAAAGTTTATTGAACGGTGCATACCTAATTAATCTATTAAATACTAGACCTTAGGCGTAATTATTTAGGCATTCACTATTCTGGTGTGTGTATCATAAATGATTTATTTTTTAGATACTTAAAATGAAATCATCTCATTTGCACACTGACAAAACACATGCCCCGCCACCAAACGCTAATTACGCCTAAAGTCTACTTAACTTTTTAAGCCATTTTTATACAATAAATCTAACGTAATTATTTAAGTATTCATAGTTTTTGCACGTGTAGCATAAATGATCATTTTTTCAATACGTAAAACACAAACATCTCATTTATACACTAACAAAACACTTGCTCTACCATCAAACGCTAATTATGCACAGGTATAGTGTAAAAATTGCCTAAATATTAGGTAAATAAAATTTAATTTATTTCTTGTATTATATTTTGTGACTATTGCGATTTATAATGTCTTTTTCAGTTCACATTAACGTTTTATTTGCTACTTATATTTTATGTTCAAGTTTAACAGGAACCAGTTTGTTGTGAAAATTCTAAAGCTATCCAAGATGTTTCAATTTAATAGTATAGGCGGGATTGGATGACAAAAACGATTAAATATGTAGTTGAGACAGGCCTTTGCTTAGGCTGTGGAACTTGCGCCGGGATTTGCCCATCTCGGTCTATTGAGATTGTCTCAAACAGCAAAGGTGAACTTGAGGCGTCTATAATTGGCCTTTGTGTTAACTGCGGCAATTGCTTAAAGGTTTGTCCCGGAAGTAATGTCAATGTTGTTCAGCTAAACAACTCTTTCATGGATAGAGAGGGTAAATATGATCCGTTGATTGGTACTTACTCTCAGTGTTATATTGGATACGCGCAGGATTCTACAATTAGGGCAAAGGGTTCTTCTGGAGGTTTGGTAACAAGCCTTCTTATTTCAGCTTTGGAAAGTGGCTTTATTGACGGCGCTATAGTAACCAAGATGAATGAACTGGAACCGACAAAGCCTAAAGTATTTATAGCTAAAACAGTCGAAGAAATTGTTTCAGCACAAACATCAAAGTATTGTCCCGTTGCCACAAACATCATGTTGCGCGAAGTTCTCCAAAAAGAGGGACGATATGCGGTTGTTGGCCTTCCTTGTCAAATACAGGGAATACGAAAAGCAGAACGGGTAAACTCAGTACTCAGAAAAAGAATAGTTTTACACATCGGACTTTTATGCTCCCATAGCGTGAATTTTCACGGATTTGAATATCTGCTAGGCCAGATGGGTGTCAAGATATCTGACATTTCAGAGTTTACTCATAGAGGTAATGGGTGGCCCGGAGTAATGACAATCCGCCTTAAAAATGGCAAAATAAAAAAACTTCCATTTCACGCCTACAGAGAAGAGCTCTTCAATTTGTTCCTTTTTACGCCCTTAAGATGTTTACAATGTATTGATACATCCTGTGAACTCGCAGATCTTTCATTTGGCGATGCTTGGTTTTCAGAATTTCGTTGTTCGGACACACTTGGACGTTCAGTAATCATAGCAAGAAATTCTGTTGGTATACAATTACTGGAAAGTATGATGAAGAACAATCAAGCTATTTTGCAACAAATTGATGTTATTCAATTGCTTAAACGTCACGGCAATTGCGAGACGTTTCGTTTCAAAAAATCTACAAAAGCCCGTTTTTTCCCTTTTATGTTACTAAAAAAGTCTATACCCGTCTATCAAACACCTGTAAGTATAGGTAAATCACGGTTGGGTGACTATTTTGTTTCTCTTCAATCGTTCTCTAACGCTTATTTATCATCAAAAAGCAATTTCTTGTTTACCCCCGCGATAATTAAGGCGTACATGACAGTCTTAAGAAAAATCATTAGCGGCGTGTTTTAGGTGAGTTTTTGTAACTATTATTATGTATAATTAAGTGATGTAGTGATTTAAATAATGATTAATGCAACATATTCAACAATATCTGCGGTATGTATTTAAGTTGCTACATTATGAATAGTTATAGACAACAATATAATATTATCAATAAATTTTTTATAGATTAAACGTATGTCTATCTGGTTATGTGATTAGATCTGTTTAGAAAATATGAATGACATCACACAATACGCGTTAAATACATGTCAAAATCTACTTCATTAAATGGTGAATTTGTGGTAAACTTTTCTAAGCATTATTTTTTTTATTCAATTAAAAAAGGTAATTGGAAGTTTGTACTTTCACTAGTTATTGTTTCAGTTATTCTTTGGTTTTATTCTCTAACAACAACGTCTCTTAGCAATATTACTGATTTTGGGCTTGTAACAGCTTTACCGTTAACATATTTTATTTCACTAAGTATTCTTAGCATATCTTTTGTTATTTCTCTGTTTTCTTTCGCTAACAAAAAACTGCTATTCCTACAAATAATTTTATTGATAATGTTTCTATTCTTGACACCTGTTTTGATAGAAGGCGCACGTCAACGTTTCGCTTACAATTCATATGCCGTATCTGATTATATTATTCGCACTGGATTTGCTGACCCAGCGCAGGTAGCTTATAGCAATTGGCCATCTTTTCAGATTTTTACAGCAATTTTCGTAATGATAACAGGTGTCAACGCTAGTTCATTGATACCTTTTTGTTCACCTTTTTTAATGGAACTAGCCATGTTATTGCCGTTATACTTTTTCTTTAAAACAGTTTCAAATAATAATTTAAAAATCTGGTTGTCCCTATGGGTTTTTTATTTCGCCAATTGGGGCTCCCGTGACTATTTATCATCTCAAACATTTAGTTTTATCTTGTTTATTTTAATATTCACACTGTTGACCTTTATTGCTAATAGAAATTTAAGAGATAACTCAGTCAAGGACTCAGACAGAGCAATTCTAATTGCTGCTATTATATTATTTATTTCAGTAGTGGCTGGTCACCAATTATCTGCCATAATACCTCTTGGAATCCTCTTTGTTTTATATATTACAAAATATTTTAAATCTAAATATGTACTTCTAAATTTCGTCGTAATTGTTGTAGGCTGGACCGTTTATGCCGCAAACGTATATGTCATCGGAAACTTTCGACGTTTATCTTCCGAAATAACTGATGTCTTATCCAACGTGTTTATGAATTTTAATAAAACTGGTGCTAATCAGGTTTGGGGCCGTGTTTTAACAAATGAAGTAAAGATGATTTATGCAATAATTTTTCTGGTGTTTGCATTTATCAATTTAGTTATTGCTTACAAAAAGAAAACATTAAATCGAACCGATAAACTGATGCTGTTTTCAATTATTGGTATTTGGATTCTGTTTCTTTTACCATATGGGGGGGAGGTTTTTACTCGTCTTTGGCTTTTTAGTTTGCCATTAATCGTTTTCTTTGTAGTAAAGACTGTTGACCACCGAAAAATTTTTGCAATATTTGCAATTTTTATTATACTGTTTTCTCCGACAATGTTTGTTTGGGCGAGATACGGTGAAGAAACATACGACTACATCACACCGAGCGAACTTAGTGGCTCAAAATTCTTGCGGTCTTCTACGGTACCTAGTTGTCTGCTCATTGGTAATGGTGATCATTGGGCAAGTACTCAAGAAGGTTTTGGCGTATATCGCGTGCATTATTTAGATTTTATTATAAATAAAGACAATATCACTTTAGCGTTGGAGTACACGATGTTTGGTTTAAGGAGTCAAGGTGTTACAGATCCTCTATATTTGATATTTAGTCATGGAAATAGTGAAAGGTATAGACGGCTTTATAGTGAACCGGAGCTGTTTGATGACTTTGCTGTTCAATTATCTAACTCCACAATTTTTAATAAAATTTATTCAAATCCTAATTTTGAAATGTATGAAGCCTCAAAATAAATGCGTTAACACATGTATTGGATAGTTTAATTTTTGTGTTGCGATGTAGTGTGGTATATCAGGCAGATTTCTGGAAGTCTTTATTTTGTATGTAAAATGGATGTCTAACGTGAAACTCTAAAACATGGCTCTCTGCTTTAAAAAGCGCAGATTTTAAACTATATTCCATTGTAAATGCAATTGTAAATGATAAAAGTTTTCTTATTATTACAAAAAATAAAGAAATAAATAAATGTTAAAGGTATATTAATATGTCAAAGAATAAAAAAGTGTGTATTCACGGAGTTATACTCGTACTTGTTATTGTTGGTATTTTAACTATTGTTGCCTCAGCCATTTTTGTTTCTTCGTTTTTGGCTATTTTGGGTACTAGTTGTATTTTTTGGTGTGGTGTTCTGTTTTTTATAACACCGGAAAGGCATGTTCCGTTACCTCTTATAAATGCTTCAACAGCTGCAGGCGCAAATAATATTGAACGTATCTTAACGGAGGAGAATTTTAATCAAAAAGGCATATATTTGCCTCCGAAGTGTTTGAAGGATTCTGAATCTTCTTTGGTGTTTGTTCCCAAGTTTTCAGGACAAGAATTACCTTTGCCTGAGGAGATAGAAGTGTCGGGTCTGTTTAACAGCAAACAAAATTTATTCTTAACACCGCCTGGGGGTGCTTTATTAAGGATCTTTGAAAAGCACATGGGGTATTCTTTTATAAAAGTTGATCTTTCAAAGCTTCAAAGTGTGCTTTTAAAGGTAATGATTGAGGATATGCGGCTTGCAGATGATGTAGTGGTTACTGTTGGGGTTGATACTGTTGTGCTTGAGGTGAAGAATAGTATTTTTGTTGATGATTGTCAAAGGTCTCGGGCAGAGTTTCCGTGTGCTCATGGTGTTGTGAGTTCTCTTTTAAGTAGTTGTTTTGCTTGTGTGTTAGCTAAAGTGACGGGTCGAGGTATTGTTGTATTGGATGAGGTTGTTAGTGGGGGTGTTTTAAGGTTGGAGTATCAGATGGTGGGGGCTTAAGTGTTGTTGCCTCCTTTGCTTTTTAGTGATTTAGGTATCATGTTTATGGTTGGCGCGGTGCTTCTTCTTTTATCAACAGAGGTGCTTTCTGCTTATTATGGTCAAACAAATATTGTAATTAATTATAAAAAAATGCGTATGATTACTTTTATAGTTACAGGCGTCTTTTTTATATTTGCAACTATTCAACTTATTTCACTAATACTTTAGGGCAAGGGATAGAGATGGCTGACAAAATAGCGGTAAACATTGGTAATAAGCATGTTTGGTACTGGCTGGTTATGGTAATTACAATTGTTACAGTTGTGGCAATTTTTGCTATACCCGCCGGTTCTTATTCTTGGGGGTTTTTGCGGCAAATATTGGGTGCCTTGTTTATACTGTTTTTGCCAGGCTTTGCTTTTACACAATTGTTACAGTCTATGCAGCCGTCTTTATTGGAGCCTTGGCGCTCTGATAAACTGGTGCATGTTGGCTTGAGTCTTGGCTTAAGCATAGCCCTAGTTGCACTAACGGGGTTGGCCCTTAACTATACCCCTTGGGGCATACGTTTAACCCCCGTTACGTTTAGTATTGCAGCTCTAACAATGGTATCTGCCACATTAGCCGTAATATGTGAACACATATTCAAGCAAAACCAGTAACTATCTACCTTCTTTTGTGTTTACTGTATTGTTGTAATTTTTTTTCTGAAAATAATTTTGTCATATTTAAAATCAGAAAGCAAGTGTTAAGACGTATCTAGAAAAATATGCCCATGGTAGAGCGTATTATATCTGTTCTTGAAAATACCGTCAAAACAGAATATCCCGTACCGTTTGTCCAATATAGCAACATACATTTACATTAATAGTGTGACTCGTGTAATCTGACAACAAAAATGACTTATTGTCCATATTTGGTCATAATTTGCCCGTATTTTCCATGTGAAAAAACTATCAATGTCTACGTAATTTGCCATAAAAATTTATTTTTAGACATATTATACCTACCGATTATACCTATGCAATAAGCATTATCTGATATTAGTCACATTTTTATAGTTACAACCGACCATATTTTGGTTATCATGTCAGATAGTGCGAGCTTGAAGCTGAAATCCTCAAAAATAAAAAACAGGCTGATGGCAAAAAAAACGGTTGAGATTTTAAGGTGGACGCTATATAATGTTTATATGAGGTGAGAAGCGGTGAAAACAGTTACCGAAAATAAAACATACAAAATTTTATCATACGTTGTGTTATGTATTAAAAAATTCGCGAACGAGTTCAACTTATCTTTTATCGAAGCATATAGATACCTTGAAAATTATGGTGGACTACAATTTATTATAAATCATTATGAAATAGAACACACATTAAGTATTAATGACGCTATAGATGATATGCAGGCTATTTGTCGCAAAAACGGAGGACTAATATGATACTCTATCACGGTTCTAACACCAAAATAATCGATGTTGATTTGTCAAAAGCGCGACCTTTCAAAGATTTTGGACAAGGATTTTATTTGACCGAAGTTAGAGAGCAAGCTGAAAGAATGACGGTTAGGGTTACCGATCGATTCAGTGGAAATCCTACTGTAAGTGTGTTTGAGCTTAGCGATGAAATTTTTAATGATGATGCTTTAAATATACTTAAATTTGAAAGTCCAAGTAAAGATTGGGCTTTATTTGTTATAAATAATAGAGAGAAAAAATTTAGTGATATTAAAAATAGACTCTATAACGGCGATAATAAATATGATTTAGTTGTAGGCGCGGTTGCAAATGATGATTTAGTGGGAACGTTCGACCTGTTTCGGGACGGCTTTATGAATATAGATGATGTTGTTAAGCAAATTACATATAAAAATCTAACAAATCAATATTCATTTCATTCCGAAAAGGCTATTGCCTATCTAAGGCGGTGGAATAAATGGAACTTACAAAAGAACAGGATTTATTGATACAGCATTTAACTGTTGATTTGGCTAATATCCTTGTGGAAGAACAGAAAAAGACGATAGAGCAAGCGTTAAACATAGTATATAACTCTACTACTTTTAAGAAAATTTGTGATGTTAAAACAGGATTATATCGTGAGAGCGCGGGATATAATTATGATGTGATGCAAGATGAACTAAAACACGGCAAATTTGGTCAATATGGAAAGTATGAATAGTGATTACTACGCCTGATTCCCGAAACATCGAGTTAAACTTTAAGAATCTGTATTCAACAGCAGAGCCTCCTGAGTAGAGTTGTTGAATGGCTATCATTATCATGGTTTCTTCAGAGTTTGTCAAAATTTCATAATCCTTAGACAACCTCCTAAACCAATTCAACCAACCAAACGTTCACTCCACACACCAACACTTAGACAAAACCCTCCAACCTTCAGTCACAATTTTTTCTGAAATATCACCTTCCACCCCAAAAACACAACAAAACAACAAACGCCACTAAACCCCGCACCCCCACAAACACCCTGCAAAAAAGAATACTTTTGTAGCGCAAACCGAAAAACCTCACACTCCACAACCGTATCATGTATATTGGCCGCTCCAACAACCACTTTTAACAAGTTACTCCTAACATCAGTAACTATATGTCGTTTGCGGCCTTTAATTTTTTTCCACCGTTAAACACCCTATCTTCGTTAGCTGAGGTGGTTTTTGCGCTTTGGGAATCAATTAAGCGATAGCTTGGTTTAGCGTTTCGTTTGCCTCTATGCGCGTCATCGCTCCTAGTAAATCGTTCATTTCTTCCCATAGGCCGCTTTTTTTGGCTCATCGATAAAAAGAGTGTACTGTTTGGCAGTTGAGGTACTCTTTGGGTAACATGCGCCATTGGCAACCGGTTTTGTTAAGATATCGTACGGTGTTTACTATTTTTCGTTTGGAGTATTTTTGTAGGCGTTTGCCTTTTTGCTTTAGTAAATATTGGTTCAATTATGCTCCATTATTTATCAATTAAATCAGTATCGTATGTCAAAAAGTTAACCACAATACGTTATACACATCATTAGTTAAAAACTTATTGAATACAGGTTCTAACAACGGTATCTGTCACATTAGCCGTAATATGTGAACACATATTCAAACAAAAACAGCAACAAACTTTACTATGAATTGATTTATACGGTAGGGTTTAAGTGAAAAATGTTAGATGCTATAGAAAGAGTTAAAAATGTTCTATTTACTTTCTCCCTTTTACTATAAAATTTAAAGTGGAAAAATGAGTGACTATAAATTAGCAAATCCGGCGCCTTTAGGTTTACTAGCGTTTGGTGTGTCAACTGTTATTTTGAATTTGCACAATGAGGGTTTATTTGCTTTAAACAGTATGGTTCTTGCAATGGGTATAGCCTTTGGTGGTTTAGCTCAAATAATTGTAGGCATCATGGAGTACCGCCGAGGTAACACGTTTGGTACAGTGGCTTTTGCGTCTTATGGTTTCTTTTGGTGGTCTTTGGTGCTTACGCTTCTTATGCCGGGTATGTCCTTTTTTGGAGCTGTAGCGCCTGCAAATAGTATTGCTATGGCGGCCTACTTTATAATGTGGGGCATATTTACGTTTGCACTGTTCTTTGGAACTCTTAAAACTAATAGAGCTTTGCAATTTGTTTTTATGAGCTTAGCTATACTGTTCTTTTTATTGGCAGCTAAAGAATTACTTGGCAATCCTGTATGGTTTGGCGTAATTACAGGTATAGAGGGTATTATGTGTGGTGCAAGTGCTATATATCTTGGCGTAGCAGAGGTTATAAACGAAGCTAACAATAAAGACATATTACCAATTGGTGTCGTAAAAAACGCAGAAAATAATTAACTCTGTTGCGCAGAACAAAAACAACCTCTATTTTTTACTATTTTTAGAATACTGTAACTTTTTCTTCATTAAATGTTGTTTAAAAAAAAGAAGAGGGTATTAGTTTTATATTAACACTAGTCCCATGACGCCTATGCCTATTAATCCTAGTATTACTGCAATTATTATAAAGATTATCAGTGCTACAATGCTTATCAGTAATGCTTTTAGCCATCCGCAGTCAAAGAAATGCTTCACTAATCCCAAAATAATTATTAGCATAATTAAGGATACAATGATTCCGCCGTCAAAAAAGTAACTAAATATTGAGCTGATTAATGTTCCAAGCGTAACTATCCATATGGCATCTGTGAATTTAGCTTTGTTTTTATCGACAAGCAGTCTACCGGCTATCCATAGTGAGGGCGCAACAACTACAATGCTTACGACTATGCTAACAATTAAGTTCAATATTGCTGAATCCATGTTTTCACCTAAAACTAAAATGTCAAAATATATTAAAAAACCTTACGCTCAATAACACATTTTTTCGTACTATTAACTATTAATCAAATATTAATTAACCGTTAAGAAAAAAAGAAAAGTTAGAAACGGAACTTTCCTCTCTTAGCTGAAATGTCCGTTCCAAACTCTTTAGCTAACTGCTCAAGCAAAACCCGCTGCTGACTAGTAAGTTTTTCAGGAACAAATATACCAACTCTAACAATCAAATCCCCTTTACCATAACCCCGCATCCGTGGCATACCCCTACCTTTAACTCGAACAACCTCACCTGACTGCGTCCCCGGCTGAATTTTTACCATAGCAGGACCATCCAATGTTGGCACTGAAATTTCCGCGCCTAAAGCTGCCTGAGGAAACGTTATCATTTCCACACGATACAAATCATCCCCTTCACGAACAAACAGTTGATTAGGCAACACTTGAACTATAACATAAAGATCCCCCACACCACGGCCATTAACGGACATTTCCCCCTCACCACGCAACCGCAAACGAGAACCATCCTCAATGCCCATAGGAATTTTAACCGAAATGTTACGTTTTCTACGAACAAGACCTGACCCACTGCAGCTAACACATGGCGTTTCAACATGCACCCCTCTGCCTCTACACTGGGGACAATCTTGAATAAGCATAACAAATGCGTGTTTAACTTGAACTTTACCTGCTCCTCTGCACTTTTGGCATTGCATCACATTTGTACCCGGCTTAGCCCCTGAACCATTACATGTGTCACATTTTTCCGTTCTTGGAATTTGAATGTCTCGCTCTACACCCCGTGCAGCCTCCTCTAAGGTAATTTCTATATTACAACCTATATCCTGTCCGCGATCAGCTCGCTCATAACCACCACCGCCGCCGCCAAATCCTGACCCGCCAAAAAAAGTACGAAACAAATCCCCAAAACCCATATCGCGGAAAATAGAGTCAAAATCAGCTCCTCTGAAAATATCCTCCCTGCTATACTGCTGATCAAAACCTGCATGACCCAGATGATCATACTGCACCCGCTTTTGAGCATCACTTAACACCGCATAAGCCTCACTGATCTCTTTAAATTTCTCCTCTGCCCCTACCTCTTTATTACGATCAGGATGATACTGCATTGCCAATTTACGGTAAGAATCTTTAATCTGATCATTTGACGCGTTCTTCTCTACACCTAACACTTCATAATAATCTCTTTTCTGAGTCATCTTTGTCCCTTCGTTAACATAAATATTTAAACTCTCAGTGAAGCACAGGGCTCAAATTTATACAATTTCCCTGCAACACTTGTTTCTTAAACAAATCTAAAGTCTGATTTAACCCCAATTTTTCCCCTGAAAACTTTACAACACATGTTACTTCAAACATTTTAACATCCTCCATAGCTCTAACCTAAAAAGAAAAAAGAAAAAAAGGACTACTTTACTTTGTAGTCTTCTGCATCTACAACAGGTGGCTCATCACTGTTACCGTTTGAACTTGCCTCACCTGAGGGTGAATATGTTGACCCTGCTTGCCCCTGAGCCCCCGCTGCCTGTTGCTGTTGCTGTTGCTGTTGCTTTGCAGCCTCTGCAGCCGCCTGCTGATAGACTTTAGTTCCCACCTCTTGTAGCACCTTTTGAAGATCATCTGATTTAGCTTTAATCTGAGATATATCATTGCTTGCAATGGCGTTTTTAAGCTCTGTTACCGCAGAATCCATTTTAGCTGTTTCCTCACCTGACAATTTGTCTGCAAGATCCTGCTTTGTACGTTCCACTGTATACACTAAACTGTCAGCGTTATTGCGTGTTTCGGCTTCCTCTTTCTTTTTCTTGTCAGCCTCTGCGAATTGTTCCGCATCTTTGATTAAACGTTCCTTTTCTTCAGCACTCAACTTTGATGAGGCAGTGATTGTAATCTTTGACTCCTTGCCTGTACCACGATCTTTAGCTGTTACATTTAAAATACCGTTAGCGTCAATATCAAAGGTAACCTCTATTTGCGGAACTCCTCGTGGAGCAGGAGGTAAATCTACAAGATTAAACATTCCAAGAGAGACATTATCTGAGGACATTGAACGTTCACCTTGCAGTATGTGTATAGTAACTGCTGGCTGAGAATCCGATGCTGTAGTGAAGACTTGACTGCGCTTTGCAGGAATAGTAGTATTTTTATCAATAACCTTAGTCATAACACCGCCTAGGGTTTCAACACCTAAACTTAAAGGCGTAACGTCTAGTAATAGTAAATCTTTTACCTCACCTGTAACTACGCCCCCTTGAATAGCTGCACCTATAGCCACACTCTCCATGGGGTCAATGCCACGCTCGGGAGATTTACCTAACAGTTGCTCTACAAACCGTTGAACAAGAGGCATTCTAGTCATACCGCCAATTAGGATAACTTTATCGACTTGCTGAGGCGTCAACTTTGCATCTTCTAGGGCCTTTAACAAAGTAGGTTTGGTCTTCTCAACAATAGGTTGCGCTAATGACTCTAATTTTGTTCTTGTTATAGTCATGTGAAGATGCTTTGGCCCCGTGGCATCTGCGGTAAGGAAGGGCAGGTCAATATCTGTGCTCATAAGTGTAGAGAGTTCAATTTTGGCTTTTTCTGCAGCATCCTTTAATCTTGATACCGCCATTTTATCCCCGCTTACATCTACACCTGTTTGACGCTTAAACTCCTCTATAATAAAGGTCATAATTGCTTTATCAACATCTGTTCCACCTAACTGCGTATCACCACTAGTGCTTAACACCTCAAAGACGCCTTTACCGAAATCCATTAAGGTAACATCATGAGTTCCACCCCCGAAGCTAAAAACTAAAATTTTCATTTCGTGTTCTAACTTGTCAATGCCAAAGGCCAGACACGCTGCTGTGGGCTCGTTTACAATGCGCATAACTTCTAGGCCTGCTATTTCACCGGCATCTTTGGTTGCCTGACGCTGATTATCGTTAAAGTGTGCTGGAACAGTAATAACAGCTTTTCTAACAACACCGCCTAAATAGGTCTCAGCGTCTTTTTTTATCTTTTGCAAAATAAACGCGCTGATCTGTTGAGGTGTATACTCTTTGCCGTAAACTTTGGCTTTGTAGTCACTGCCCATTTTACGTTTAATTTCAAACAAGGTTCCTTCAGCATTAGTAGTAGCTTGTCTTTTAGCGGGTTCACCTACTAAAAGCTGACCATCTTTGGTGAATGCTACAACGGAGGGGAACATTTTTCCCGCCATTGTGGGTCCTTCCGCACTTGGAATGACTGTGGCATGTCCACCTTCAAAGATGGCTGCTGCTGAATTAGTTGTTCCTAAATCAATTCCTAAGACTTTTTCACTTACTTTTTGATTACTCATACTTTTTCCTCCTAAATTAATTACTTTAATTCTTCTGTTTTTAGTTTACTTTTAACTGAAACTTTTACTATACTTGGACGAATTACATGACCCTTCATTACGTAACCCTTTCTTATGACCTGCAAAATAGTACAGTCTTCATAGTCACTGCGTTCCTCTGTTAGAACCGCATTTGCTGATGCAGGGTCAAAAATTTTACCCTCAGAACACGTTGTTTCTGTAACACCCTCTTGCTCTAACACCTTCCGAAGCTTCTTTAAAGTCATCTCAACACCATCTAGTAGGACTTTTTGAGAGTTTTCAACATTTTTCCCAGTGGTTATTGCTAACTCTAACTCGTCAACTGTATCTAAAAGCTGAGTTACTAAACGTTCATTGCTATAACTTTTAATTTGTTCAATGTCTCTATCTGAGCGTCGTTTGAGATTTTCATAGTCTGCCTGTGCATATTTTAGCCTGTTTACAAGTTCCTCTGAGCGACATTTTTCGGCTTCATATAGCTCTTTTAAATTTAGTTTCTTGTTTTCCTTTTTATTTCCGTCCATGATTAGCCCTGCATTTTGGTTATATTATATATTTTTTATTTGATTTCTCTTTAGCTTTTGGTTTTGAAGATTCTGGAAGTTCCATTTGGTCTGGTTGCTTTGGCGTTGTATCGGCTATGCCTGCTTGCTCAGTTAACTTTTTGAATATAATCTCGGTTACTTGATCGCCTACTGATTCTTCTTTTAATTCTGAGCTGAAAGCGTGCTTTTTGAAGGATTCAATTATTTCGTTTTTGTTTATGTTGACTTTTGTATCTGCGCTGTCTGTCCATGCTGCGGCCATGAGTTTGTGCCCTAGTTCTATAAAGATGTTGACCATTGTGGTGTAGTCTATGTCAATGGGGTCGTCTCCTGTTAGGAAACGTCCTTTTGTTAGCAATATTTTCTTATCGTTTTCAGGAGTTACTGTTAAACTTCTACGCATACATTCACCAGCACATAAGCAGCATTACACCGCTTCACCTAAAGTAAACATACACTTACACACTTATAAACATTACCAAAACAAAACCACAAACACACACAACCAAACCAACACCCAACAACAAAACACAAAAACACACCCAAAACCCACACCCAACTCAAAACAAACAAAAAACAACCATAAACCTAGACGTAATTATCTAAACATTTACTATTCTTAAACGTGTATTACAAATGATACATTTCTTCAATACTTAAAACACAAACACCCCACCTGCACACTAACAAAACACATACCCTACCACCAAACACTAATCACACCCAAGATCTAATTTATAAATGCCAAGGAGATCTAATCCGTGTTGAGTAGTTTAGTGCGATATGAAAAAGCTTTAGAATTAAGTGATAAAGAATTTAAACAGGTAATTGGAGTAAAAAAAGAAACCTTTGAAGCCATGGTTGAGATTTTAAAACTCGCCTATCAAGCTAAACATAGGCAACGCGGTAGGCACGTCAAACTATCCATACAAAACATACTATTTATGACCCTAAAATACTGAAAGACAATACGTCACCCAACTAGAACTAAGCATAAGTTCCAAGTAGGAGAAGCCACCACTCATGATGTAATTGTGTGGGTTGAGAATTCGTTGGCTAAAAGTAAAAAGTTCAGTTTACTTGGTCGAAACACACTTTTAACTCACCCCGAAATAGAAATAACATTAGTCGATGTGACGGAAAAACCAATTGAGCGCCCCAAAAAACCAACAAAAATGGTATAGTGGTAAAAAGAAACGTTACACCTATAAAACGTAGTTAATTGTGAATGCTAAAATTTGTGAGATGATTTGTACTGCTTATGCTGAGGGTGTGTGCATGGTTTTAGGTTTTATGAGGTTAGTGTGGGTGAGAAGTTTTTGGAGTGTGTTTTGGTTGGTGGGGATTTGGGGTATGTTGGAATTTTAAGGTTGCATAAAAATAGTTGTATACCTAACACTACAACGGATAGAGTTTGGAATGTGTTATTTATGTGTGTAGAGCAGTTGTTTTTTGGTGGGTATTGTTAAGAAAAAGTTGTTCTGTGTCATGTTTTTATGGGTAAGTCATGTCGTGATGGATGCGATTTAAAGTAGCGTTCGTTGCAGTGCTAAGAAGAAGCCTAAGGGTGGAGTGTTGACTTTTGAGGAAAAAGCTGAAAATAGGCGCCTTGCATGTATTAGAATTCTAATTGAGCATCTTAATGCCAAGAAGGTGTTTAGGTTGTAGCTAACAGATGTCGTAATTGTCGTAAGCGGTTTGGGTTGCGAATGGCTTTGATTTGTGGTGTAATTAACTTTGAAAACAAAAACTAAATCTGAGGAGGTCTAATATTTTGTAGCAATTTCTAAGCATGTTTTTTACAGAATTCTTTGAAGAGTATTGTCAATAATGACTCCAATGACAAACAAAATACTGAAGTATGTATACCAAAAATGATTTGGCCATAGAGGATGTATAAGCAACTTTGTAATGCAACCCATTCCTAATGTAGCAGCTACACCTGCAGCAATTGTTTGTTGTATTCTTTTAACTATATAATATGACCTATGTTGATATAGTTATTTACAGGATTTATAACAGCTTTTATGAATAATAACAGTTGCGATCACAATATTGGCAAAAATAATAATTGGTGCCAAAAATGTGACAGACTCACCCACTTGTAGAGCCAACCAAATAATTGATATAGCAAGCAAGCTATGCACAATACTAGCAGGACAGATGCTTGTTTTATATTCATGTCTTCAACTCCAAAATAAGTTTATAGATAAGTTCATGTACACACAACTTCATATAACGTTCGCACCGTTAACCTTACAAAAAACAATCACAAAAGAAAAGCATCAAAAACAACTCCACCACACAACAACACAAATATTTTTGAAAAAAAAAAGTTTACAACACAAAGAACGTTAAACAAGCATTTTTTGTTAAAAGGACATTTTTTTGAACATATGAAACCTTAACTCCGCAAAATAGAGAACATATTTTCACATATGTCTGTTTTCTGCCTCTTTTATGCTTATAACTCGCATTCAGCAGTTCGGGAAAAAAATAAGTTGATTTGTTTATATTACGGGTTTTTACAAGTTTTTAGTTATTTATGCGATGTTTTTCTTATTTTTTGGATATTTATCGAGAGGTAATTCATTTTTGCCCGTTTTTGGTCAAACTGCTGAATGTAAGTTATAAAGTGTTTAAAACCTTATGGGACATGGATAACATATCCCTACATGGATTATTTTGCATATCCTATAGAATAGCCTGAAATACATTTATAGGTATGAAAAACGTTGCAAATTAAACGTAAATAAGAAACATATTCCCTATTTGACAGAGTTAAGATTAAAAAATGTAGTGTTAAATTTGTTGTTGCTGTAGACATGTTTGTTTAAACTGTTTATCAGATGGTGCCCTAAGCTATGGGTGTGGCAAAGTTTTTTCTTCATCTTTTATGGTGATGATGGTGGGTGTAGCGATAGTGATACCTGCTTTCTTGAGCTCTACGAGCATATTGCTGATGAGCTCACTTTTGACTTGTACAAGTCGATTGCACTCGTTAGTGTACGCATTGAGTTCATAAGTTATTGCGTAAGCTCCCAGTTCACGTAATAAGACAAACGGTGCTCTATTTGGGGGCGATAGAATTCCAGTGGTTTTCGTGGCGGCTTCAATGAGTGTTTGTTGTGCATACTCTTTGTCAACATCATAGCCTAAGGTTACAGGTACGTTGAGGGCAACTTCGCCCATGGCGCTAAAGTTGTGAATTTCTTTGCTCATAGCCGTCAAGTTGGGGATGCTTATGATTTCATCGCGTATATTTCTTATATGGATGAAAAAGAAACCGCAATCAACGATGTCGCCATAGATGCCGTCGATTTCCACGCGGTCACCAACTTTGAATTCGTGAGTTCCTCCTAAAATGGTGTAACCTAAAACATTGCCCAAAACGCTAGAGGAGAATAGGCCTAAAATGAAGGTTAGCATTATAACTAGGCCATTTCCAAGAATGTCTGCAAACCATGTTCCGACGAGTTCGTAGGCCCAAATTAGAATAAGTAATCCTATTGTGATGATGTATATAGTGTAGGTCAGGTATTGAGTGACGGATTTATTGGCTTTTTTTACGTAGTGGGTGTCGTGAACTATTTTGCCAAGGGCGGGTGAAACTGCGATAAGAATAACGGGTATGATTATTTTTTTGGCTAATGATAAAAAGAACCATGCGCCAAAAGATAAAACTATGCTCTGTAGGAAGAAATAAATTTTTGCTTGAGTTGATTCGTTTCCGAAAGCTTCGAAGGCACCTAAATTGTAAGTGACTGTCAATAGGATAAATGCTATGACAAGTATGCAGACCCGAATTACTATCCAACTTAGGTATTTGCCTACAATGGCAACGGTTCGCCGTTTTGCTTGCCGGGTTAACATGAATCTCTATTGTATTTTACAGTTGTGGACATATTTAAAATTTTGGTAATCGTAAACGTTTAATCATTAAGTTTATTTTCCATTCATAATTATCATAACAACAACTATTATTACAAAAACACGTCAATCATATGTTTGTAAAACCTTACACAATTGATCACCCGCCACCATAACTCTACACATTTAATCAAATATTTGTCGGAAAATACCTATAACACATAAACACCACGCCACTAGTTGAACTACCTATACCTTTTTGACCAAATTCAACCCCTAACAACATGTTCAATCCGTGACAACTATTCTAACAACTTTTTACTACATTACGCTGTAACAGACCGTCTAATTCATTAATTCTTGTTTTACAGAATTTACAGACTAACATAGCGACAAATCCATAGTACACGATTGTTTAAGTAAGTTGTTTACTGCAATTTAACAGAAAAACAGGCCACAAAAAAGGGTTAAAAACACGAAATATACACACTATAAGTGACTAACAAAAAACATCTAAGCGGAAATGGCGAAGATACTCTCACTAATAGAGCGTTAAATGTGTGTTTTCATTTTATCGGCAATTACATTTAACTGTTTATGATCAACAATTTCTAGCTCTCCGGGTGATTTTATTTTTTGCCCCAAATGCCTTGGTATAACATGGACATGTAAATGAAATACTTCCTGATTTGCTGCTCGACCATTATGTTGACTTATGTTTATTCCGTCAGCGCATAGTGCCTGCGTAGCAACGTCTGCTACCAGTTTAGCTACCTGATGGACCTTTCCCAAAAGTTCCCCCGGTATATCCAAAATACCCTCATAATGCTCCTTAGAAATAACTAACGTATGACCCTCACATACAGGTTTAATGTCCAAAAACGCCAATACAGAGTCATCTTCGTAAATTGTACTTGAAGGTAACTGTTTTTGAACTATTTTACAAAACACACATTCGCTATTAAATTTCAAGTAGTTCACCTAATATATTAGCAGACTACACTCTCAAGTTTATATTTTATGCCACACTTAACACGCAAAAACCCTTTTAACACAAAAAAGTCTAAAAATATAAAATAGAAAAAGTTGAGCATTACCGTTTTAGGGTTTATAATTTTTGGTATCAAGAGTGTAAAAGTTATTTCCGCCGCCATGATAAACCATGTGTGCACGTTTAACATCGTAACTATCTGTAAACATTCCTAAATCAGCATATGCCTCTACAATTTTCCCTACAAATATCGTATGGTCACCTGTTTGAATTTGATCTTCAACAGTGCATTCAATATGTGCTAGACATTCTAGTATTGCAGGTGCCTTGACACTTTTACCTGGAATAGGTGTTAAATTTGTTTTTTTAAACTTATCAAAGCTTCTACCACTAAATGTTCCACAAGCCATGACACTTTGTAGCTGCTCAATGGTTGGAATATTTATGATAAATTCTTTTGATTCTTCAATTAAACTATGCGAATGTCTCTCAGGTGCAAGACTTATTGCAACAAGAGGCGGTTTTTGACTAGTAGGCATAGCCCACGCCACAGTGGATATATTAGGTTTACCCGACTTGCCCATACACGAAACAAGCACAGTATGCATCGGATGCAAAAGACGAGAAGCTGACCCATAATTTACAGTAACCTTAGAGGACACAACATTTAACTCCTTCATTAAAAAATACACTGGGTCTTTTATTTCTGTTATCTTTTACTGCTAAAAAATCAACATAGACATCTATTCAAATCAAGGGATCAATATTTGTAGTATAAAACAGGTAATAAATTTTGCAGGTAACGGAGTTAACGTTTTATGTGGTATTGTTCTATAGTGTCTTTGGCTTTTTCGCGACGTTCTCTGTGTGCTTCTAAAAACTTGTTGAGTTTTTCTGCTATATCTTTTTTACATTCACCGCAGAGCATTTCGCCTGTGATACATTTATGTTCACGTTCTTTTAGTTTGGATAGGTCTTCTTCAAAGAGGTAATGGTAGTATTGGAATATACTGCATATAGCGGGGTTTGCGCCGGTTTTGCGTTGTTCTGCAGCGGTGGGTTTACCGCCTGTGAATGCTCCCCAAATTTTCTTTTTAACATCGTCTGGTTGGTCTATGGTAAATATGCTGGTCTCAGGCATGGAGGCGCTCATTTTTCCGTTGGTGCCAAGTCCGGGTAGGAAGCGGCAGTGGATTTGAGCGGGTTTGCAGTAGCCGAGTTTTTGAGCAACATCACGGGTTACTCTCCAGTAAGGATCTTGATCTATGGCTGCAGGTATAAGAGCGGGTACGTTTTCGCCTGTAAGTTTTTTGTGTATAAAGCAGGGGGCTGCTTGCAGTGCAGGCCAGTATACCCAGCCAATGTTTGTGCTGTCTTGAAAACCAAAACTGCTCCTAGCAGTACTATACGTTATACGTTTAGCAACTTTTAGAGATATATCATATAATAAGTCAATATCTTTAGTGTTATAAATAATAAAAGTGTCCTCAGGTTTAAAACCTAGAGCTATTAGGTCTAAAGCGTTTTCATATGACCATTTACTTGTCTCTCCAAGATCACGCTCATCGTTAACTAAATATTTTTCATCATCTGTTATTTGAAAATATAGACGAGTCTTAAATTTCTGCTGCAGATGAAGCGTAAACATCCAGGGAACAAGGTGACCTATGTGCACAGGACCTGAGGGACCTCTGCCTGTGTAGAGAACAAATTTTGTGCCTTTATCATAAAGATCTAAAACAGTATCTAAATCACGGTGACTAAAGAAAATCTTACGTTCCAATTGCAAATGCAGCTTACCTGTATGCGCTCCTACACGGTTAAGAAGCTCAGACGTTAATGGTTGAGTACCAAATTCCTTTATCAGCTTATCGTAGTCAACTTTACCTTTTACTTCCCAAGGCGTAACAACCATATCGTTATTATTATTGTTATTATCGTTTGCGACCAGTGCTGCCGTCTTTATCACCATGTAAAGAAAAAAGTTTTTGAGTTAATAATATCTTTGCTACAGTTTCTAATTAATTGGTCGCCGCATTACACCGCCAGTTATTCTTTTGTATTTGTAACCGTTATGTTCAATCCATTCCATAAAAGACACCTCACGCGTTACACGTAAAATGTCTGAGGGCAACTCTGCATAGTTGGTATATGAACAAAACTCGTATGGAATGGGCGTATCACCCTTATGCTTAGGCTTGGGTATACGCGCTTCCCAAATACCTCCTCCCTCTGTAACGCCTGCTACTACTGCAGCAGATGTTTGAGTGGGTTTCTCATCATCATTTACTGAGGAGGTTATTAGAGGGGTTGTTGCTATTACATAGCCTTCTTGTGGACAATATGCTTTGCCATCTATTAGCAGTTTTCGTAGCGTTTTTTGATCTTCAACCTCATGCACTTTAGTTAAAGTACTAATCTGCTTCAAAATTGCTGTTTCTAGCTCGCTCATAAAAGATCTCACAACATAGAAACTATAGCCTAGTTATTATTATGTATGCGTTTGAACATCGCTTTACCTGCGCCGTGTTTTGTAGATATTCTTTAAAATAGAATACTTTTCTTTCGCATATCACACTGTTGAGTTGATGAGTGCACATATGGCGGAGTAATACTGAAGGCGAAAACTTGTGTAAAAAACTGGGCTTGACAATGCTAATCCAAAAATAACCTTCAGTCAAACTAGCTCTCTAACCACGAAAGTTACAGCTTAAAAATTGCTAGCTAATGGGCAAATGTTTTGTTTTTGCAATAGTATCAGTTATTGCCAGCAATATTGGCGGCATGGTAAAAACGCTGAAAACTCGCGTATATTTTGGCGATTTCGCTTTTTTTACTATTTTCAAGTCACCACCATTTTGAAGGTACCCTTTAAGAAACGCCTCTGTTATAGTTTCAGCGATTCCATTATTTGAAAAAGGTTGTAAATAGTGCCCTGCATAATATAAAAATTCAGCTATATCCCAGGTTTTATCACCGTCCTGTGTTGCTTGCTCAAAATCTAACAAATAAATTACACCGTCTTTATTTATCATAACGTTTTCAGGTTTTGTATCACCTAAAGTCATACCGTACTGATGAAGTTTAGCAAATAATTTACCAACAGTTTCAATATGGACAAGCTCGGAACTGGTTTTTGCTCTTTGAGGTTCGGCATCTAGACGTTTTATTAAATGACTCAAGTCTTCACCGTCTATAAACTCCATAAAAACTAGCCGTTCAGGATTACTGACATACAAAATTTTAGGTACATTAAAACCGCGCGTACGTAAAAATTCACTGGTTGCACATTCTTTAGCTAAACGAGCTTTTCCTGAAACAGCGAAGGCTCGGGCGCCAAAAGACCAAAGAGTTAGAGGAAACCATTTAAAGCCAGACCAGTCTTTAAAACGCTTAATTACAATTTTACACTCAGCATTATCCACTTGAGCACTTAAAAGATAAATATCATTTAATACACCCCCAATTGCTTTAATAGTCATATTCTCAGGTTCTTTATTTGGAAACATTTTTTTAGCAAAAATAGCACTATTTACTTTATCAGCCAAAGAAACAAACCCGTTAGAGGTGGGCACAAATATATATTTTTGAGGATCAAACGTAGGACTATTAGCATTAAGGTCTGTTTGCAGAAAAGACATGTTGAATTTTTGAGTTTTAAAAAATGTTTGAGCATTTTGAAGAGTTATGTTTAATATTTTTGGAAAAAGACCAAACATAGACGTAAAAAGAGCACGTGGAGCACTTTTTATTAGATTAGTAAACCAAATACGCCGTTTTTGACTTTGCAGAACAAACTCTTTAGATACAACATAATAACCGTTTATATGAGTAACTATCCGAACGGCTTCTAACTGTTGAAGAGCATCTTTATAACTGTCAAGTTTTCTTTCGTCATCAGTTAAGGTGTAACCTTCAAGTATATTAGATATTTCATAATCCAATAGAGGAAAAATTCGCAGACGCTTAAGCACTATTTCATAGAGAAAAAATTGTGGCTTAATCTGCATATGATAAATAAGCTCAGGATAACCAATAGAGAGATTTTCTATAGACTCCAAAATTAACCGCTTTTTTAAAATTATCTCTTGAACATAAAGATAACGTTCACCCTGAAAACTTTGATAAGGAAAAACAAGTTTACTAGCAATAGCCTCCCCGAGAAAACCGCGATCTATGTCACGTTCAAAAATCCATTGATCCACAACAAAAATAATTACATTACGACCATTAAGAAGTTTAACATAACTTAACATTTTTGGTCGAAAACTTTTAACAACCGCAACAATTTCAAGAACAGCCGCACCATTCTCAACACGTTTAGGATAAATATCAAACAAACTAACAGCAGTGACCTGTGCGGAACCAACAGTATGATACACCCAATATAAGACCAACTGTTTTAACTCCTTTAACTCTAACGCACTAAGAGACACACAATCACCTATAACTAAGAGAACCGCTACATCATATAAAAATGGTACAATTAACTAATTAACTTGTCTAACTAAAAAAGAAACTATTACAACAACAATTCTAACGCCTCAGCTCTACGTAGAAAAAACACAACAGTAAAACTTTTCAAACAATTTACGGCCAAACCGATTTACAAAAATTCAAACTCAAATTACTACATCTCCAACAGTATAACAAGTAACTTGTATTAATTGTTTACCAAACAGAAAAAGACAGCAAAATATTGTATGACATCTAAGATAGATGAAAAAACTAATTTTTATTGCGATGCGTTTATTGCTTACTAAATTAAGTACTCCTTTGGGTTGGCGAGTTGGTGTGTGGCTTTCGGGCCCAATTATTGGTCTGAGGAAACTCCGCCCACATGTAGAATTGCAATACCTCTTGGGTGTAAAGCGAGAGCTTTGGCAACGGAGCAGAAACGACACGTCCATTTGATGTTAACAAATGAGGCATCCTAAAATGCTGATTAGTCAATTTGGAAGCGATGAAACGGCCGTCCTGCAAGTGGAAAGGGCAAACAGACGCTGATGACTCTCTACAAGAGGCGCGGGTAGCCCGATTAGTCGAATGCCACAAAATAAACAAAAGGCGGGTTACGTCCAAGACACCAACCCAATACGAAAATAACATATAAAAAACACATTTTTTGAGAATTCTTTTTAGTTAGACCTTTTCATTGAGTTAAATGTTGACAATCATGGACGATGTGACAAAGGCCGTATACTGTTTATGCATCATTTGTTAAATGAAAAACAGCACCGGCTGTATTTGGCAACGGAGGCTAACGGGCTGGGTCATGGCGGGTTAGAGGCTGGTCATAAGTTAACTGGGCACGTCAAACGCATGAAAATTTAGTGAAAAAGTCAGACCAACTGTTTTAACCGCCAACTGAATAAATAGATAAAAACACAACTAATAAAATTTATTAAATCTAGTATCACACTAGCCAATACTATGTCATATTTATAACTAACAAACACAACACATTGCACACAATACAACAAAAACAAACACACACGAACGATATACTAGAGAACCTAAAACTAACAAACCAAACAGACCTAAAACAAAAAAACAAAACAAAACACCCCCTAAACAAAAATAATTGGTATAGCGTTTTTTGCCATGACAACAGGCACAGACAACTTTGTAGACATAACCGCCTTTGCAGACATACACCACAAACAACTACAACAAATCTTCCCCCAACACCAAACCACCCCCACCCACAACACCACCACACACACCTTTACCATACTAACCCCACTACCCAAACCCTCCAAACACAATTCAACGAACTATCAAATACCAACCAAGACGAAAAAAATCAAAAAAACACTACACACAGACGGTAAAACCCAAAAAGACACCCAAACAAACAACACTCAAACCCCCAACCACATAGTTAGCGTTGTTGACAACCACAACTTCTTTCTAACCCAAGAACTAGCAAAAGATAAATCAAACGAAATAACCACCATCCCCAAACTTTTAGATAATTTAAACCTTAAAGGCCATACTTTAACCTATGATGCCATAGGAACACAAAGAGAAATAGTAGTAAAAATACGTCAAAGGCAAGCTAACTAGGTTCTAACTTTGAAAGCCAACCAAAAAACCCTGTACACAAACGTCAGCCTGTGTTTTGCGGACCCTACATTTTTAACTACCAAAACTAGGTCATGTATCAAAATAGTTTGCACCCAAATTCTAACACATTTATGAGCAAACCAAAAACAACCTTATGCATACCCAACGATTTAAAATAACAAATCGCCCTACAAGCCAAACACTTAAACCTAGTACAAAAAGTCAAATGCTTACACTCAATTCTCCAAGCATTACGTTTCCCCGTAAACAAAACATTCACCGGCATAGCCTCATGATAAGCAAAATTATCATCAGAAAACACGGCCTCTATCTCCACATTTAACTCTGAGAGCAAATCTAAAAGTTTTTGCAACACTTCATGCTCACGAGTACCAAAAACGTATGCAATAATTTCACCCGTATTATGATTTATAGCATGCCACAACCAGCAGGTGTTTTTTTACAGTAGACTCGCCCCCACATTTCATCCATTTCTAAACGAATCTTGAGAGGTGAGGTAAGGTTTGTATATTTTGAGTTTAGATTTACTAGGAGATTTTTTGTTTTTTTAAAACTGACATGACAGTGTTTGTACTTATGTTTAGGACACGTGCGATATCTCGTATGCCACTGCCGTTGATGGTCATTTTTAGTATTTGTCACGCCGATTGCATGAATGTTGAGTAAGCAGTCGTTAGATTATGGCGTTATTTGTTGATTGATTCTTAAAATAGGCTAGGTGTATATGTATGTTTTGC
>Ga0209755_10001376_pt1 | contig 38263 bp, 41 predicted proteins | sample TergutCo191P1_FD_187301 | JGI IMG/M metagenome (GOLD analysis project Ga0209755, IMG submission 187301) | Cornitermes sp. P1 segment gut microbial communities from Petit-Saut dam, French Guiana - Co191P1 (SPAdes) (version 2) | ecosystem: Host-associated > Arthropoda: Insects > Digestive system... | reverse complement strand
AGAAGCGAAGCTAGAGACAGGAAGGACTCATCAGATTAGGGTGCATTTGGCCTATGTTGGGCATCCGGTGATGGGGGACGCGGTTTATGGGCGCGGCGGTTCTTTTGGGAATAAAACGGGGCAGATTTTGCACGCTAGGTGTTTGCGGTTTGTTCATCCGGTGACGGGGGTGGGGATGGTGTTTGATACGGAGTTGCCGGAGGGGTTTGGTAATTATCACCCCTCCCCCAATACTGTTGTTAAAACTCTACTGTAATCAAACCCGCACAGTTGCGTAGTAGCAAGCCCTGTTCGCTACTTTCGGCCTCTGCCCCGCTTACTTTCCCAGATTTTATATTCCGTAAACATATATTTACGTTTTTACCACCCTCTATACTGATGGTTAATTTTTCGCCCTCACGCTTGGCGCTTACATTAATAACATAGTTAGCAGATATGTTTACTATGTTTTGTTTGGCCTCTGTTATCTCAAACATGTGTAGGCTTACGCCGTCGTCATAATCGTATGCCGGCTTATCGTCACAGGCGCCTATCGGTAAAATTGTGTTCTCGCGTACCCATAGGGCTAGGCTCATATAGTCGTACTTTTCTTCGCGCCAGCCGCCGTTTGCGACTTCGTTAGTCAGCAGATGCGTCCACTTGCCTTCCGGCAGATAATACTGCACTACGTCGTCCTCAGAAAACACCGGCGCTACCAGCAAGGAATCCCCCAGCATGTACTGCCTGTCTAACCAGGCGCTGGTGGGGTCGCTTTGGAATTCTAAGATCATAGGCCGCATAAAAGGGATACCGCTTTCGTTGACTTGTACTGCTGTTTTGTAAAAATATGGCATAAGGCGGCATTTCCACTTGGAAAAATGCCTAAGTACGTCAACCGCTTCTTCATCGTATAGCCAGGGCACTCTATATGAATTATTGCCGTGCAAGCGGCTGTGTGACGAGAACATTCCGAAGGCCAGCCAGCGCTTGTACAAGTCCGGCGAGGAATTGCTCTCAAAGCCGCCCATATCGTGGCTCCAATAGCCGAAGCCGCACAGACTAAGCGATAGGCCGCCGCGCAGACTTTCTGCCATGGATTCAAAGCTGGCAAAGCAATCGCCGTTCCAATGAACAGGAAACTGCTGGCCGCCGCATGTGGCCGAACGCGCAAAAACTACGGCGTTATTCTTGCCCATTTTTTGCTCTAGGGCTTCAAAGACTACCTTGTTAAATAGCTGGGTGTAGTAGTTGTGCATTTTCTCCGGATTAGTGCCGTCGTGGTAATAGACATCCTCATGCGGAATCCTTTCGCCGAAGTCGGTTTTGAAGGTATCCACGCCCATTTCCATTAGGCGGTGCAGATGGCTTGCGTACCATTTGCAGGCCTCCGGATTGGTGAAGTCTACTATGCCCATTCCCGGTTGCCATTCGTCGCCCTGCCATACGCTGCCGTCGGTTTTGTGTATGAAATAGCCATTTTCCATGCCCTCGGCGAATAGGCGCGAGCGCTGGCCTATGTATGGGTTAAGCCATACGCAGATTTTTAGGCCCTGGCTTTTCATTCTGTCTAGCATTGCTTGCGGGTCTGGGAAGGTCGCCGGATCCCACTCGAAATTGCACCAGTGTTCTGCCTTCATCCAAAAGCAGTCGAAGTGGAATACGTGTAGCGGTATGTCCCGCTCCCTCATGCCGCCTACGAAGCTGTTTACGGTTTCTTCATCGTAGCTGGTTGTGAATGAGGTGGTAAGCCATAGGCCGAAACTCCAGGCTGGCGGTAAGGCCGGGCGGCCTGTTAAGCCGGTGTAATTTTCCAGCGCTTGCTTTATATTGCCAGCGCCTATTATGAAATAGTCTAAAAACTCGCCGGCAAGACTAAACTGCACCCTCGTTACCTTTTCGGAGGCCACCTCAAAGGAGACTCTGCCGCTGTCGTTTACTAAAACGCCATATCCCCGATTAGTCAGGTAAAAGGGTACGTTTTTGTAGGCTTGCTCTGAGCTTGTGCCGCCGTCTCTGTTCCAAATTTCTACCTCTTGCCCGTTTTTGGTGAAGGCGCCAAAGCGCTCGCCCAGCCCGTAAACTTGCTCGCCTACGGATAGTGATAGCTCTTCTTTGGTGTAGCGCTCGCCGTTTGTGCGTTTTATGTAGGCGCTACTTCGCCAGTCTGAGCCTGTTAGGTACTTTCCGTCGTAGTAGTAGCGTATGCTCCAAATTTCTTTTTTTGAGATTTCTACCCGCGTTTTGCCGGTAGTTAGGCTCCAATAATCGGCTGTTTCTTCTGTTTGGACAGGGAGGTCTGCCGGGTTTACGAAGTTTTTGGGGGTATTTATGTCGCCCTTGTGATGGCATACGCGCACCCGGATAATATCCGGAGCGGGCGAGGAAAAGCGGTATGTTAAGTTGGTGCCGCCTATGGCTTTTCCGGTTCTTGGCGTGCTACCGAAGCTGTAGATGTCTATGCCGTATTTGTCTATTTGCGCGTCCCCTACGCAGGCGGCGTAGTTTATGTTTACGTCCTCCCGTATTTTCCAATAGCCGTCTGTGAATTTCATGGTTTTTCTCCTTTCGGGGGTTATTTTGTTGTAGTCTTGTCTATTTTACTCTACACTTTGTGACATGGCAATAAAAAACAGGGGGTGCGGGGGAAACATGCCAAAAATGAACTGGACAGAGTTGGGCACACAAAAATTGGGAAGATGTGCGGAGTATTTTGCTATGATGGAATTTGCTTCCTTTGGGTGTAAAATATATTCTGCTGAAATAGATGATGGCGTGGACTTCGTAGCCAAGATAAACAGTGATTTTTACGAAGTGCAAGTAAAATCCATGTTGAAGGGAAAGTATGTATATGTTCCAAAAAGTAGCATGAATATCCATGATAAATTTAGACTTGTGTGCTTTTTGAAATTTGCGGAAGGTGAACTGCCTATGATTTATATAATACCCGCCACATCATGGAAAAGACCAAATGCTGTATTGAAAAATAATGCCTATACTAAATCACAAAAAAGCCCGCCTGAATGGGGCATACAATATTCTGAAAGAAACCTTTCAGTGATAGAAAAACACAGGGCAGATTTGTTTTTTGCAAAACATAATTTATAAGTCAGTTGGGTTTCTTAAACAAGACTACCAACAACACTATACCGTAAATAGTATATAGTACCGACTGTATTAACACAAACTCGCTTGGAATATTGACTATTCTTGCAAAGGAATTGCCTATCCAGTGGAACAACACAACAGGTATTAGGCTTTTGGTTTTTATGACAATTACAGCAAATATAAGCCCAAAGCCAAATGTACGAGCGACCTGAATCAATGTTGATACAAAAAATCCTGAAAATATTATTTCATTATCAAACAGCACCTGAAAAAGGTTTAAGAAGTGCATTACGCCAAATAAAAATGCCGAAATCAAAACTGCTTTTTTAAGGTTGTGCTTAAATAATGATAATATAATGCCCCTAAAATAAAATTCTTCATGTATTACAACTGTTAGATGAAACAATATAACAAATGTTGCAATATTAAGTGTATCAGCTTGATACTCAATTCCGTTTAATCCTACAGCAAGCAATGGCAATAACAATATTACGTATAAAGGCACAGTATAAAACACACTTTTAAGTGTATTTTTTTCTATTTTTCTTACACCGACATACGCAAGATTCCATTTTTGTTTTCTTATTAAAACTATTCCAATGGTCATTGAAATAGTAACAGCAAAAGCGTGGGTTAATAAGTATAACGTATTATTATACGTTGTTTCTATCTCTAATAAATTTATTGTAACAAACCATACAGTTAAGGAAGCGGCAATAATTAATACAAAAATAAATGCCCTTAATAAAGGTCTTTTAATAATTCCAAGCTCCACCTCTTCATTCATTGTCCGATTCCTCCTTACCTTTAACCCTCAAAAACAATTTAGACGGATATTGCGAATACAAATACGTTAGTAGTTATATAAAGTCTGCTTCGTTGGAATTTTCCACTATATATAATGCCGCACTGCTTCCGCCTTTGTGGCTCATGTATTCCTCAATCGCTTTGACTCTATCTGCCCTTTCCCGTGCAATTCCTATTTCACTAAATTTTTGAGCTATTTGCTCTAAGGGTTTTTCCCAATCGAAATTCGATAATCATGTTAATCAGTATTATACAGGGGTTGAATTATCTATATTTGATTCCACTTGCGAAAACAAAAATTCTCACAATATTGACGGCCACCCCCAAATCTACTTATAATATAGCCACCGTACTGATAGGAGTGGCTAAAAAATGCTCAATCTCCAAATAAGCCCAGCCTCCCCCGCAGAGTCCACAGAGGCCGCAAGGCTGACCTTCATGGCATACCACAAATATTCCTACGACATATTCGGCCAGGTGGGCGAGGCCGGTGCCTTGCGCTGTTTCGAGCAGTTATGGCAACACGGCAACAACCGCTTTGGCTATAAATTCTCATACATAGCGCGCTTGGATAATAAGCCCGTAGGTCTTATGACCTGCTACCCGGTTCCGCTTATAAGAAAGCTGACACTGCCTACCATGGCTCAGCTAACGCGCATTGGCGGGGCGGCTTTCCTATTCCATTTTATTAGCCATTTAAGCAATTTCTACTACTTCTCAAGCACCGATAACTTGCACCCGCAGGAGCTTTATATAGCGACCCTATCTGTAAAGACGGATTTTCGTGGCCTGGGAATAGGCGGCGAAATGTTACGCTACGCCCGCAAGCTGACACAAGAGCTTGGCCTCAATAAATGCTGTCTGCATGTCAACGCCGAAAACAAAAGCGGCATACGCTTTTACGAGCGCAACGGCTTTTCCAAGGCGCCGCCCATTCCGGCTAGGGCTTCCTACTATAGAATGATACACCCATGTCTTTATTAAATTGGATATACCCGCCCAAGTGCATAGCCTGCCAAACAATGTTTGCGCCCTATCATAACGCGCCGCGTCCTTGGCTGTGCGATAACTGTAAACCTCTTTTGAATTCGGTACCAGAACCTTACTGCCAGCGTTGCGGGCATCCTACAGAAAGTACCACTTGCGCCTCTTGCTATTCCAAAAAATTCCACTTTAGCCGCCACCGTGCCGCTTTTATCTACGACGATACCCTTCGTGATATGATCCATAGTATTAAATTCCGAAACCAGCGCCAAATAGCCGAAGGCCTAGGCCATTTTATGGACTTTCAGCTAGAGGCCGACTTTATTCTTCCCGTGCCAATGCACCCTTCAAAAGTGCGTAGCCGCGGCTTTAACCAGGCAGAGGTAATGGCGCGGCCACTTTCAAAAAAACTGGGAATCCCCATAGCCCGCGATATGGTCAAGCGCGTCAAAAAAACCCTGCCGCAAAGCGGGTTATCTGCCTTTTCCCGCGAGCAAAATCTACAAGGTGCCTTCGTATATAATGTAAAAAAATATGGAACAGGGGCTAAGACTGTCATAATAATTGACGATATATTTACTAGTGGGGCTACCATGAACGCCTGTGCTAGTGTACTTATTCAAAACGGTCTGCCAGCCCCGGAATGCCTTTCTTTATCAATAGCAGTGAAAATTTTATGAAATTGTGAAAAAAAACTAATACAAAACGGCTAAGCGGACGATAATGTATATGAAAAGAAAAATGCAACAAGTTGAAAGGGTGGTCGATCATGAGGATTGATAGCGTAGTTAGCGCCTATAAGGTTTATAATACAAACGGCAACCAACGCCGGGGCAGAGTAGGCTCTACCGTGGGACAAAACCAGGATGGTTTCTCCTTATCGGTAAAAGCAGAGGACTATAAAGTAGCGCGTCAGGCCGTTTCTACCATATCGGAAGTACGCCAGGATAGAGTAGACGATATTCGCGCTCGCATAGAGTCCGGTCAGTACCATGTAAGCTCTTCCATGGTGGCCGAAAAGATTCTGCAAAACGCAATTATATAGAGTATATGAATAGGGAATTTGAAGGTTACACGGATGTAAACTCTTCTAAGGGCTAGTTTTTGGTATTTTTCCCATAGCCTTAGAGGGGTTTTTTATATAAAAAAGGAGCAAATTCTATATGGCGGGCATGATGGATCAGCTTGTAGAAATACTAACGGAGCAAACAACCAGGTATCAGGAACTACTAGGGCTCTCAAAAGAGAAGCGCGACGTAATAATAGAGAACGATGTAGAACAGCTACAAAAAATTAATCATCTTGAAAATATGGTAATAAGCCAGAATCAAAAACTAGAGAAGAAGCGTTTGGAACTTGTGGCAGATATGGCCATTGTACTAAACCAGAAAGAAACCGAACTAACCCTACCGCGCATGATAGAGCTAATGGAAGGCCAGGCCGAACAAAAGCCTTTAATGGAAGCCCACGAGAAAATTAAAACTGTATTGGAAGAATTGCGCGAAATAAACCAGCAAAACGGTCAGCTAGTACAAAACGCTTTAGACTATATTGAGTTTTCTACCAATCTAATGAGAAGCTCTTCCGGCCAGCAGCCGGCAACCTACCTTCCCGGTACGGATGATATGCTTTACGATCAAGAATCTTATTTTGACACAAAGAATTAGAATCGGAATCGAGGAGATATAAATGCCAGGTTTTACCACTCTAAACGTAGCAATATCAGGACTACGTGCGGCGCAAACCGGCCTTGCCGTAACCGGCCATAATATGGCCAATGCCGAAATAGCGGGCTTTTCCCGCCAGCGTAGTATTCAAAGCGAAAGCCCAAGCCGTAGCTTAGGCGTATCGCGGGCTGGGCAAACTTTGCAGGTCGGTATCGGTACAGATAACGGGGCTATTCATCATATACGTAGCAGATATTTTGACCTCATATACCGCCAGCACAATGCGCGGCTTAACTTTTACGCGACAAAAACGGCCATAGGCCATCATATAGAAACAGTCTTGGGCGAAACGGAAACCTCATTCCGTATGCAGACTGTGCTTTCGGATATGTGGAACTCATTCCACGAGCTTAACATGAGCCTTGGCGGGCTGGAAACACGGGAATTCTTTATAGGGACAATTCAGACCTTTATGGACAAGGCGCATAATGTTTTTGACGAGCTTTTTGAATTTCAGCAAAATCTGGACGGGCAAATACGCAATATGGTGACAGAAATTAACGATATAGTAGCGGAAATAAACCGTCTTAACGTGGAAATACACGCCAACGAACTAGCCGGCGACAACGCAAATGACATGCGGGACGACAGGCACCGCCTACTGGACAGATTAAGCGGACTTATTCCCATGGATTATTTTGAGGATCCCAGAACCTCACGCATAGATATTACGACTATAAACGGGAACTTTCTATTGTCGAAGGGTACGCAAAATACCCTTGGGCTTTTGCAGATAAGCGGGCGCTACAGCTTTGTAGAGCCGGTATTTACCCGGGAATTAGGCACAGTACTGCACCCTAACACCCCACCAAGAATGTACGAGCCGCTGTTTAGCTGGGATAGGCCTATCGACTCGGTTAATAATAACGATGAAGGCGCGCTAATGGCGCTATTACAGGCCAGGGGCGCTATGCCCGCTACATATAGAGGGATAGAAGCATTGTGGACGCCGGTACAGCCTCATACGCGGCCTTATGCTACAGCCGCTTGGCAAACCGCATGGGCGGCCGCGCCTAACCCTAGCACTTTCGACCTACCGGCGGATTTACAAACTCTTATGGCTGAATGGCAGCTCTATCACGATTATTTGATGGGATTGCCTGATGTTATGGTAAACGGCGTTGCGACACCGCAACACGGCGGCATAATACCACCTAACCCAGCAACTTTCCCGGGGCTTGCCGGCACACCGCCAGATCCTACTCCGGAAGAACTTGCGGCCTTTGTTGGCGCAATAGGCATTTACAGGCTAGAGCGGCAAAACGACATCAATAACTTTGAAGCTCTTTTCCCGCTATCCGCAAGCGACGCAAGCGGCGGTAGCGCAGCTAACCGAGATGCATTTCTTGCCGCTGTACATGGCCTGCCTGCTTTAGACCCTTTAGACCCTGGATATGCTGATGCGGTCGCCGCCAGAACAGCAGATTACCGCCGTATGATGGACTCATACCGAGCCGCAAGCCGTACATACCGCCAAGCGGCCTGGAGCAAACAGCACGCGCTTATCCCAAGAGTCCAAAAACAAATGGATCAAATAGTAAACAGCGTAGTAAGGCTTATAAATGGCCATCTGGCGCCAGTTACAGACCATCAGCGTTGCCCGGATGCACCTTTCGACCTACACGAGGCACGCTCGTTTACAGAAGTATTTGTACGCCAACAGCACGCCCGCTTTAACGGCGATCATATACATAACCCAGGCTTCGGCGGAGATATGGACTCACTGTACACCACACGCAACCTAGTGATTAATCCGGCGCTTTTAGAATCCGGCGGCTATAACCTACTAGCCTTGTCCCTTTCCGGCGACCGCGAAGATACCCGCGTCATACAAAGCATCATAGACTTTTGGGGTCAAAACGACGGCCCTTACAGCATAGTAGTAGGCGGTCAGTCCCTTTCCATAGACCGCGCCTACCACGTATTCATAACAGACCTGGCCATAGAAGTGCGGGAAGCGGAAACCTTTATGGGTAGCCAATTCCACCAAGTATCCCAGGCAGATTTCAGACGCAACGCCATTGCAGGTGTATCTTTAGACGAAGAAACTTCCAATATGCTGACCTTCCAGTTTGCCTACCAGGCGGCGGCGCGTTTGTTCAATATAATAGATAGCATGATCGAAACGGTTATTAACATCAGGCGATAGGATAAGGAGAATTAAAATGCGCGTAACCAGCTCAATGATGAAAAACAACATGCTGATGAACAGCAACCGTAGTATGCGTGCTATGGATAAATACTGGCAGCAGTGGTCTACCCAGCGCAGAATAAACGTGCCTTCCGACGATCCGCTTATAGCCGCCAGGGCGCTAAAATTTCGCAATAACCTGGTAGCCAACGACGACTTTCAGCGCAATGTAGATAACGGCCTGGCCTGGATGGATATAACCGATTCCGCTGTGGATGGGGTCTTACAAGTTTTGCTATTAGAGCTTAAAGACCTAGTAAACCGCACAGCAAACGACTATCTTGACCGTGGCGATAGGCAAGGTTTAGTACGTAGCATACGCCAGGTAACAGACCAAATTGGCCATCAAATGAACACCAAATATGCCGGCCGCTATATATTCTCAGGCCTACGTACAGATCAATCCCCTATATTTACAAGAGACTTTCCGAACAACCATCCGATAGGCGTAAGCCCAGACGGTAATCCCTTCGGCCCTTTAGCCTATAGAATAGTACAAAGCTTTGACCTTGGTAATATTGAGCGTACAAGGTCTATACAGATATTCCCGCCTACGGTTATTGATAATGCAGACCCAAATTCCGGGCTTACCATGCCGCATGTAAACGAGCCTATCCATATATTGAAACTGGCCTTTAATAATATCGACTTTACAGCGGTGGACGATACAGGCGCAGTTATAGCTCCACCGCCTTCCCCGGCTTCCCAAGCCGACATCATTGCATTTAACAACGAAGTAGCAGATGCGATTAGGGAGGGTCGTACTATACCAACAATCCACATAGAAACCTCCACAAGCACTACCCCGCCTTTCGGCGGCTTCCACGTACGCAAAATGAGCGTACATGACAGAGACGCATACAGCCTGGGACGCTTCAGTACAGAAGCCCCTGTGGACTATATCGACATGTGGGTACGCGATGGTTTAGGTGGTTTTGAAGAGGTAGAGGTAAACCCACGCTACGTAGTACATTATATCTTTGAAACCGGCGAGCTGGTATTCCATCCATCGGTAGTAGTAGGAGCCACAGGCGCAGACATCTTCCCGGTAGACATAATCTACGAGCGCACAGGCTTCAACACAGGGGAACTAAACCCGGTAGTCTACTTCCCGGTAAAACTATTAAGCGCACCGCCCGGCCATCCGCTACAACATCATACAAACGAGACCTTCGGCGGCCTAATTCCGGATTTCCCTGAAATGGACATGACCCTGCACAGAAGCTTTGATATGGAAAACCAAGATCTGGTATTCGAGTTTAGTACAAAAACCCTAATACCGGTAAACACTTTGGGTAAAAATATATTTACAGATAAACTATTTGCAGATTTGCGGCGCCTGTCCGACTTTATAGACTCCATAAGGCCGTCGGACAGAGAGCTGGTACGTGCCGTTTATCAGGCCCCGCCTTTTAACATGGCGGCAGGCCCAGACCTGGAACAAATGATAGACAGGCATATATCAGAAGAAAACAGCTTCATAAACGCGACAATAAACGATCGTTTAAACAACATGCTATTTATGCTAGACCGTCATGCCGCCCAAGTAAGGCAAGAGGCCACCGACCTAGGTAGCCGCGGCCGCAGATTAGAGCTTTTCCAAAATCGCTTGGAACAGGATGAAGGTAGCCTAACGCGCCTAATGTCCCAAAACGAGGACGTTGATATGGCAAGGGTAGCCACATTATTGGCATCTGCCGAGGCTTCTTATATGGCCGCTATAAGGGTAGGCACGCAAATAATAAACGTGACTTTAGCAAACTTTTTGCAAGTATAAGGAGCTAATAAACTTATGCAACTTAATACAAAACATTTTGGCGAAGTAGAATACAGTGAAGATACCGTCATTACCTTCGAGGAAGGTTTAGTTGGTTTTGGCGAATATACCAGGTTTATTCTGTTAGCGGATAAGCCGGACGATCTATTCCACTGGCTACAATCCACCGAGGACGAGGAATTAGCCTTTGTCCTAATGGACATAAAGCAAATAATGCCAGACTACGAGCCCAAGCTAGAGCAAGATTTGATAGAGCCCCCAATTTCCTACTATACAATAGCCGTTGTGCCGGAAGTTATGGAGGATATGCGGGTAAATTTAAAAGCGCCAATACTGATAAATAAAGACATCCGCAAGGGTAAGCAAGCAATAGCCGACAACAAGGAATATGGCGTGCGCCATTATATATTTAAAGAATCGCGGGTGATGGGATGTTAGCGCTTACACGAAAAAAGGGCGAATCTATAATGGTGGGCAACGATGTAGAGCTAGTAGTATTAAGCATACAAGGCGACCAAGTGAAGTTAGGCTTTGTGGCACCCAAAAACATCAGCATACACCGTAAAGAGATATACGAGCAAATACAAGCGGAAAACCGCGAGGCATCAAAAACAAGCGCGATAGAGATAGACCTATCGGCACTGCAAAAGTTTAGGAAAGAGGGGTAAGTATCATGCGTGTAACAAATTTCATGGTTCACAATCAATCCCTTAATAATATAAACCGGAACATGCGCCATCTATCAAGAATATACGAGCAGACGACCTCTACTAAGCAGATAAGCCGGCCATCGCAAGATCCGCTAATAGCCTCAAGGTCGCTACGTTTCCGTACCAGGCTAGAGAACAACGCCCAGCATCAAAACAACGTAGAAAACGGCCACGCCTGGATGAACACAACAGAAGCCGCCTTCTTTAATCTGTTACGCGGAGACGCAACAGGCAGTATTTTTGGCGCCATAATAGACGAGCTAAACGCGGCGTCTAGTGACCCTTCCGGAACCCTGGACGATAAGCTGGTACGTATGCGTGCCATAGAAAACTATATGGAGCAAATAGGCAACGAAATGAACCAAACCTACGCCGGCCGCTTCGTATTTTCCGGATGGCGAACAGAGCAGCCGCCTATTTTACGCGAGCCGCAACACGGAATAAGCTATGTAATTAACCAGACATTTAATATACGCGACATAGAGCAAACTTACGCATTACAGCGTTTCCCGCCCGGTGCGGATCATCCTACCGGCGATTTAAGCGGCACGCCCATTATGACAAGGGTTAATATTTTAAAGCTACCCTTTAGGGAAGCGAATGGTACAACGCTGACCTTTGGTACAACACCAGACCCGGCTAATCCTACATTTGCGCCGGAGGTTGAACCGCAAATAGGCGATCAACCCGGGCAACCCTTGGGAATATTTAGGCCAGAGCCAGGGCTTCCGTTTGATGTAGTACGTAGAAGTGTAAACGATGTAAACGCATTTACCCCGCCAAATGACGGCAACACCATCCACTACATAGTAGAAACAGGCGAGCTTGTATTTGGCGACCAGGTAAGAGACGAATTCCAAAACGGAACAACCGTGCGCTACGAGGTAAGGGACGTACAAAAAGGCGATTTAAACCCCTTAATATATTTTGACACAACAACGCAACTGAGGCATTTTCATGAGCTTAACCGCTTCCCTAACGGTGGAGATTTTGGGCCTATACTGCCGATTGTGTTTCCTATTTTAATGAGTGAGGTTTTTGGCGAACCATTTACAATTAGGCAGTCAACGGCCTTTGACACTGTATCCGGCCAAATGCAATTAGCTTATAATAATTTGGTGGCATTTGGCGGCAATGATTTACGCTTCTTTGAACCAGACCCAGCTAACCCTGGTGATTATATTGAGATGGCTCCTCAGCCTGCATTCACTATTGATCTTGCTACAGGCATGTTGACTTTAACAAACCCTGCCGAAGCGGCGGCTCTTAATGAAGCGGGTATATTTGTACAATTCTACAGGGACGAATTTGGCCCCAACGACATAATCCCATCGTCTCACCCAAGGATAGATGTAACAGGCTACCCGATTTTAACCGGCCACTTCCCGGCAGAGGATCAGCCAATCTACTACGAATTCAGCCACGGTTCGCCGATAAGGGTAAACACCATGGCGCGCAACGTATTCACCGATAAAATGTTTGCAGATCTGCAAACCCTAATAGACTTTGTACGTAACATAGAACCGCCCGACCGGCGAGAGCTAGAACACATATGGTCAAGCCCTCACCCCACAGGCTATGGCAAAAGCGAACCAGAGCTAACAGAACGGGTAGACGCCCAAATAGCCCATGAAAACTCTATAATCTTAAACGTAGTAAACGACCGAATAGAAAACATGATGCGCCAGATGGAGCAAATCCACACAGTAGGCGCCACCCGCGAACATACCGACCTAGGTAGCCGTATGCGCCGGGTAGAAATGTTTGAAGTAAGGCTGGAACAAGACGAAGGCAACATAACTTTGCTTAAATCTGAGAATGAAGATGTGGATATGACCAAAGCTCTGCTTGCACAGGCAGCCGCAGAAGCGGCCTTCCAAGGGGCGCTTAGGGTTATAGCTAATAATGTGCAGTTGTCTTTGATTAATTTTGTGTAGGACAATATAAAAAAAGTAAAAGCGGCGCTTAACGCGCCGCTTTTTCACGGTATCTTCTGCCCCAGCATAGCTTTCAAAATCGAGCCAATAACCTCCGGGCTAAACTGCCCCCAGCGAGCCTCAATGATCCTACCCGTCAAAATCTTAGTCCAATTCATATTAGGGCTAACATCGCCGGTAAGCACCCCAAGCCAGTGAGCCTCATCAAAACGCACATTCGACTCCTTCATTGCCGTAATAATCTTTTGCGCCTGACATTCAGCCATCACACTCTGCTTGTCCTTCATTTCTTCCCGGATCATGTCCAAAAAACCTGGCCATTCAATACCCCATGTTCCGCTACGTATCATAGCAGGGCAATTCTTGCCAGACCAGCCGTGATGCTGTATCACCTGCGAAATTCCCAAATCGTGTTGCCTTAGCAATTCCGCTGTCAACATAGCGGCTCTTTTACAGGCGGCTAAAAATTTAGCCCTGTTATTGACACAAATTTCTATGCCAATACTCCGCTCGTTGCCCCTTTGGGTTCCGGTGTGCCAGCACATTTGCTCGTCCCTAAAAGACTGCCAAACTTCCTTTTCATCCACACTATAATGCCAAGAGGCCTGGCGGCCGCCGCCACCGGTAAACTGGAAGCGGGCATGGGCTTCTGCCGTGGCCGTGGTGTTGAAATTACCAGTCTCGTGGATAGTGATGTACTGGACGGCTAACAGATTCCGGCTTGGATGGTTCCTTAGCCCGTCAGGTACTTGCAGTTTGTGTATTTCCATAACTAAATCAACTCCTTTCCATTCAAAATATCAATAGCTTTATATAACTTTGCCGGTATGGGAATGCCCATCATACCCGCGTTTTCAATAATACTAATCAGCTCGTGGCTAATGAACGCTATAATAATAGCCGTGCGCACAAAATCTGCGCCTATCATCAAATCAAGCCTGTAGCCTATTAGTACAAAAAGCAATTTCATGCCCTTTTTTGCAAGGCCGCGCCAGCAATAATCACTGCTTAGCGCACCGTTTACGCTGTTTTTTGACCTCTTAAAAATGCCGGCTACTGCCAGGCCAGAGATATAATTAATCGCCATAAAGCTGACCAGCGTCTGCAAACTAGTATCCCAGCCCCCAAGGGAGGATATAATAAACGCACCGCTTGTGCCTATGGCCGCCGCAATGGCTTCTCTCATATATAAATTCCTCCTTTCAATTTAGGATAAAAAATTAGGATAAAAAAGGCTGGCTGTGTTAGTCAGCCAGCCTTTTTATGTTATGGTAAGTCTATTGTCTCTACAGTTTTACGCACAAATTGGCCGCGGCGTGGCGCCGAAATTGTACCGCTTGACCCGACTATTATGCCTGTGCCGATCATTGCATTCATTGCTGAGCGCACTTGAATGTTTGTGGCATTCTGAATAGGGTTGTTTATGCGGATTGTGCGTGTTTTTCCGGTATCAGTGCCGAAAGTTAGCAAAAAATGTGATGTTGTCATTTATATCTCACCTCCTTAATTTTAAATGTAGTTGCCATGTTAGCCTACTATTCTGCGGACAACGACCGTGGATATTCTGGTCGGCTGTACGATTTGAACAGAAGCAAAAGCTTGGGCTAAATCGTATACACCCTGGTCGGCCGCGTTGTTCGCTACGTTGTTAAATGAAAACGCGTTACGATTTGCATAGCGCATAACAAGCCTACGGCTAGTAGTTTCAAAGCTTGGCATAGGTATTCACCTCCTGTCGTTTTATTTTTAATTTCGCCTTTTACAGGTCAAATTCTGTGCGGTTTGTGGTTATAAGCTCCGCGCCAAATGCTGATATAGGCCTTCCTCTGCTGGAATCAATTACAGCTGCCGCAACAACAGCGCTCATAGCGTTAGCTATTACTGCCGGCGCCGCGTTTTGGTTTGCGTGCGGTACATTAATACGCAAAACCTGCGCTCTGTCAGTTGAAAAATCCAGGCCAAAATCGTGGGTTGGGTTAATCACTGGGTTCATATTGGTTTACACCTCCTTCCGTAGATAAGTCGTAGCTTGGATTAATCCTCGCTAAGTTCGGTTTCGACGCTTAAAAATCCGTCGGTTACGATAGCGTCTTGTAGCATTGTTACTGCGTCAGATAGGTTTAATACCTGCATTGCAGTAGCGCTGGGGCTGATCCCGTTAATTTGCAGATCAGGTGCATCGTCAGTGTAAGCAAACCTTACATGGGCGCTTACAGGGGTACTGATTACCGCCATAGTTTTTCCTCCTTTCTAATTGAATGCCTTCCAGTCGGGCAAAGCCCTCCTTGCGGCAGGCATTAGGAATTTGTTGAAAGAAGCTGAGGTTCGCTTCTTTCTTCCCTGTGTTGGGAATGTCCACATTATATTTATTTGGCAAAGCGATTAAAATTTGAACGAATCAAAGGAATGATCCCTAGGGGTATTGACAAATAAAACCACGGAACCCTATAATGATAGGTCGTAACATGGAAATACTGTAACCGTTAATTATTTTATTTAGCTAACAAGGAGAATGATCATGAAGAGATTGTTTGTTTTACTTGTAATTTCGATGTCTTTCGGTTTACTGACAGCCTGCGATAACGGCGGGCCGGGTTCCGCAGGGGCGGGCGCACTTAGTTTTGACACAATTCGTATTGCTTTTGTACACGTGGGCGATGCTGCTGATATGGGTTATACATATCGTCAACATCGTGGGACTACCGACATGATGACTACTTTCGGCATAAGAGACGAGCAAGTTTTAAACTTCTTCAATATACCGCCGGGTTCTGCTACAGACACTGCTATCCTAGAGGCAATTTCCTGGGGTGCGCACATGGTTTTTGCCACAAGCTTCGGGCACGGGCCCCATATGCTGGAAGCGGCGCGTGAACATCCAAACGTGCAATTCTTCCACGCTACCGGCGACATGGCTCTGGATGCCGGCTTGCCTAACTTCCACAACTACTTTGGCAATATGTCGCAGGCGCGTTATCTTTCCGGCATAGCCGCCGGGCTCAGAACAGAAACTAACGTGCTGGGCTTTGTGGCCGCGCATCCCTTCGCAGAGGTTATTACCGGCTTTACCGCTTTTTATAAGGGGGCGCTATCGGTCAACCCAGACGTAACTATGTATGTAATGTTCATGAACGCCTGGAATAACCCGACCCTGGAATCTCAGATAGCGCAAGCTCTTATAGACAGGGGCGCAGACGTTATAGGCCAACATGCAGACAGCCCGGCCGCTCAAACCACCGCGCAAGCAAACGGAGTATGGAGCGTGGGCTACAATAACAATATGACACCGGCGGCACCTAACGCAGTTTTACTATCGCCTATGTTTGATTGGAGCATTTATCTAAATCACGCAGTATATAATGTAGTAAACGGCAACGATGTACAAACAGACTTCCTTGCCGGTATGAACGAAGGCATGGTGCTATTATCCGCACTTAACCCTAACACGGTAGTAGACGGCACAGCGGAAGCAATAGCGGCGGCAGAAACAGCTATCCGGGACGGGCGCAATATCTTCACAGGGCCTATCTACAGCAACGAGGGCGTACAGCTTCTAGCCCCAGGCGAAGAATGGATAGAGCGGCAATCGGCACCTTCTTGGAACCACATAATTCAAGGAATTACAGTTATAGATTAAGTTCATTATTTGGGGGTAATGCGATGCAGGCCGCTATACAAACCTATGGTCTGACCAAGACCTTCGATACAGTAGTAGCAAACGATAAGGTTGCTTTTGATGTAAGGCGCGGTGAAATTCTGGCACTGCTAGGCGAAAACGGCAGTGGCAAAACCACGCTTATGAACATGCTTTTTGGTATATACTATCCCGATAGCGGCAGAATAGAAGTGGAGGGCAAGGAAGTAACAATCCGTTCACCAAAGGATGCCGCTAAACTGGGGATAGGCATGGTGCATCAGCATTTTAAACTGGTGGACGTTTTTAGCGCGGCCGATAATATCATACTGGGGCTAGAGGACGATAATACAAGGACTTTTTTAAAACGTAGCCAGTACGTAAAAGAGATTCGCGAAATAAGCAAGCGCTACGGCTTTGAGCTTGACCCGGAAAAGAAAATTTACAATATGTCCGTAAGCGAAAAGCAGAGCGTTGAAATATTGAAGGTCTTATATCGCGGTGCGGATATTTTGATTTTAGACGAGCCGACGGCGGTATTAACCCCGCAAGAGGCAGAGCGTCTTTTTGTCACCCTTCGTAATGTAAAGGCGGATGGCAAGGCGGTTGTTCTTATCACGCATAAGTTAAACGAGGTGCTATCGGTTTCGGATAGAGTGCATATTTTACGCAAGGGTAAATCTATCGCTACCGTAAACACAGCCGAAACCAACCAGCAAGAGCTTACTGAAATGATGGTAGGCCACTCTGTCAACCTAAAAATTGACCGACCCTTTACAAGCGGCAGAGTAGATAGGCTCAATATAGAGAATTTAAACTGCATGACGCCAGATGGCGTGCAGGCCTTACAAAATGTAAGCTTTACAATAAAAGCCGGAGAAATTTTGGGGGTAGCCGGTATAGCCGGAAGCGGCCAGAAAGAGCTTTGTGAGGCTCTTACCGGCTTATATCCCCTTACCAAGGGGCAGGTTCAATATTTCCCGGAAAAGGGTAAGACCGTGGATATAGCCGGGCTTTCGCCTAAAAAGATAAGTGAGTTAGGTATCTCTATGGCTTTTGTGCCAGAGGATCGCTTGGGTATGGGTCTTGTGGCCGGTATGGATATGACGGATAATATAATGCTGCGTTACTACAATAAGAGTAGCGGACTGTTTGTTGACCGTAAAAGCTCGCGCAACTTGGCAGAATCGCTTATTGACAAGCTGGCTATTGTTACGCCGGGCGTAAATAAGCCGGTACGCCGTCTTTCCGGCGGCAATGTCCAAAAGGTATTACTTGGGCGCGAAATCGCTTCTTCGCCTAGGGTATTAATTGCGGCCTACCCGGTACGCGGGCTGGATATTAACTCTTCTTACACTATTTACGACTTGCTTAACGAGCAAAAAATGAACGGCGTGGCTGTTTTATTTATAGGGGAAGATTTAGACGTATTGCTTGAGCTGGCCGACCGTATTTTGGTACTATGCGGCGGCCAGGTAAGCGGTATTGTAGATGCCGAAAACACCACTAAGGAAGAATTAGGCCTATTAATGACACAAATAGGGGCAGGGGGTACAGAGCTATGAAGCCGCTTGTCCGCATTGCACGCCGCAATACCATATCTATTACGCAAGCTTGGCTTATACGTTTTGCCGGCTTAGTGGCCTCTTTGATTGTCGGGTCTGTTTTGATATTGAGCCTGGGTCATAACCCCATAGCTGTTTACGCTGATATGATAGACAGCGCTTTTGGTAATCGCATCGGCTTTAACGAGACGGTTCGTATAGCTGTACCGCTTTTGGGTTCTGCGCTGGCTGTGGGGCTGGCTTTTAAGATGAGATTTTGGAATATTGGTGCAGAGGGTCAAATTTTAGTGGGCGGTATTGCCGCTACATATTTTGCGCTGTTTCATTATCAGACGCTACCCAGCCCGGTTTTATTGACGGTTATGGGGCTGGCGGCTATTGTCGCAGGTGGAATATGGGGCTTTATACCGGCTTTCTTCCGCGCTAAATGGGGTACTAACGAGACTCTTTTTACCTTGATGTTAAATTATATCGCTTTCGGCATTATTTTGTATTTACAGAGCGCTCCATGGCGCCGTGCGGGAACCGACTTTCCTATTATCGCGATGTTTGATACAGCGGCGCGGCTTCCCAGAATCTTTGGTATACATATCGGATGGGTGCTTATACTGATACTTACAGCCCTTATATATTTGTACCTAACACGCTCTAAGCAAGGCTATCAGCTTAGCGTGGTAGGGCAAAGCGAAAACACAGCACGCTACGCTGGCATGAACGTGGGCTGGATTATTATGCGTACCATGATGCTATCCGGCGCTATTGCCGGTTTTGTGGGCTTTATCCAGGTATCGGGCGCAGATTTCACTCTTAACGAAGGCACCGCCGGTGGTGTCGGCTTTACGGCGATTATAGTCGCCTGGATCTCGCAGTTAAACCCGCTTATTATGGTGATTGTGTCGTTCTTTATAGCGATTTTAGAGCGCGGCGCCATACGCATACAGACAAGTTTTATGATTCCGGCGACTATCGCAACCGTGCTTATTGGGATAATTTTGTTCTTTATGCTGGCCTGCGAGTTTTTTATTAATTATCGGCTGGTGTTTCGTAGTAAGGGGGAAGCAGTGTGACAAATATGGATACATTTATATTTTTCTTTAACGCGGCGGTGCTGGCCGGTACGCCCTTGCTTTTTGGAACGCTTGGCGAGATTCTTACAGAGAAATCTGGAAACTTAAACCTTGGCGTAGAAGGCATGATGTTTATGGGCGCGGTAAGCGGCCTATCTGCCGTATTTTTATTGGAAATGGGAATGGGTGTGGAAATTCCCGCAGTAACAGCGGTGATACTTGCTATTTTAGGCTCCTTTATAGCCGGGGCTTTTGGCGCTTTAATTTATAGTGTACTAGTTGTTTCGCTTAGAACGCAACAAAACGTTACCGGATTGGCTCTTACTATCTTTGGTGTGGGCTTTGGCAACTTCTTTGGCGAAGTTTTTGGCAGACGCTCGCCCGCCGGATTTATGACTATAAGCGGCGCGGCACGTTATGGCTTTGCTAATTTGCGTATACCTGTACTTTCGGATATTCCGGTGCTGGGGCCGCTTTTCTTTAACTATAATATTTTGGTTTATTTGGCGGTGCTGTTGGCTGTTTTTATGGCTATCTTCCTAAATTATACACGCTGGGGTCTTAATCTTAGGGCAGTAGGCGAAAACCCGGCCACAGCCGATGCCGCAAGCATTAACGTAAGCCGCTATAAATATCTAGCCACTTGTATAGGCGGCGGTATATGCGGAATAGGCGGTATGTATATCTCTATGGTGACAACCTCTGGTGTATGGGTGCATAACTCCGTCTATGGCTTCGGCTGGATTTCTGTTGCGCTTGTTATTTTCGCTACCTGGAACCCTACAAGGGCGCTGTTGGGCGCGCTGGTATTTGGCGGGCTTACTATTTTAAGATTTTATTTGCCGCTGGGAATACCTATGCAAATTTATGATACGTTCCCGTTTTTAGCTACTATTTTGGTGTTGATATTTACGAGTATACGGCAAATTAAAGAACATAGCCCGCCGGCACATTTAGGCGTTAATTACTTCCGGGAAGAGAGATAAAGCCGTTGCCTGTTATAAATGACATAAGCCAAAAAAAACGCCAAAAGCTAAAAAAGGCGCAAAAGCAATATAATCCCCTCTTCTCCCCCGGCCGCTAACTAATAAAAAACCGGCATAAACCCCGCCCAGCACAAAAGCAAAAAAGTAAGCCATCAGTATATAATACCAACCCAAAAACAATCCGGCTACGGCCATTAACTTCACATCGCCAAAGCCAAATCCATTCTTCTTAAAAATAAGCATTACCGCAAAATTCAATATCAACAGCGGCATTGCTCCTACCAAGGCGCCCAAAAGCGCCTCATACCAAGCAAATCCCAAAACTATCCACACAACAGCCAGCAAAACACCAAAAGCCAGCAAGCCATCAGGAATTTCCTGTGTATCCCAGTCAATCAAAGAGACGCTAAGCAACACAAAAACAAACAAAGCCAAGGGAATAACATAAGGAAAAGGAAACCGCCAGGCAATACCGGCAAACAGTAAAGCACAAAAAAGCTCTACCGCCGGATAGCGCACACTTATATGTACCCCGCAGTAACGACAGCGGCCACGCAATACAAGCCAGCTAACAAGCGGTATTAAATCTATTATTGAAATGCTACGTTTACAAGCCGGGCAATAAGATGGCGGTTTAACAATAGATTCTTTACGCGGCAAACGATAGGCCAGCACATTCGCGAACGACCCAAAACATAAGCCTATCAAAAAAGCGTAAAAAGAATATAATTGCATATCTTTATTCCTTATCGCTTTCAATCAGCTTATCAAGGCCCGTTTCTAAAGCCACAGATATTTTATAAAAGGTATCAACAGAAAAATTGTATCCGACTTTTTCACTTTCTATCTGCCGGATAAAATCATGAGACAAGCCAACAATTTCTGCCAATTTTGCAGCAGTTAGGTTTTTTTGCTTGCGGTATTTTTTTATGTTTTTTCTGATTGTATCGTAAATATTGCTGTCAAACTCTATCTTATCCATTTGGCTATCACCTAACATAATTTTACAAATTTGCAAAGCAAAAATATGTTAGGAACCACCTCACAAATGAGTTTTGAAAAATTTTCTGAATTTTTTTTCAAAACCCCCTTGCATGTGACCTAAGGTAATGAGCTATTATAGTCTCAAAGGAGGTCACACAAATGGAAAAGTTTGATAAAAAACGCGCAATTCCGCCGGGTTACATGACAATAGGCGAAATTGCAAAAAAAATGAACGTCACAGTCCGTACTCTTCAATACTACGACAAGGAAGGCCTTCTATCCCCTTCTGCGGAAAGCGAAGGCGGACGCAGACTTTACACTTACAAGGATATTATAAAACTGCATCAAATACAATCAATGAAATTTCTTGGCTTTTCGCTGGACGATATAAAAACACGGCTTCCTTCTATTAATACAGTAGAGGAAGTATCGGGCATACTAAGCGGGCAGGCCAAAGCCGTTAGAGAAAAAATCAACTCCCTAACGGATGTGCTAATAGCCATAGAAAAGTTAAATATGGAAGTAACGCAAATGCAGAGCGTGGACTGGGAAAAATACGCCAACATAGTATTCCTACTACAGCATAAGCAGGAAAACTACTGGATGATGAAGTATTTTGACGAAGCCTTGCAAAAATATACCGTCAAAAAATTTACAACAAATGCAGATGTCGAGTTAAGCTCTAAAAAATATCATTCTCTTTTACAAAAAGCAAGAGAACTTCAAGAACAAGGTTCTGCCCCCGACAGTAAGGAATCAATAGCCTTTGCCAAAGAATGGTGGGAGTTTACACTAAAATTTACCAGCGGAGACATTAAAATTTTAAATGAACTACTGCAAGTAGGCGGCAAAGTAAGCGCAAGCGAATGGAAAGATAAAATCCATCTCGACAAGGAATTTTTAGAGCAATCCCTAGAAGCCTATTTCATCAGCATAAACTACGATCCAACAGAGGAGGGACTAATAATAAATGATTAGCGTACAAAATATAGAAAAAAGCTTTGGCGATCAAAAAGTACTAAGCGGCCTAAGCTTTGAGGTAGCTAAAGGCGAGATATTTGGCTTGTTGGGCCCTTCCGGCTCTGGCAAAACTACATTAATAAACATACTAACCAAGCAAATAGAGGCAGATAGCGGAAATGCAGAAGTTGCCGTAACACCCTTCGAGACCGGCCTAATGCTGGACGAGGACGGTCTATATTCCCGGCTTAGCTGTTTGGAAAATCTGGACGTTTTCAGACGCATATACAGTATGCCGGCAGAGAAATCTATGGAAGCCTTAGAAAACGTAGGCCTGGCTGACGCCGCAAAAAAGGCCGTAACAGAACTCTCCAAGGGAATGCGCCAGCGCTTGGCTATAGCCAGGGCAATTTTGCACTCGCCCAAAGTATTATTCCTGGACGAACCCACCAGCGCACTAGACCCGCGCACAACCGAGGGCATACACCAGCTAATAGAAGAAATAAGAGACAGAGGCGCAACCATCTTCCTAACAACGCACAATATGGAAGAAGCCGTAAAGCTGTGCGACAGGGTGGTTCTTCTGCACAAAGGCCAAATAGTAGAGCAAGGCGTGCCACTAGAAATATGCCAGCGGCACGAATCTATGCGGACAATGCCAGACTTGGGCAACGTATTCATGAAAATGACGGGAGCTGATTTAAGCGATGAATAGCACTAACGCCATATTTATAAAGCAGTTTAGAGACGTATCTAAAAACTCTGATGTGCTTATGCAATTTATCGTTTTTCCGGCAATGGCTTTTATACTTACGGTCTTGGTAGACATACCGGGTATGCCCTCTGAAACATTTGTTAATATGTTTGCCAAAATGTTTGCGGGTATGGCCTTTGTAGGTGCTGTTGCCGCCATAATAGCCGAAGATATAGAAAAAAACTCGCTTCGCTTTTTGCTAATGGCCGGCATTAAATCTCATGAGTATTTGCTGGGGATAGGCGGAGTTTTTCTGACTATCGGCCTAATGGGTAGCCTTGCTTTTGCGGTTATATTGCCGGATGCCTCTATTATGCAGATGTTAAATGTAACACTTTCCCTAACTTTGGGAGTGGCGGCTTCTATATTAATAGGTGCGATTATAGGCATAAAATCTGAAAACCAGCAACAAGCCGTAGGTATGGGTCAGCTTGCGGGGCTACTAATCAGCTTCGGGCCATTTATCGCAGACATGAGCCAAAACGATATGCTACTAAGAATCTTTAGATTCTTTTATACCATGAATTTTGTTGACCAAAACTCTGGCACTATGGAAACTGCCGAAAGCTTTGGAATTATATTAGCAAATGTATTAGTACTCACCCTGGCATTCGCTTGGGTGTACGGTAGTCAAGATTCAATTAATAAAGGAGGAGTTAGTTTGAGTAAAAAGACGGTAAGGCAAATAATTGTGGCGGCAGTAGTGAGCGGCATAGGTGTAGCGGGCTTTCTGTGGCATTACGCGGGATTTATAGCAACGGACGATGCACATATAGCATCTACAACAATACCCGTATCTGCAAACGGTGGCGGGGTGCTTGAGCGCTTTATGCTACAAGAAGGCCAGCACGTTAGCACAGACGAAATTTTAGGCTGGGTAGACGGCGGGGAAGCAATGCGTTCTCCTGTAAATGGCCTGGTGATTCAAACAAACGCGGTACAGGGTCAAGTGGTTTCGCCAATGGATACTATAGCGCTTATATCTGACACCACAAGCGTTCATGTACAGGCTAATATTGAGGAAACGGATATTTTAGACGTACAAGTAGGCCAGCGGGTTAATGTTAATATAGACACCTTCGGCCGCCGTAACTTTGAAGGCTATGTAGCCAGTATCGGAATAATGGATACATCGCGAGATACTTCGATGATACCTGTAAAAATTAATATTACCGACGATGTTGACTTAAACAGATTGATAGGCGTAAACGCCAGCGTGCGTATTCCGCTCAGATGATGGGGGTCTTTAATATGAAGAAGATAATCGCAATTATATTTGCAGTAAGCCTGTTTACAGCCTGTGGTAACGAACAGGAATTTATACCGGAAGTGGCGGTGCCAGCCGCACAAACTCAGCACGAGATAGTACTAAGCGGCGTAGTACAAAGCGACGAAACTCGAAATATATATTCAACGCTGGGCTTTACAATAGCGCGTGTATATGCCGAGCTAGGCGACTACGTAAGAGAAGGCCAGCTATTGGCGATACTAGATACAGCCGATTTAGAGCTGACAATAGCCCAGCAAAAATCCACAATAGAGCAAGCCCGGCAAAATAGCCAAAACACAATAGAAAGCGCTCAAAGAATGCTAAGTGAAGCGCAGGCAAACTTAGCCAACAACACAAACATTCATATAGTAAGCGCCTCTGCCTCACTAAGCGCGGCGCAAGCGGCGGTACAGGCCGCTCAAATAGATCTAGCGCAAAACACCGGCCTTCAAGTAACAAGCGCCGAAAGCCAGCTAAGAACCGCCAGCTTGGAACTAGAGCGCCTAAGCCGCGAACACGGCAACATACAAGCCCTACAAATAGCCGGGGTAGCGACAGCAGAAGAACTTCGCCAGGTCGGAACCGCATTAACGCACGCAAGAAACCAATACAACGATGCCCGCACAAGCTACAACAACGCCCGCGAACAAGAAGAGCGCCAAATTGAGCAACTACAAAGCGCTTTACAAAGGGCAGTAAACGCTAGAAACAGCGCACAAGAAATGCTAAGAGCCTCACGAGTGGCCGCCGAGCAAGAGATCGAAAGACTACGCAGTCAGGTAGCAAACGCGGAAATAGCCGGCAACCTAGAGCATATGGAGGCCAGCCTAAGACAGCTAGAGCGGCAGTTGGACGACGCACAAATAACAGCGCCAATAAGCGGCACAGTAACGGCAGTAATAGCGCGTGAAGGTGCCGCAGGCATGGGCTTGATGTTCACGGTGGAGGATACAGATAATCTAAAGATAGTAACAAGCTTGCGGGAATATGACCTGGCGAAATTTTCAAGCGGTACGCAGGTAAACATAACAACAAGCGGAACAGGAAGCACGGTGTATACGGGCGTAATAAGCAGAATAAGCCCGGCGGCCAATCCGGATTCCCCTGTAGTAGAATTTGAGACAGAGGTTGAAATTACGTCGGCAGATACGGCACTACGTATAGGCATGAGCGCTAGGGTAACACCTAGCGCCTAGTCTGGCAGTTTCCATTCCCCACATTTATTGTTTTTTACGAACGCTCATGGTAGAATAACGTCATTCAAATACTATAAGGAGTGATTGCATGAACACCATCGTTGGCTCAAAAGCATTAACTGCAAAACCATCGTCAGTAATACGAAGTGATTATAATAAATTTTCTTCCATGTGCCATGAAATAGGTGAGCCAATATTAATAACGCGCAATGGGGAAAGTGACTTGGTTGTGATGGGTCATGAAATTTATAATAATATGATTGACCGCATGATGCTAACGCTTGAGCTTATGGAAGCAGACCATAATTTAATGGCTGCACCTACAGTTCCTGCAAAACAAGCTTTTTCAGATTTAAGAGAGATGATAAGCGAACATGTACACAGTTGAATTTACACAAAGGGCAAATGCACAAATGCGCAATATATTTTCATATATCGCTGAGGACAGTGTCGATGCTGCGCTAAAAATGGTGGATACTCTTGAAGCAAAGGCAAGTCAACTTGCACAAACCCCACATATCGGTGTCTCACTCTCGAAAGAAGAATATCCTTTTCTCCCAAAAGGCTACAGAAGATTAGTCGTTAGCCCCTTCATGGTGTATTATCGCATAATCAACCAAACCATTTATATCACCCACATTATACATTCTCGCCGCAATCAGGCAAAAGCATTTGCAGATGAATAGAGAGGACGAGATATATGCTACATAGTGAATGTCAGTTGGTGACTGTGAGTCACCAACTGACGAGATGGAGAACAGTGTGACTTTGGTGTGGTATCTTGATGATGCGCCGCAAGATCAGAGGTGGAAAAAGTTACAGAACATATATTTGCTTAATAGTTAATCCTAATTCGGTAAAGTAAAGTTCTATTTTACCTTCAAGCAAGGTCTTTTATTAATTCCATATACTTTTTGCCTGTGAGGTTAAAGTCTACTTTGCAGAATTGTTTAAGTACAGCCGTGCCTATAAGGTCATTTGTTTTGCGGGATGCGTGGCATATTGCGGGGGCTTCGCAAATGTGTCCTTCATGGTTTTCATGTGAAAACAGAGATACTTTTCCCAAGGCTTTATAGTTGCTTTTTTCGCCATCTGCGTGTTTGCCTGTTATGTTCGGTAGCTTTGTCAAATCTTCCGCAGATACGGAAAAACCAAGTTTATGCAAGGTATTGTGGCTAAGTACAAGTGCATTGCAACCTGTATCAACTTTGAAGATTACCTCATCTGTGCGGCCTTGTAACATTACCCACACAGAAACAAACCACTGGTGGTTGGAGTCAACTGATAGTTCAACCCTTACAATATTTTCAGCAATCATTCTACAAACACACTCCCCACGCACAGTGGTTCAAGCGCACCGCCAACAAGCAATGCCCGCGTACCGCTAAGGCTAAGTTCGGCTGTCAAATTCCCTGCTTCTTCGTTGTTCCCTATAAACCGAATAATGCCGCCTGTTGTACCGCCGTATTCTCCTACAATTAAGTCCACAAGAACCACCCATCTTGCGTCGCTTTGGTTCTTAATTTCTTGAACAGTAACATAATCACCAATTTTCATTAACTGCTCCACCTTTCCATGACTGTATTATGCAGTAAACAATATAAAAAATCAATTAGAGCGTGTTCCTACTATGTTGATCGACTGCGATAAAATTTCAGTTGGTGACTGTGAGTCACCAACTGACGAGATGGAGAACAGTGTGACTTTGGTGTGCTTAACCCAGCAGTTTCCTAGCATACTCCGAAATCATATCCAACCCAGTCTGCAATAACTTCGCCTCATAAGCGTAACCAATACGGATAAAACCTTCCATATCCATTGCTTTGCCCGGTACTATTAAAACACCTTTTTCCTTTAGAATACCCAGGCAAAATTCTTCGCTAGGAATATCGAAGTTTAGCTTAACAAACGCGGTTGTACCGGCCTTTGGCTTTACATAGTTAAAGTTAGGGTCGTTATTTACCCAGTTATCTAAAATAGTTAGGTTGTTCTTTAATATTTTTAGGCTTCTCTCAAAAACTTTATCTTTGTTTTTAAGCGCTAACGCGGCCAGATAATCGTCTAAAACGCCACAGCTAATAGTATTGTAATCCCGGTGGATGAATATTTTCTCTATTACGTCCTCCGGAGCGGCTATCCAGCCAAGCCTTAGCCCTGCCAGGGAGTATGTTTTTGACATGCTTCCTGTGCTTATGCCCTTCTCGTAAAGGTCTGCCATAGAGGCCATCATATTATCGCCTTCGTGTATAAGGCCACGGTACACCTCGTCACATAGTATATACGAGCCGTAGGGCTTTACAATTTCTATTATCTGCTTCAAAAAGGCCTCGTCCATTACTGCGCCGGATGGGTTGTTTGGGTTATTGATACATACTAACTTTACTTTGTTGTTCATGGTCTTTTTGAGTAAATCTAAGTCTGGCAAAAATTTGTTTTCCATGTTAAGGGGTAAAATATGTACCTTTGCACCAAGGGATTCTGGTATGGAATAAAGCTGTTGGTAAGTTGGAAGAACAGATATAACCTCGTCGCCGGGCTCTACTAAAGTGGTGATGGTTAGGTGGTTTGCGCCTATTGCGCCGTGGGTGCTAAGCACATTCTCTGGCTTGACTGTTTTGTATAGGCTACAAACCGCCGCCTTAAAGTTTAGGCTACCTTTAATATGCCCGTAGCTTAAGCGTAAGGAGAGCATTTCTTGCAAAATTTCTTCTTTGTTACCTACTAAGTCTAACAGCTCGTCCACTGTCAGAGAGGAAACGCAGGTTTCGCCCAGGTTGTACTTGCAGAAATCTTCGTGTTCGTTCATGTACATTTCTACGCCAAAGGGTTTGATTTTCATAATAATTCTCCTAATTCTATATTTTAGTTGGTTAAAACTTCAAAAGCCGACATGCTCATAACTTCAACCGCACTTTGCAAAACGCTGTCGTCCCAAGCGAAGCCTTCGTTATGATGGATTGGCGGGTTATTTTCATCGTCCGCAATGCCTACAAAAAAGAAGGAACCCGGCACTTTTTCGGAATAATATGAAAAATCTTCCGAGCCCATTTCTGGGTTTGGTAGCTCAAGTACCTTTTCTTTTCCTATCATTATTTCTGCGGCTTTTTGCACTTTTTCTGTCATTTCCGCATTGTTTATTACCGGCGGTATTTCGCTGTTAAAGTCGAAGGTGTAGCTACCGCCCCAGCTTTCTGTTACCCCTTTTAAAATTTTATCCATGGTGGAAGAGATCATTTTGACATGTTCTGCATCGAAAGCACGTACTGTGCCTATTACGTCCACATAATGAGGAATAATATTATAGGTACTGCCGCCGTTTACGGCACAAAATGAAATTACAGATTGATCGTAGGGGCTTTTTTTGCGGCTAAATGCGAAGGTTATATCATTTATGGCGCATATTGTCATGGCTATTGGGTCTACGGTGTTTTGCGGCATGGCGCCGTGGCCGCCGTTGCCGATTATTCTAAAATTAAAAACACAACAGTTTGCCATAAAAGGCCCTTTACGTACATAGACCTTGCCTTTTCCCAGCGGCCCCCATAGATGCAGACCTAACACGCAGTCAACTTTAGGGTTTTCCAACACCCCTTGATTAACAGAATCTAGCGCGCCTTGGTTATATTCCTCCGATGGCTGGAAGAAGAATTTGATCGTACCGGGAATTTGATCTTTAAGCTGAGTCAGTACTCTGGCCACGCCTAAAAGCGCGGCAACATGCCCATCGTGAGCGCAAGCGTGCATTACTCCGTCATTTTTTGAGGCGTAGGCTAGGCCGGTTTTTTCCTGGATAGGCAAGGCATCCATATCTGCCCTTAGCATAAGGGTTTTGCCGGGCTTTCCACCCTTAAGAATACCCACAACGCCTGTGCTTGTCCAGCCGGTTGTTACCTCTAGCCCCATTTTGCGCATTTCTTCTGCCGCTAAGGCGCCTGTGCGTGTTTCTTCCATGCTTAATTCCGGGTTGGCGTGTATATCACGGCGGATGTCTATTACCCAGGGGGAAATTTCTTGGCTTATGCTTTTGATTTGTTCTTTTAAATCCATTTTCATCTACTCCTCATACTTGTTCAAGATATTTTTAACGATGCTTATATCTACATTACTGCCGCTTAGTACCACGCCCACCTTTTTGCCGCTTATGTCCAGCTTTTTCTCTAATAGCAAAGAAACGCCCACCGCGCCAGAGCCCTCTACCAGCATGTGCTGTTGTTTAATTAGCCAGTACATTCCCTTTGCCACCTCTTCTTCTGTTACCAAAAATACATCGTCTATTAGGCGGTTAAAGTCTGGCACCATATCTGGGGCTATGTCCCCGGTTAGACCGTCTGCCAGGGAATCAAACATTTCTACATGTGTGTACTTGCCGTTTTTAAATGAAGTGTACCAGGGGGTAGAGGTTTCGGGCTGTATTGCGTATACCTTTATGGCCGGGTTTATGCTCTTTGTCGCCTCTGCCACGCCGCGAATTAATCCTCCGCCGCCCGCCGGTACCAGTATTATGTCTAAATCGGGTACATCTTGAAGCATTTCCAGGCCTACGGTGCCTTGGCCAGACCATATGTAGGGGTCGTTAAAGGCGTGTACGTAGGTACGGCCTTCTTTTTTGCATATTTCCCAAGCCTTTTCCTCGCTGCCATCGTAGTCGCGGCCGGCTATTACTACATTTGCACCCATTCTGCGGGTATTTTCAATTTTTGTTTTTGAGCCGTTTTCCGGAATAACAATTTTTGCGTTTATGCCTAGCTTTTTGGCGACATACGCCACGCCTTGGGCATGATTACCTGCGGAGGCCGTTACTACCCCCCGCGCCTTCTCTTCTTCGCTTAGCGCCAGCATTTTAGTTACCGCACCGCGCAACTTAAAAGAGCCAGTGGTTTGATAATTTTCACATTTTAAGTAGACTTGCCCCTGCTCTGATAATAGCGGGGAAAGGTCAAAAGGGGTACGTTTTACTATACCATGCATTTTTTGATGCGCTTCAAATATTGTTTTTAGATTAATTTCCATACTAACCTCCATTCCGGTAATTATACAGTCTGCATGAAGCCTCCGCAAGATGACGATTGCACTTTTTAGCTTTTTATGCTATTTTTACGCTATGAGGGTTACATTGCTTGATAGTTTGAAAAATAAGGGGAAGATTAAATGATTGATTTAAGCATCCAACAGGAAGCTCTTGAAAGGAACATCAAAAAAGCACGGGATAATAAGGTGATTATCCCGACATTTAAGCAAATGTACGATCCGGAAAAATATGTGCCCGATAAAATCAAAAAAGCTCTACCAGATGTAGGGCTTTGGGACATTAACCCGCTAAATTTATTCCGCATCAACTGGAAGAACGAGCCTAAACTGCAAGGAGGTCTGTACGGCAAGCCCAATTATATTGAGTTGCCCTCCAAGCTAACAGGCGTGCCGGCTCGTATTATTTGTATGGTGGGTAAATTTTTCCCGACTGGTTGTCATAAGGTGGGGGCTTCTATTGGATGCCTTGCGCCGCGTCTTGTTACCGGCCAATTTGATGCGGAAAACAAGCGGGCGGTATGGCCGTCCACCGGGAACTACTGCCGGGGCGGGGCATTTAACTCGAAATTATTAGCCTGTGAATCGGTAGCAATTTTACCGGAAGGCATGAGCCGGGAACGCTTCGACTGGCTATCTAAAATAGCCGGAGAGGTTATAGCCACCCCCGGAACAGAAAGCGATGTAAAAGAGATTTTTGATAAAACAAACGAAATACGCGCCACCCGTGACGACTGTTTGATCTTCAACCAATTTGAGGAAATGGGCAATTATATGTGGCACTATAACGTAACAGGCCGTGCCATTGCGGAGGTTTTTGAAAGTATAAAAGGTGAAAAAGGTAATTTTGCTGGTGTGTGTTTGACTTCCGGCTCTGCTGGCTCTATGGCTTGCGGTGATTATCTTAAGCAGAAATATTACAAGAGCAGAATAGCCGTAGGCGAGGCCTTGCAATGCCCGACTATTTTAAATAACGGCTACGGCTCCCACCGCATTGAGGGCATAGGCGACAAGCATATTCCCTGGGTGCATAACGTGAAAAATACTGACATGGCGATTGCGATAGATGATAACGACTCTATGGCGTTGTTACAGCTATTTAACGAGCCTGCCGGTAAGGAGTTTTTGACTAAGGAGCTAGGCTTATCCGCAGAGGATGTTGATAAGCTTGCGCTTATGGGGATTTCCGGAATATCCAACATGCTGTGCGCAATTAAATTTGCTAAATTTTACGAGCTTAACGAAAACGATGTAGTAGCTACGGTACTAACCGACTCTGTAGAAATGTACATGTCTCGCCTAGAAGAATTGGAAAGCGGATACAATCACGTAAAAGCGGCCATGGGCTACGCCGCCAGCCTACAAAACGTGCGCACAGATAATATGATCGAACTAGGCTACCAGGAACGCAAAAGAGTACACCATTTAAAATACTACACCTGGGTAGAGCAACAAGGCCGAACAGCAGAAGAATTAGACGATCAATGGTATCGTCAAGATTTGACCTTTGAGGCGGTGCAACAGCAAGTTGAGCAAGTAGACGCGTTAATTGACGACTTTAATAAAAAGGTCGGCTTACTATGAGCGTGTTGTGGACAGCTAATAAAAATCTAAAACCTTTTGAAGTATCTATGATGGAACTTGGCTTAATTAAAAAAATACAAAATTTCCACAGAAGTTTTACGCAATACGATATAACGCCACTGCGCTCTCTTAGCAATCTTGCGGCACAGTTGGGCGTTGGCGGTATTTATATAAAAGACGAATCTTATCGCTTTGGCTTAAACTCCTTTAAGGCGCTGGGCAGTACTTACGCTCTTTCCCAGTGTATGAAGGACAAGCCGGGCAAATACACCTTTTACGCCACCACAGACGGTAATCATGGCCGGGCTGTGGCTTGGGCGGCGGCGCAGATTGGCCAAAAATCGGTTATTTACATGCCCAAGGGCAGTCCGCAGATCAAGCTGGATAATATTCGCCGGGAAGGTGCCGAAGCCCATCTAACTGATATGAACTATGACGATACTATCCGTCACATAGCAGAGCTTGCTTCGCAAATAGAAAACACCGTAATGGTGCAAGATACCGCCTGGGACGGCTATGAGGATATTCCGACCTGGATAATGCAAGGCTACGGGGTAATGGCGCTTGAGGCCTGCGAACAACTACAAGAGCAAAATATAAAGCCTACCCATATGGTGATTCAGGCAGGGGTGGGCGCCTTTGCCGGAGCGGCTCAGGGGCTAGTCGCCAATTTTTACGGGGCAGAAAATAGCCCCACTACCTTTGTGGTAGAACCCAAGGCGGCAGACTGTCATTATCGCTCTGCCCTGGCTGGCGAAATCGTTAAGGTAGGCGGCGATATGGCCACAATAATGGCTGGTCTTGCCTGTGGCGAGCCTAACAAGCTTTCCTGGGATATTCTTAAAAATTTGAGCAGTTACTTTATTTCGATGGACGATTACCTAGCCGCCCGCGCCATGAGGGTGCTTGGCGCACCTTTGCCCGGCGACCCGCGGGTAATATCAGGAGAATCTGGCGCATCTGGCATGGGCTTTTTGCTGGAATTGCTAATAAATATGCAAGATTTACGGAAAAAAGCAAACATAGGCCAGGATTCCCACATACTGCTGTTTAGCACCGAAGGTGATACAGACCCAGAAAACTACCGGCGCATAGTATGGGATGGTGCATATGGAAGTGATAATTAGCTCTCAGCCGGAAGCCGCTGTTATTGCCTTAAATGAGATTCAGAAGATAGACCCAAAAGCGCGGGGCAAACGCCTTAGGCCGGGGGTTCAGCTTGTAGAGCTTTCTGAGGAAGCTTTTGAAGCTATAAAGAAGTCGCGCCCTATTTTTATTCAACATATGGGCCTGAAAGAGGATAGTATTCCAAAATTTAAAAAAGATGAAATGCATATAAGCCGCGCAGAATTTAAACTGCAAGAAGCTTTTTTGACATTTGCTATAGATCTAACTGGCTTTAAAACCGCGCTAGACCTAGGTGCCGCACCCGGCGGCTGGACTAAAGTTATGCTAGAAAAAGGCTTGCAAGTAACAGCCGTAGACCCGGCTGTGCTTTCCGATAAACTAAACGGCCATCCAAATCTAATACAAGCAAAAGAAACAGCCCAAGAATTTCTGCGTAAACAAAAAGACCCCTATGACATCCTGCTAAACGACATGCGCATGGATATTATGGAGTCGTCCAAAATTATGTTGGATATGGCCAGCCTACTAAAACCCGGCGGCCTAGCCCTTATGACCCTAAAACTACCGCATAGCCACTGGTACAAAAACACCAAACGCGCCTTGGCGCTACTGGAAAGAGCCTACACAATAAAAGAAGCGCGCCAGCTATTCCATAATAGATCGGAAGTTACGGTTCTGCTGGGAACTCCATAAAGCGTATTCTGTTGTTGCCTGTGTCTGCAATATATAAAATTCCGTCCCGTAAAAATACATCCCTTGGGAAGTACAAAATTTCAATTTCGCCGGTGCCGGCTAATGTCGATACCGCGCCGTCTGATAAATCAATAAGCCTTATTCTATGATTAACGCTGTCCGCTATTATCAAAAAGTCATCGGCAAGTAACATTCCCATAGGCATATGAAACATAACCTCTGTTAAGCCGTCATAATGACCGCCTATAGGCATATCTGGCGGAAAATCCGGATCATCCAAATACCCGGCGTTAATCATAAAGGTACCGGATAATGTTCTTACCATGTTGTTTTCTATTACTCTTATTAGGTGGTTGTTAGTATCAGAAACATAAATAGTGCGGCCGTCCGGCGAAACCGCTATACCCATAGGGCTGTTGAATAAAGCGCGTGCCGCCATTCCGTCAAAAAAACCGGCGTTACCGGGCATTCCCGCAACGGTTGTTACCCTGCCGCTGGCGTGGTCTATACGGCGAATAACGTGGTTTAATGTATCCGCTACAAAAATATTACCCCGGCTATCCATGGCAAGCGCCGATGGCCAGTTAAAGCGCGCAGAGCGAAGCGCACCGTTAGCGTGGCCTAACTCGCCGCCCGCAAATGTCGAAACCGTGTCGCCTTCTATTATCTTGAGGGCATGGTTAGCGCCGTCCGCTATAAGTATGCGTCCGTCAGCCAACAAAAGCCCTGTTACAGGCTTGTTAAAACCGGCTATAATGTCTGTATAGCCGTCCGTATCTATAATATGTACTAAATTGTTGTATGTATCTGCTACAATTAGCCGTCCGTCACTTCCGCCGAAAACACCGTGCGGTAAAGTGAATTCTGCGGCATAAACCGACAAGGATTGTAGCATCATAGGCAATAGCAGTGCCAATACTAATATCCGCTTATTCACAACATACCTCCTACGGGGTCATCATATTACCAGACTTTTAACTCAATGTAAACGACCTTATATTTCAAATCTATGACTAAAATCAGTAGAGATTGACTTATTTTGACGATCTGCGGTATAATTCGTGGGTAAAAAAATTTTTTTCCTAATCCATAAGGGGGAACTCATGTTTAAGAAAATTTTGGCATTATCTTTAGTGCTTGCTCTTCTTGTTAGCCAACCCATTACTGTGCAAGCTAACGAAGTAGTAAGCTATGGCGGCTTTACCTTCACTTTGATACCAGGTCGCACTACTATTACAGGCCACAGTAACCTAAGTGGCGAAATTAATCTGCCTCTGCAAGCGCCGGACGGTAGCTATGTTAGAGCGATTGGCGCGGGCGCCTTTAGGGCTTCTAATGTAACCCGCGTAAACTTTCCTTCAAACAGTCAAATTGACACCATAGGCACGCGTGCCTTCCAAAACTCTACGCTTAACCGCATAGACCTACCTAACAGTGTAGTAACTATCGCTGACGAGGCCTTTGAGAATTCTAACCTTAGCCAGCTTACACTATCGTCTAACTTGGAAGATATTGGCCGTTGGTCTTTTTCCAGCACCCGTTTACCGCGTGTTACTATCCCGGCAAGCGTTACCAGAGTTGGCGATAACGCCTTTAGCCATAACTCTGAACTGCATACCGCGCATTTTAGCCACACAGACGGCCGGGACGTTACTATGGAAAGAAACATCTTCCAGTCTGTACACAGCGGCTTTAGAATAACTCACCCGCCGGGCGCTTCTCACTTTGGCGCTAACTGGTATCTGCCGCACGATACCGTGGCCAGTGACGAACACGACGCCCTTGAAGCAGATTGGCGTACAACAAACGTAGGCGCTAATAACCTGATAATAACCGGCATACATGTAGACAGCAATTTGTTTGAGATGGAGCGCATTACTATTCCTTCCCGTATAGGCGGTCGCAACGTAGTAGGCATCCAAAGGCACAGCTTTAGGAACATGCACGATATGCGTGAAGTTGTTATACCAAGTAGCGTAACCAGCATAGATGCCCGCGCTTTTGAAAATAACCGTAATTTGCGTAGCGCTCATTTTAGGCATAACGATGGTAATGTTATTGATATGTCAACCACAGCCTTTGTGGACTCGCACGCCAGCTTTACTATATTTTTCCCATACGGCGCGCGCGGTTTTGCTACCCCCACCTGGCACGGCTTCCCGGCTGAGGCAGAGGGCATTGAAGGCCTGTGGGAAACCGAAAATATAAGCGGAACAAACGCCCTGATGATTACCCGCTATACCGGAACAGCGGCTATAGTGGAAATTCCGTCTAGGTTAAATAACCGCCCGGTATATTATTTGGGTAACGAGGTATTTAGAGATAATAATACCGTAACAGAGATTATTATACCTGCTTCTATAGTAGGCGTGCCAGTTAATATGGTGCTTAACGCGCCTAATTTGAGAGTTGTACGCTTGCTTCATATGCACGCAGATACCCTTGATTTTTCCGGACATGCCATACAAAATGTGCATCGCGATTTTACTTTTATATTCCCAGCCAACGCCACCGGCTTTACAACCCCCACCTGGCGTAACCACCCAGCAGAGCCAGACTGGCTTTCCGCTAACTGGGAATACGAAATATCCGGCGGTGCGGCAACAATAACAGCCTATTTAGGCGACGAGGAACATGTAGAGGTACCGGCCTATATAGGCGCTGTGCCGGTTAGAGTAATCGCAAGTGAAGCTTTTAGAGATAACAGTACCATACAGCGCGTTATTATCCCGGCGAGTGTTACTACTATACAGGCTAACGCTTTCCACCGTTGTTTGAATCTTTATTCCGCAAAACTGCTTCATACCAACGCTAACCAGATTCCGCATTTCTCCGCAGAGTCCTTTGTTGGTGTGGCGGCGCATTTTAGGATAATATTCCCGGCCGGTGCGCCTGGCTTCACTACCCCGCTTTGGAACGGGTACTTTACAATGCCAGATTCTGACGATCTTACCCATAGAGAAGGTAACTTTGAATACAGTATTCATCGTGTACCGGCTGGCGGTATAGCCGGGGCTATGCGCGATGCGGTTACTATCACACGCTACCTAGGCGCAGGCCCAGAGGTTGAAATTCCTGAGACTTTAGGCGGCTTCCCGGTAGTTGAGCTTGGCGCCTTTGCCTTCCAACAGAATTTGGGAATTAGGCGTGTAATTATTCCGGCCAGTGTTACTACTATCGGACATTCGGCCTTCCTGGGTGCTACTAACCTTGAAGCGGCTGTTTTCCTACATTCTAACCCGGGCGGTATTGAGCTTACCGCTAATACCTTCCGCTATACTGCGGCAAACTTTACGATTATGTACCCGCCGACGGCCACCGGATTTACAACGCCGACATGGCAAGATTGGCCAGCCAGACCGGGTACCGCAACAACACCTGCACTGCCACCGGGCGGAACATTGCCAGGCCAGGAAGAACCAGGAGATGTAGAGCCTGGGCAGTTGCGTAATCCATTTATCCATACCAACCGGACATTGGATTCCCAAAATCCGCATATGACAAGGGACGGCTATGTTTTGCAAGCGCCAATATTTAGGCTAGAGCCTTTTGCGCCAAACCCTCAGTTTAGTACCTCGTATGTAATGGTGCGCGTAATTGCCGATATTCTGGGCTTAGACTGGGAATTTAACGGTCAGACCCAGCAAGCGACTTTTAGCGGATATAACGCTCAAAATGAATTTATTGTGATGGCGCTGACCATAAATAGTACTACTATGTTTGTGAATGGTCAGCCACGCGATGTACGCGCCTCTGCCGGGGTAGTGCCGGCTATTTCCAGGGAGGGCAGAATTTTTGTGCCGGTGCTGGTTTTCCAAGAGGTGTTTGGCGTTACTATCCAGTGGAATGGCGCTAATCAGACTGTAACGGTTAATCCTTAATTTGGATTTTTTGGAGGAAAAGATAAATATGCCTAATTATGATTTGCGTTGTAATGATTGTAAGGCCGAGCATCAAATATCAGCTTCTATGAAGGAGAAAGTGGAGAAGTTGATTGTATGCCCGGATTGTGGCTCTGTTGAGATGGAGACGATTTTTAAAGCGCCCCCTGCTGTTGTTAAAGGGGTAGGGGAGCCGAGTTGTCCTAATAGGAGTAGTGCTTGTGGCGGAGGCTGTAGGCACGCGGGTTAGGCAGGTAGGCTAATTCCCCGGAGAAGGGCTGATAATTTTTTTCTACGGTAAATCGCAACTCGCAAGAAC